>Ga0123355_10002971_pt1:0-20000 | contig 24089 bp, 11 predicted proteins | sample TergutEmb28metaG_3_FD_89872 | JGI IMG/M metagenome (GOLD analysis project Ga0123355, IMG submission 89872) | Embiratermes neotenicus P1 segment gut microbial communities from Petit-Saut dam, French Guiana - Emb289 P1 | ecosystem: Host-associated > Arthropoda: Insects > Digestive system... | reverse complement strand
ATCTGACGTTCAGGTGACCGTGCAGCGTGATAAATTCTTGTGATAAAACCAACTAGAAGCACTAATTTCTCAAATTTATTTTTGGAATAAAACTCTACATGTTTCGGACAGTTCCTCTGTCCATCATGCGGCATTTTTTCACTGTACACACAGCAATGGTATATGTCATTGCTGTGTGTACAGTGAAAAACTTCTGATGATGGACAGAGAAACTGTCCGAAACATGTAGAGTTTTATCCCAAAAATAAATTTGAGAGATTAGTGCATCTAGTTGGTTTTATCATAAGAATTAAAAAAAAAACATAGTCGCTCATGTACAGAATAAAAAGTTCATGCAAAATCGTGGAAAACACATTTATTTTTGGTTACATACACTGAAAATAAATCGAAAGCCAATTGTGCTAAAAGAAGAAGAGGACAATAGAAATTGCTCTTAAAAATTATAAGTATTGCATTTGTCAGTTTTACTAGAGAAGCTCGCGGGAACCTTTGTAATGTTAACTTGCTATTAAATTAATATTACGTTAGACACTGAGACATAGATCACTTACACTCTGAAGTGTAAAAAACCCCACCCCAATATCCGGAGGTCTAGAACAGACGCGGACGGACGACGCTTCTCATTGTCAAACGGGCGTCGAGACGGCTGCTCGATAACATCTAATCCCTTGACTCCAAGCAAATGATGATAAATAGTGAGACCCTAAACCTCTTCCTTATATACACCCCTCGCCTTGGGGTTTGTGGGTCGCTGGATGAGAAAATGGAAAATATAATGTCAGACACTTAGTGTAGGCTGTAGAATTCACTTGGTCAGTTACCAGCTTCACTCGTGGCGAAAAGGACGCTTGTTTATAAAGACTCGTTTTTGCTTGGCCGTCCAGAGTGGTTCCAAACAAGGTGTTGAAAGTTTACTAAAACAAAGATTTGACTTTAGGATTTAGCGGTGAGCTTCTCTCATACTCTCGCCTTCAGAAAGGCGGCACCGCAGACGTATCTTCTTGTAGGTGGGTATCAAATATTACCCTGAAGTTGGAGACAGATTAGCACTCCGAAACGCTGGTCCCATGATGTCACTGCCCAGAAGAACAAAATGAAGGTTATTTTTACCACCCGCCCTCGATCCTTTGAATTTTCGACTTTCGAAGTACGTAAGTTGGAAAGGACTCATACAGCGAGTACATATTTTTGCAGGCATGTCAATATGGTACATATTTTGGATACCAAAGTAAGAGTGACAGTGAGAAAATAAGTTTAAACTCATATTTTATGGTCCTTATAATAAAACCAACTAGATGCACTAATTTCTCAAATTTATTTTGGAATGAAAGTCTGCATGTTTCGAACAGTTCCTTTGTCCATCATCAGGAGTTTTCCACTATACACACAACAATGGTACATGTCATACAGGTTTGTAGACATATACCATTGCTCTGTGTACAGTGGAAAACTACTGATGATGGACAGAAGAAATGTCCGAAACATTTAGAGTTTCATTCAAAAATAGATTTGAGAAATTAGTGCATCTAGTTGGTTTTATTATAAGGATTTGTCACGATGCACGGTCACCTGAACGTCAAATTCATGTTTAGTGGTTTTCGCATTGCTCTGTACTGCTAAGCCACTAGTTCCCCCTACAGTCCCAGCCACGAATAAGACATCGTCACATTGCGAGACGAGCTTCTCTATTCCGTGGTGACTGAAGTCCGTGCCCTGTGTTATCAGCCGTCATGACACCGTCGTTTTTATCTCGCTTTTATATCTAAATCTATGACCATTGAAATTTTGTTTCGGTGTTGCAAAATAGGTGATGAACTCTCGGCGACAGGTCACCCTGATATCACAATAATATTAAGATCTTTAGGTATGAAATCATACAGCATATAAACTTATTTTCTGACTGTCTTTTTTACAGTGCTTCGGCAATTAACAATCCCGCCACAAGATAATTCGCTCTGCCGTAAATTACCATGTTCCATTTTACTCAGTAGTCCTTAATAAAATTTACATAGGTTAGTTGTAAATTTAGTAGGCCGGGTAGCGTAGTCGGTATAGCGACTGGCTATGGGCTGGACGGTCCGGGGATCGAATCCCGGTGGGGGCAAGATTTTCCGCACCTGTCCAGACCGACCATGGGGCCCAACCGGCCTCCTGTACAATGGGTACCAGGTCTTTCCCAGTGGTAAACAGTAGCCGGGGCGTGACGCTGACCCCTCACCCCCTTCTAATGCCGTGGTCAAGAAAGAGTAGAGCTATACCTCTATTCCCCCTATGGGCCGTACGGCCTGTACGGAACCTCAGTACCTCTACAAGGATGCACTTTACCTTACCTCTACTTGTAAATTTGTATCACCTTGTATGTTCATTTCTATACGTACATGTCAAGACAGTTCATCAGTGTCTCTTCCGCCTCGCGACAGACATGTTTATACCATCCATTACAGAAGGTTAAAAGTTAAAAAAATTAGGAAACCAGTGATGAAATTTTATAGCGAGTTTTAAGACAACCCGTCAAATTTATCTGCAGTATTAAGGTAGGTGGGTCGAAATAGCGTAGTCGGTTCAGCGACTTGCTAAGGGCAGGACAAATCCCGGTGGGACCGAGATTTTGAACACCCGTCCGTACTTGCCCTGGGGCCCACCCAGCCTCCTATTCAGTGTACCGGGTCTTTTCTGAGGACAAAATTAGCCGGGGCGTGGCGAAAACTACGCATACCATCTAGCGCGGAGGTTAGAGAAGATCATAGCTATACCACTGCACCCCCTGTTGGCCTGCATGGGTTGCTCCTGGGTGAAATAGCTTTTCTACATTATCTTATTTTGTAAGTCAGTTAGTCCTACTTATTTTACTCTTTTTAATTGGATCTATTTAGACAAAAGTTTTACATTTTTATTTACTCGCATCTCTTACTGTTACTGTAATTTCACGACCGCTTTTCACTGCCATGTTTAGTGCTGATCATTAGTAAAGATGTTGCGAATTTTTGCCACCATATCATTAACTTTTTTTTCGTGGCGCAGCATCACGCTCAGTAGGAATCCTCTGGCCAAGTGATCAGCCAAACGCCGAGACATCTACCTGATAACACATAATTCTTACAAGAGACAGACATCCATGCCCCCGACAGGATTCGAACCCACAATCCCAGCACGCGAACGGCGGCAGACCCACACCTTAGACCGCGCGGCCACTGGGATGGGCTATCATTAACTATGCAAAACAGAAAAAGTTATCCCAAGTTGAAGCCTCTGATCTTAAGTTGCCGGTTGCTTGTAGTTTCTAACTTTATGTGCAATAGATTTTCGGATGGAATGCGTAATTCACGGTAATCGAACCTTGCCCGGTATATGCAGTCATGTCGTAGCGGTGTTGTGTATCTAGAGTAACGTATTTTTAAGTTATGATATATGTTAGTCTGGATACCAGAAATATCGCGTTCCTTAAAAATTGCCTGTCTTTACTGACAGCAGGAAATAGTAGGAAAATTGTTAGGAAAAGTATTCTCCCTATCTTCCTATAGAAGTGAAAAGCCTTCGATTTATGATTGAAGGATTACTATCGTTACGCTTGTTTTGTGATTGAGTCACGCACAGTTATCCATGGTTCTTATGCAGCTTGGTTTATGACTGAACGAGTGAGTGAACGAATCACACTTAGTTTTCGGTTTCCGTGGATATGAGAGGGCGTGATTTGTGTGTGTGGAACCAGAGGTCATTTTTCCGTGGTGGAGTTAGCGTGTGAACATTAGATCACAACGTCATACGGTAGAGCCATAGCTAGTAACATAATAAAACATATCCTGACGAATGAAAGGCAAGAAATTGTGGAAATGATGTACGTGATTTGCACAATCTTAGACGTAATTTAGTTTAGATTTTGTTATATTACTGTGTTTTGAAATATGGTGCTGGAGAAGAATGAAGAAGATCGTGTGTGAAGTGAAGTGTTACAAAGAGTCAATGAGGAGAGGAATATCCTACTAATAATAAAAGGGAAGATAGCTAAATGCATTGGTCACGTAATGCGTAGGAACTGCCTTCTAAAACGCGTAATTGAAGGAAAGGCAGAAGAAAAGTTAGAAGTGATGGGAGATGAGGAGAAGAAGTAAGAAGCTATTGGACGACCTTAAGGAAAGGAGAGGATACTGGAAATTGAAATACGAAGCACTAGATCGCACTCTGTGGAGAGCTCGCTTTGGAAGAGGCTGTGAACCCGTAGTAAGACAGAACACTGTATGAATGGCGTCACTATAATTCTCGAAATATTTCTTATCATTTCTCAGTCCTGTTTCTTAATTTTTAATGGTGTCAGTCTTGATATAGTGTAGCATATAACAGGAAATGTTAGTGTAAACTATAAACAGCAGCTTTCACCGATAAAGGATCGTACGGTACACTTAACGGTTACTGGAGGATCTTGGACGCGAAACTCCCCTGACTACGGTGACAGGTTTATATTGATCTGCGCACGCCTTCCAGGCAAGTGGGAACATAGTAGCCGTAACTTCAAATAGGCCGTAGCCGATTACCTCTACATAACTGACACATTTTTCCTAATATTAAACGCTACATAACCTATTCAGATGAAGACATGAATTGCATATCTAAAAAGGGGAATGTGATCCCGTTACAGTCCCAATGTGGCCCGGAGGGTGGGTAGAGATATAGCTCTACATTTCCATGACCGCGGCACTGGAAGGGGGTGAGTGGTCAGCAGCACGCCCCGGCCGCACTTTATCTTCGGGAAAGACCCGGTACCCATTGTACAGGAGGCTGGGTGGGCCTCAGGGCCGGTCTGGACGTGTGGAAAATCTCGTCCCCACCGGGATTCGATCCCGGACCGTCCAGCCCGTAGTCAGTCGCTATACCGACTGAGCTACCCGGCCAGAATTGTATATCTAAAGAATCAATATTTATCCGTAGAGTATCTGATAACTATTTGGGAGGAAGAACTGACGTCGTAGCATAAAATCAACTGAAATGCTTTATCAACGCACATGACATAAAAGTCACTGTACAACATACATATATCGAGGAACGTACAGAGTGCAATTATTTCCATAGCTTTCACCGCCGAATTCGAGACACTGTAACACCTCCATGACGTGTGACAACAAACGACATCTGCCAGCGAAAGGTTTACGTATGCCACTTTTGTTCAATATTGAGAACAGTTACTCTGTAGGCCTTGAATTAACAAGGACCAAACTTTTAATCAAAGCCAGATTTACGTGTCTGCAAACACACACACACACACACACTTTTACTGGGTGTATGTGAGCAAGACCCATCATCTCCCCAACCCCACAACTGGGTACTAATCAAATTAGAGCTAATCCCTGGCACAACCCTCGGTAACATGTTTTAAGCTGACAAGACACGGCACGGTTACCCGGTGCAAAAACATCCGTCAGGTTCTGGTCTTTGCTGCATATTCCTAATTTTTGCTGTCTTAATTGGCGAGTTATTTAATGGTCTTCTGGTATTTCAGTTTTAATGTTGTGTCTAAGTGCACTGTTAGTGTACTAGTGCTAGTCATAAACCGCGCTGTAAAAGAACATACTGTAACTGAGTTCCCGCCATCGAAGCTTCCCTGCCATAAGGATATTCACACCCCAGTGATTAGCTGAATATAAAAAGAATATGTGGATAAGCTGCATTAAGGTTAAGTTCAAAGTTATTTTCACTATTAATGTCATTACTGGTAAGTTGGGTAACTTATGGCATAATGGGGATGATATTAATGTCAAATGGCCACAAATATTTTAAAGTTAATTAACAACAAAGCTGTAAATGCGTACGGTAAGATGTGTGATTAAGGGATATATTTGGTGGAAGGTAATACGAATGACACGTTGACATCCGTCGTGCTTTAGTATTTACTGGACAAGCTGAAACGTTTTCTGCATTTATTTAGGTATAATGAAACTGTTATGTTTTTATGCGGAAATGTATTAAATTAAATAGGACATACATTTATATAGGCCTGTATATAAGCTTGGAGGAAGCTGTGGTTTGTTTTGTTTTTCTTTTGTTCAATTTTGTTTAAAATAGGACAAAGGTTAAAGACAACTTCACATGAAAATATCTATGCGTTTCTACGCATACAGTTTATGTACATACCCATCATCCAAAACTAATAAAAAAAAGTCTTCGAGAGGTTTATACATTACTCCACGCGAAAAAATAAAGAAGTCTTCATTGCATTTAAACTACATGGAAAATATACCATTAATGCAATGATATGTTACGTTACAACTTTAACCTTTTAAAGCCTACTGGTTACGTGATGCACCAACAGGTTTAACATTCAAGAATCTTACTTTTTTCCCACACTGTATTTATGTGTTTTGAATTTATCTCAGAACAAACAGCGACTTCTGTCCCATACAACATAATTGATGGGTTTTTATAATCGGTATGAAAAGTGTTTACTGCGCGGTACGAACTGGGTCTTTAAATAAAGCAGTCTGCGCTTCGTCTTTAAAAGGTTAAAGCTTTACTCTGCACTGTTAAGCACACTATCAATTTTCTCTTGCTTCCGGCAACAATGCTACAAATGAGTATTATCCGTTGCAATACAAGGAGAAAATTTATTTGTGTTGTGGGAAAAGCAGGGAAGATAGCAATGTTTACTCTTTCAAATAGCCGTATTTGTCAGTGTTTTGTTAGAACTTTTAAAAAATGAGAAGACAAAAAATGAGCGAAGGCGCAAGCAGCGTCACGTGACGTACATATTTCTCGCCGCGTTCTCTGCAACCTCTATTCGAAACACTTTTCTCTCCGATAAATATTTCACAAGCAGGAAAGAATCTAGATTTTTTCTGTACAGCGTGCGTTATTCCTGTCCGATTTCAAAAGAAAACTGCATCGGCTGGACAAAAGTCAGCGGAAACTCCCAATCCGCTCTACGACAGTACGGATAGGGTTCTTAGAATTGTTTTTAAGAGGACGTAACTGAAAGAAATCCTATTGGTTATCAGATTATAGCATCTGCACTTCGCTGTCCATTGCCCAGGGAAGCCAGTAAATATTTTGCTGAACGTAACGATCATTGGTTCTGTAATAAGGAGGTTCTCCATTTTGCTGAAACTGACGCAATTCGCTCTACTCCTAACAGTGTGGATGTAACATTTTTCGTCATAACAAGTTCAGTAGAAGGCGATGACCTAATCACTTGGCCACCGAAATTACAAATTTTGCACATCATGATTTCTTCTTGTGGGGGTTCCGAGCTTGGAAAAGACAAATTTAAATGTTTTCAGCAATGTGGAACAGCATGCCATTGCAGGAACACAGTTCGTAGTGCGTTCAATGATATGTTTCGTGGATGCTAAACTGGGTATACCCGACTAATTGACCTCTGAGATTACCAGAGTTGATTACCAGTGAAATTTTATTCCGAAGGTTTGTGAAAAGTGTCGTGACGCTCGCAAGAGTAGTGAGCAGGCGTCATACTTAGATGTTATCAAACAGCGGATTGCCGCGCTGTTGAATCAGAAACCGATCCGAATAGGGATTTGTATGGGCTGAAATTATTGGTCGGACATCTGTCTTATCGGGGAAGAAGAGCGTACAGAAATATGCTGACAGAAAATTTTTGAGTTAACCTATCTGTCCGTTTTGTCTTTTAATGTGCATAGTTGTGGGGAAAATACAACCTCGTAACACACGGAAATGACTTCCTGGTAACCCAATATGTGACTAAAATCACAAAATATCCTCATGTAGACTTATTCGTGACGTCATTTAAATCAGTCCCTGTGTTATGGATGTTAAAAATCTAGACTATGTGGCTATAGAATGTATTAAGATGGCACAGGATAGGGACCCGTGACGGGCTGTTGTGAACAGTACGAACAATCTTGAGGTAGAGTTTTCCCCTCTCTGGACTGTGACGTTGCGTCAGTGAATAATCGGATCTTGACGTTTCGAGGCAACGCACTGTCGTCACCTTCAGAGGCTTCTAGGATATTTTGAGCATTGAAAATGTGGATATTACCTTGCTTCGACAGGTCGGGATCCCATTACCCATTGACGGAATGTCACATCCCAGACGAACCATATCCGCTGTTATACAGCTGTGATATTCTCAAATTTCCCAGCCTTGAGTTTGCAAAAAATGATTTGAAGTCTTTAACTGACTGAGCAACTGTTAGCTTCTCAAGACTGGCCTTGCCGAGTGGAGTTATTTAGTCATGATGCAAGAAAAGTCTTTCGTGTCGAGAGGGACAGAAGTTGAAGTCAAGCAGCATTTCGGGTAACTGAGTTAAGACACAGTATGTTATCGTAGATGCTTTTGAAAGAACCTGCTCCTTGTACGGGCCTACACTACGTAGCAGCCGAGAGGCCCCCAATACTTTTTTTATCCCCCTGATGTACGTCACAACCATTTAACCGAAAAGCCTATCGCTACCGTCACCTTTTTATGTATATGTACTTAATTCAAAGATGGCAGCAGTGAAACCATTCAGGACACCAACGTCTGAACAGTGAGTGTTGCACATCGGGTTGTAATCCGTGGTATATCCGAACACGATGTTTTGTTATTGGCCCAAATGAAACATGCCGCCAAATCAGTTGTTTTTTGGTTGGTCCAACAGTACCGATATATTTCGCCTGTTCCGTGGGTGTTACGTACATTTGAAGGCTACACGAGATACAAACATTCCCGTACACTGTTCCTAGATGGAGTCGATTGGGATCGTTCAACCATACGCCATCTATTGAAGAATATTTCAATCTTGTGCGTCCCGTGATCGATCCACCGTCAACACATCCAGCGTAGAAAGAATGGCGGAAGATGTGCAGTTGAACTGTCAGTTTTAAATTGAATGGTGCCAGTTTTTAGTCCACGATGGAAATTAACGCAGAATCATTGTTGTATGATCGAAAACACAGAAAGCTATGTAGACTAAAATGGTGAACCATCCTTGCCTTGAAAATGGTGGAATGTTTGCCCTATCGTCAGTAATCTTAACCTGTATTAGTAGTGTTCATGGCGTTGGTCCCGAAGGTTATGTTATGATGTCTATGGGGTAGCACATTAGTGACTTACATAATGAATTGGAGTGAAGGAAGGTTTATAAAGTAATGTCACTGTAATGCAAAATGACACTGGATTTGGGTGGTGCATCATCTTACCATTCCCTTGGCAGTAAGGAGGTGTTGTGTCACTGGCTGAGCCATATGAGGTTGTCCCGTATCATCGTTCTCGTCTCACTTGTGCTAATCATCGTTCCACTTATTACACACTACTACTTGTCAACGGTATGCCATTCTCTTTTATGTTACATTGTCTAAAAATCTTGTAAATATTTAAACAAGCAATTGTTCACCATAGTCGTTCTTGTTATTGAAAGGAAATTGAAGAAATTACTGACAGTACTTTACATGGAACTTTCAGACAGATGGGGAAAATGTTGGCCGTTGATTTTACCACATGTGCTGTTTTATGTTAACAGAATTTCACATTTACAATTTCATGTCAGTACAGTTTATTGCTACTATTACTTCCCAAATAATCATAAATTACATTAAATGGTATTGTGTACAACCAAAGAATGGAGGTGATGTTAAACAATTGGAGTTCCTTTTATAATGTCAGGCTTTTCACAAAGACTCTTAGGATTAATTTGTGGGTAGGGGATCACTACATAGAAGAAGTCCACACCAGTTTTAATTAACCATGTCACATCTAAGGGCCTTCAGTGGGAGATATTTTATACTTTACAATATAAACTTTGAAGGATTTGATGTAGACTATGTTTATATGTAAGCACTATAAGTACTTGTATGTTCTTTGATTTTAAATATGCTTTACAAATCATATATTTTGCTAGTAGTGCTATGAACTCAGTTGTAGTTTGTTATGTAAATAGTAGTATTGCCTTAGGTCCATTGATATTAGAATCCTTTCAGATTGTATAATTACTGTTGTAAAATTCTTGTTTAATTATGTATAAATAGGTTGAAAGCAATGTGCCAAATGGTGATGTGCATCGCACAAGATCCAAACTGGAGGCGTTTGAAGACTTCAGCTCTCTCAAAGCCTCTGACCTGAAACTCCGCATAGAAGAAATGTTGAGAATTAAAGGTATTTTATTTGGCAGTTCTGATATTAGTCACAGAGCGACAAGGTGTGGAATGCATTGAATTGGACAGAATTTTGGTAGGGGAACTGCTTGGAACTGGCATATGACCTTGCCTAGTGTTGGACTTTGGCTTTGGTTTAAGTTTAGTTGAATATGTGTATTCCAGTATCACAGACTTAGTATGTTTAGGTGAAGAGGTACAAGTGTTCAAATAGTATTACTTACCTCATGGCTAATAGTGTCAACCAAGTTTTATTTAGTGTGTATTGCCCCTATTTTGTAAAAAAAAAAGTGGGACAACCCACAATATATCAATTTTACAGCAGAAGTCAGAAGGTACCATCATTTTACATATGACATGCTTTGAGAGGTAGGATATCCCCCACCTATCATGGTTATTCTTGAAGATGGAGTTGTCATCTTTTTATGTATCAGAGAGAACCTTAGTTGAATGATTTGCTACACATAACACACTTTACCTCATTTAATTTATATTTTATTAATTTTAGCAGTAAAACTAGTAACATCAGTGTTACAGGCATTACAGATATTTTGACGACTTATATAGCATGTAGTAAGCTTCTTGCTTCTTTCAGTATTGGGAAATGTTACTGTTACATGTAAGTATCAATTGTGTGTGCATGTGTGTGTTTGCTTGTGTTTGTGTGTGTGTGTGTGTACATAGACTAATATACATATGCTTTTTCTGACAATAATATCCAGGATCCGTTAGTGCGGAACTACGTGATCTTGAAGCCAAGAGACAGAGGTTGCAGTTGGAGGTGGTTGGATTCACACAACGCATTGATGAGCTGAAAATGGAAGTGACTCATCAGCAGACAGAACTTGAGCGATTGAAGATTTCAGTTGAACAGGTGTGTTACTGCAGGGATATAAATTATTAAACCTCATTCCTGCACCCACTTCAATGCTTTCAATTTTTCTTGTTGTGGGTTACGCAGCATATTTTGAAGGTACTTTTACATTTACTTGCAAATTTTTAAAAATAATTCTAATTGGTTGTACTAATGATTTTTTAAAGTACTTGAAAGTGAGAAGCAATAAAATTTCACAAAAACAGGTGCTTTGATGGAGATAGAGTACCGAGTGACACTGTGTGCTGGATGAAGGTGAAAATTAGTGGCATCATGTGTCCTTGCTTTTCCTGCTTCTTTTTGCAAATAATGAACAAGTAATACACAAAGCAGGCCAGTAGGGTGAGGCTTATGTTCTTTCCCAACATTGTAACATAATTTACTTGTATAGCTTGCTCTGTAAATACATTCTACTTGACAAGCTCATTCTGCAACTGAAGAATGAATGAAGGGTCAAATTTTTATGGGAAAGTATGAAAACTACCAACCTAATGATCAGCCTTCTGCCCCGCTTAACACTCAGCCAGGTGTGAAATTACATGGTCATATGTGTACTGCCACAAAAATGGTACAAGTATACTTGTACTACAGAGTGCAGCAAATAGTGCTGGCACAAAGCATACAAGTTTCAAGTTATGAGTTAGTGATGTATGGATTTTGCGTTTAATTTTAGACTTTGGATGTTTTGTTTTCATTTGATCACTGTGTGTTTTGACATAAATGGCTTGCCATACAGTGAAAGTTGAATATTCATTTGCCCTTTAAATGGGAGGCATAATGGTGTAGCTATCACTTAAATGAGTAAGCAGAAAAGGCTACTTATAAAAATCTTTATGTTGGAGTCATGGGGTAGATGTTCTAATTATCTTCTGCATTGATGTATTAGATTCTTTGGTAGTATGCAGTGAATATGTGTCTGATTTTACTGGGAACTTGAGGGAAGGAACAACTAAAAACTATCAACATATTTAACATTTTGGTACCCTTGTGTTTATTTTATCAGCATTTCATTGGGATTATAAATATATGTATGTGACTAACTATTTTTATCGTTGCACCATGCATTCTGATTCTGTAGTTTATTTAATTACACACACACACATACATATATATATATTATTTAAGAAGTCTAAAATTTACATTAAGACACTTAAAACGCTCCTACATGTTTCGATCACATGATCGTCCTCAGGGAGCATATATTGTTCCTTGTTAAAGTTATAATTTAAAACATTCAGTGAATTACTTCGTTGTGTTAATTTTGGTGCTGTGGCAGCATGTCGTGTTTTTGTGTGTGAGTCGTACGCTGTTTAGAACGAGCCTGGTTATGGATGTGCATCATATGAAATGTAGTGTGAGACTCACACTACACAGCATACAACGCACATCCATAACCAGGCTCATTCTAAACAGCGTACGACTTACACACAAAAACACGACATGCTGCGACAGCACCAAAGTTAACACAGTGAAGTAATTCACTGAATGTTTTAAATTATAACTTTAGCAAGGAACAGTGTATGCTCCCTGAGGATGATCGTGTGATCAAAACATGTAGGAGCATTTTAAGTGTCTTAATGTAAATTTTAGACTTCTTAAATAATATATATATATATATATATAGGCATGTGTTTGTGTGTGTAATTAAATACGTATGTGAATTTAAACCAACACTTGTTGCAGAGCCCAGCGTTAAACACTACTGATTTCAAAGACTGCCACTGAACATGGGCTTAAGCAAATTACATTCTCCTTGCATTGTCAAACTCCCTGTCCTTAAGATACAGTACATCTTAACTATTTAAAGCCTACTAGCTACTTGATGCACCAGGAGGTTTAACATTCAGGAACTGTACATTCTGCCCGCACTGTATTTATGTATTTCAATTTATCTCGGAACAAACAACGACTTTCTCCCTGTATAATGTCAACTGATTGGTTTGTATAACCCTGATGAAAAGAGTTTACTGCGTGGTGCGAGCTGGGTCTTTAGATAAAATAGTTTACGCATTGTCTTTAAGGGGTTAAAGTTTTTCTTCCTTCTTCTTCTCGGTGTTCACAGTGTCTGTTTTCAGAGAGATTTTTTTGTCTGTCCCATCTAAGCTGTATTTCAATGACCTTGCAGCCTCACTTTTACTGCCCTGACAATACTAGATGAACCATGCAAATTACAGAATTCTTCATCACATAATTTCTTGAACTGCCCCTTGTACTGCAATGACTGTCCACATGTTGTCTTGAGCACTTTATTTCATACACTTGTATCTTCTGTCATTCTGTTATTATTGGGTACCTTTAGCTTTTTGATGTAAATGACCTTCAGAAATAACAGTAGTTACAAACAAATTAAAAAAGCAGTTGCAGATGTTCAGTAAGTGGTGGTACATATTGTGGGTTGGGCATACCGGTAACAAGCGTTCACCATAAAATATTCTCTTTTAAGAAATGGTAATAAAGGTCTTGTAATGGGATACATTCTTTTGGAAGAACCTACGTGATAGTTGATGGATGCGAAAATTTTTATTTGGAATGATTGCAATTTATGTAATGAATCTCCTCTGCTAATTTATTAATCACTATTGCTTGTTCTTTGCAGGCCCAAGTTGCACAGAGGGAAGCACTTCAGAGAAACACTCCTGATCTTGCTCTTCCTCAGAGACTGCTGCCTTCATCTGCTCCAGAAGAATATCTCCCACATAAAGCAGGAGAGAGTCTTTCTTGCCGCATGTATAACTGCTTTGATTATTCCCGGTGCTCACTTACATCTGGTTTTCCTGTCTTCCTTTATGATCCCGATCATTACCCAGTCATTGCACCAGGCTGGGACATTGAAGGTTTTGTCAAAACCACCCTGAAGCAGACTCTCGGTTATAATCCACATTTTACAGCCGATCCAAAAGTTGCTTGTATATATTTAGTATTAGTTGGTGAAGCATTAGCTGTACCTGGTGGGCAGAATAATCTGATCAACGGTACTAACGTACCTGCAAAGACTCTTGATGAAGAGCTTTTATACAAACTTCCGTATTGGGGAGGGGATGGACGGAATCATGTTCTACTCAACTTTGCTCGTAGCAGTAGTGTCCATGACAGCAGGGATACGACAACTGGTGGACGTGACATATTTTTTGGCATTGACACAGGACGAGCCATGCTTGTTCAGTCAACGTTCAAGAGATCCACATTTCGTGCTGGTTTTGATATTGTAACTCCCCCAATTTTGGGTCCTCCAGGAGGAGACATATGGCAAGACTATCCATCCATGTTGCCTGCCCGGCGGCGATTCCTCCTATCATTTCAAGGAGAATGCCAAAATTTGTCATATCTAGTCAAAACAAATGAAGCCACAGTAAAGAGTTTTGCAGAAACTATTGATAATGTGGATGAATCAGATATGAATGAGCACAGGGCGGTTTATACTTCAGAATCTAAAAGAAAAGATGGAGCCAGTGAATCTCAGAATGATGTTGACAGGTTTATAATGGAACACTTACATAGAATGGCATATGGATCAACATCTGACCGATTTCTCTTTCATTTTGAGTGCTCCATGGCAGTGAGTTCACCAAATACTGAAGAGACAGCTAAGAAATTAAACAGTGGTAACTGGCTACCCATTATGAGGAAGGTTTCAGATGTGTGGGGAGAATGGGCTCTGTGTGGAACAGAATCGTCACGAACAAATGTTTTAAGAGATTCAACATTTGCATTGGTGATGGCACCCACAAATGCTAGCTTAGTGTCAACTACTATTGTGCAGATACGAGTTTATGAAGCAATTAGAGCTGGTGCAATACCTGTTTTGCTGGGAGGAGATCGATTTGAGATGGCTTATGGAGAAGTTGTGGACTGGCACAGAGCTGCTTTATTTCTACCAAAGGTGTGTTACAGTTTTATGATCATTATCAATGTGGGTTAGAAAGGCAAGGTACATACTTTAGACTAGACATTTGAAGATGAGACATACACAAGAGAAAAACAACTAATAGATTATGAGGTAGTAAAACCAACAAGGTACATTTTTTCAGAAAATGTTTGTTTACAATCAGACATACTTCAGCTTATCAGCATTCCTCAGGGATCATAGTAACACTGCAGGAAGATCACAAGACCAGTACATATTAAAAGATTTATATATACACACACACATATGTATGTGTATACATATAATTACAATAATAAAACTTCTGAAAAGAAGTATAAGATAGTAAATAAAAATGATAATATATATTAATCAGTTCAGGTAACTGACTCAGAATCATCATCTTATGGATGGTGTCATAAGGTGTCATCTGTGTGTGCGTGTGTGCGCACGCGGTGTGTGTGCGTGCGCGCACACGTGTGCGCACGCATGTGTGTGTATAAAATCAGCAACCCATCTTTTTAATGATATGAAGGGACTGAACTGTACAGATCAGTTGATGATTTTAATACATATATTTAGCTGATATTTTATGATGTGATCTATAAGAAGTTATCAAAACTGAGTATATTATACGTTATTATTTGGTACTTTCACAAAATTGTGAAAAGGGACTATTAGCTTTGTCATGTTTTTCCATTTGTCCGCTGGCACAATTCAGCGTCCACTAGGCAGAGTTCGTGAAATTTGATATCTGAGTATTTTTCAAAAATATGTTGGGAAAATTCAGGTTTCATTAAAATATGACAAGAATAACAGGCAATTCACATGAAGACCAATGTACATTTATGACAATATATCACTGAAGTCTTCTTAGAATGAGAAATGTTTCAAAATAAAGTTGTAGATGAAATCAAGACACTCATTTTATGTTCAGTAACTTTTTTCCTGGAAATCATGCTGTTTTTGACATAATGTGGAAAAACATGGTATAGCTAGACAGGCCACAGGTGACAATATAATATGATGCTTGAGCATTGCGTGCTGGATAACTAAGGCTACAGACACACACTCAGAATATTTAATACGTATTACTTTCCATGACAATAGTGGTTGTGTGAACATGCCGCAATGTCATGTTTATGCGTTTGCTGCCTCTCATTTTATATTTACTGTCTTATACTCCTTTCAGCAGTTTTATTATTTAATTGTATTTTATCTGTTAGTATGTAGTATTATAATGTTCTTTTTGTACTGCTATGATCCCTGAGCATGCCTTTTAAGCCAAAACAGTTCAGATTGTAAATAAACAGTTTCTGAAATTTTTGAATTGTTGGTTTTACTGTCTCATATATGGGTGTAAACTGTAACAGTTTGTTTTAAAACAAATGTGTTGCTGCTTGTTGGGAATGGAATTTGTGGACTTCTGTTGTGAATGTCTTTCTGTTCTCAACTACTTTAAATGTTACATGAAACCCTAGGGCTGAAATAGTAGTCTGGGTTAAAGTGTACTGGAACATAGATCATAAGTGGGAATGATCAGAAAGATATGATGGTCCATCTAGATTTATGAAGCTGTAGGTTTTATGAGTATTCTATTTAACATTTGCCATTTGTATAAACTAAAGTGTTTATTTTACTTGTACTGTGCTGTACTGTAAGAGGGTTGTCATATGAAATGCATATGGGGATTGTTTTGTGAAGAGAAGGAGAAGCCACTAATAAGTCCCCATGGACAATGGGGCAGGCCTGCCATTGACACACCAATGGATGAATGCCCTCCTCAGAGAAATCCTTGGGCTACTGCTGGAACTATGGCATTACTGCAGCATTTACATCTTTGTTTGATTCAAATCTGTGGCCCTTGAGCAGTTACATGTTCAAGGACCCTGCACAACACTATTATGGAACTCTCCAAACTGTTCATACTGCTCTGAAGAGGAAGGTACCTAGCATTCTCACAAGTGTAATCATGTTTGCTTGAAACTGCCTTTCCCTGTACTGCCCACTGTCCAGGAATTGTGCATTACATGTGCTGAAGTGTACCATCCACCATACAGTTCGCACCGTTCACCATTTGACTTCCTTGTATTTAGGCCCTCGGGAGTCACTAAAGGTCTATAGGTTGAAGTCAGATGTGGATATCAAAGTTTCAGTTGTGCAGTAGTTCAGGCAGCAGCCCGAGGAGGTTTTTGTGGAGAGAATCGTTTGGTTGGTGTGAGAATAGAATGACTACATCATTGTCCAAGAGGCCTACTTTTATTGGCCTTTACGTCTTCCACTGAAACAATGCCAGAATAAGTCAGTATAGTCTGTAAGATGCTAGTGAATTCAAGGCATAGTGAGGTGGAAATTTTAAATTCTGCCTCTTTAAATTCTCATACCCATGCTTACTAAGTCCTTTATGCAGTAGCTTCTTATGCAGCCATTCAGAATGAGTTCTTTTATTTCAGTAGTACAAAAAGAGATGGTAGAAATGGGTAATGTGAGTCATGTAAAGTGTGCAGGTGGATGTGAGCAAAAACATGCAAGTTGGATTGTGAGTGAAATTGCTGATAGCTTTAGTTCTTATAGGGTAAATACATAAATAAATACATACATAAATGAACAATTGTACATGTATGTTCTCTGTTTCCATTTTTTGACACAATAGCAGGTCTGGCACCATATGTTGCATGTAAGATGAGTGGCAGGTATCAAAATATGTGTTTGAAACTTGTGGTTTGTAATGTATGTAGGTGAATTACATTTTCCTGCTATAACATATGTTGGAATGCTGTTGCCATGTGTGTGACATCCTTTTCTAAAAGTTCCCTGATCATGATTTTAATTTTGTACTCTTCATGGTTGAACAAACGTGGGGGATCTATGCATTGCAACATTAAATTTGTTACTATGGTTTGAGTTTTAGTATGTTATTTCTTCTTTGGTTGCTTTGGCAAGGATAGAAATTTTGTATTGGTTTTTACAAATAGAAAGTATTGTAAGTGCTCTTTGATTTGTATGTATGCTAGTGATTTCCAGGAGTGATTTTTTAGCTTTCTTGTCCATGCCTGGTTGCAGGGGAGAATTAGACTGCTGTTAATATGAGGGGATACCAAAAGGTATTTCAGTACTTTATCATACAGGTATTGTTAAATCATTATATTGTGGTCATTTATGGTTCTTGGTTCATGGTGCTTCCAATTATATGTTAAAGGCACGGATCACAGAGATGCATTTCTTTCTCCGGTCCATTTCGGATGCAGACCTGTTATCATTACGGCGTCAGGGTCGTCTTGTGTGGGAGCGTTATTGCTCCTCAGTTCAGAGTGTGGTGGATACTGTTGTGGCAGTCTTGCGGGACAGGCTTGCCATCCCTCCTTTACCCACACAAGAAGAACCTTCACCCAGTGTGTTCAATTCTACATTCACAGTGAGTTTAATAACAAACATGCTATATGTAATTTGTGTTTGTTAAGTAGTCTGGCTGCCCAGTCATATCAAGTCTGTAGTTCATCTGCAACCTGGAGTCCCCATTGGGATTATACATGAACTTTACATTTGCTATGCATTAGAGGTGAGGAACATACATTCACATACAAAGGTATATAGCAGTGGTGCAGATGGTTGAAGCAGTGTGCTACAAGCCAGAAGGTCATGAGTTTGAGTTATGATTGGGTAATTGAAATTTTTGATTGACTTAATCCTTCTGGCCACGCTGTGGCCCCTGGGATACGCTCATCCTCCAACAAAAATGAGTACCTGGGGGTATTGTGGGGCATAAAGGCAGCCAGTGCGTGTGGCTGACAACCTTGCCACGTTCATGTGCCATTTTTGTCTACAAATTCTGGGAATCTCAACCTCCTGGTGCCCAAAGGGCCTGTCCAGACCTGTACAGAGATTGCATGCATTGATTTCTGAACTGCATAAATGATGTACCACATGTGCTCTGCTTGGATAGCTGTATGAAGTCAAAAAACAGATCTGGGATTTACCTTACCAAGCAGTGTGACAGGAAATTGAAGGTAATATCATAATATTAGTATTGAAGTCCAAGATTTTATTTGCTAGAATAAAGTGCTGAGGAGTATGTTTGAACTGAAGAAAGAGGAAGAAATGGGATAAAGAAGGAACATGTATAATTGTGACCTTCATAATTTGTACTCGTCGTCTAATGTTATTAGAATAATTAAATCAAAGTGATGAAATGAGTGGAACCTGTGGCATACCTTGGAAGATGGTAATCCATATAAAATTGTAATTGGTATATATACATCAAGGAAGATGTGCTTAGGAGAACTAGGCATGGATGGAAGGATAATATTATAATGGATCTTAGAGAAATAGAACATGAATGTGTGGACTGAATTGAACTGGTTGAGGTCAGATGACAAAACAATTGTAGCTGAGTTCACAACAGCTTCTGCAAACACAATAATGACAGTTCTGGGGAATTTTTGATTAGCTACAGTGTCAGATTTTTAATAAAGGCCTGTATATGTCATGGAAGTTGTATATGTTACGAATAATAACAGGTCAGTAGTCACATGCAGATTGCACTCTCTCTGGGTGTGGTAACAACTTGTTTCATTTGATTATTTTTCACAGCCTCTAAGAACAGAAGCAGTAGTATCGGAAGCAGAACCAGAAGAAAGTCTTGGCCCAATAGAACCACCATATCCTTCGCCACGCTATAAGCGCAACTATACAGTCTTCCTAACACAGGTTTGTTGCCTTATTCTGTCATAGATGAAGTAAGTGTCTGGTAGGGTAAAGTAAATAGAGTTCAGGGAGCAGACATGAAGGCTGTCACAAGTTGTATCACTGATTCCAGCTGACAGTTGACTCTACGGCTGACAGGCTTGAATAGGCTTCATGCCAGGAATGCACATTTGTGGCTTGGCATTCAACACATATGGTTCTAACATATCCACTTTTATAAACAAGTAGTTTGTGGAGTCTGGGGGCTGCTATGCATAAGTGTACAGATGTGGTTGTTCCCTAGTAAGAAAGTAAAGTAGTTTTAGTTGTTCAGGTAAATTTAAAGCCTTGCAGACTGTGACTGATACTTTTAGTCTATTTTCATTCCAGAAAATGAAAGAAGTAGTTTGAGATTACCTTGCTCTTGTGTTTCAATGATTGAGCCTTTTTTTTTTTTTTTTTAAATATATTTTTGGTTTGATGTTT
>Ga0123355_10002970_pt1 | contig 24089 bp, 31 predicted proteins | sample TergutEmb28metaG_3_FD_89872 | JGI IMG/M metagenome (GOLD analysis project Ga0123355, IMG submission 89872) | Embiratermes neotenicus P1 segment gut microbial communities from Petit-Saut dam, French Guiana - Emb289 P1 | ecosystem: Host-associated > Arthropoda: Insects > Digestive system > Gut ... | reverse complement strand
TTATGTTGTATGTTGGAGCTATTGCGGTTTTTATGTGAAATATGCTGATGAAAAAATGGGTGTAACAAAATTTGTCGCCCATGATAAATTAATCAGAAGTGAAATAATCGGCAATATCCACGACAACCCCGACCTACTGAAAGGACTTGAAAAATGAAAAAAGCAATAACGCTATGCATAATTTTAATACTACTATTCAGCACACAGGCACAGGCGGGGCAACGCAGCGAGTTCTTTAGCTTTATGAGCTACCGGGCTATTACTTACCGCAACTCCCGCCAATGGCAAATGCAGCAATCCGCATGGACTGATTTTGATGGGTTGCGTCGGTATAACAGTCTCATCATGGTAGCCATAGGCACGGGACATGGGCATTTCGTTGGCGATGAGATATATATCACGTTATCAAGCGGCATGTCATTCCCTGCCATCGTCGGTGACATCAAATGTGACCGGCACACAGACCCAACAAACAGGTTTACAGCACACAACAACTGCTGGTTGGAATTTATCGTGTGCATACCGAGCATATGTCCCATAGCACGAAACAGAGGTGACATCTCGTTCAAAGGGTTTTATGGTTATGTGGTGAGCATTGAGGCGCATAACATATATTTTTGCCATGGATACATGCTGTGCCTGCCGTGGTGTGAGTACTGTGGTAATTATTCGGTACCCTATTATTGGCTACTGCATTAAGGGGGTGTGACAAATGAATATTTCAAAAAGCATACCCCGGCGTATAACCATTAACGGGCGCGATTATGTAGATGAAAAAATATATCTTGCTAGAGCTGCATACACGCCCACAGAGTTAAAGAAGGCTAAAGCGGGCGGCCTGCCGCATCACACTAAAAACATAGGTGGGAACAAGTACGATTATTTTAACCTGCATGACTGTGAGCAGTGGCACGCGGGGAATTGGGAAGGGGAGACGGCTTGAGGATGAATAGATTGACTAGAAAAATCGAAGGCGGGCAGGACGCATTCGGCGCACCGCTGGTCGGCACCTATGAAATAGTTGACGATACACCGGGGCTGGCAATGGCAAAAGTGCGGTGTCAACTTGGGCGGTATGAGGATACCGGCTTAACGCCTGAATCTGTGCAGCAAATAAAGAATTCCCTTGATGATATAGAGGCTTTAGGGGACTTGAGCAACAGAGTTGGTGATATCTTACGTGAGATTGACGAGCCTTCATCGAAGCTTGTGCGGGCAAAAAAGGGGTTACGGGTAATAATTGACATCATGGAAGGCTTGTAAAAAAATAAAAAAGCCGCCTTCCTCCCCCCAAAAAAGCAACTTCCGAGACAACAGTGTCCACCGCTATTATATCAAACCGCAGGGTAAAATGTCAAATTTCAGGAGGGAACGTATGACGGCAAAACAATACCTGTCACAGGCCTACAGAGCCATAGAAAAAGCCGCCGAGCTGCGAAAACAGATTGAGCGATTAAACGACGAAATGGCCCGATTAGGCCGTTCAATCACCGAGGGTAGCAAGGTGCAATTCACCCCGCCAAAAGACCCGATGGGTGACAGGGTGGCGGATGTTGTTGATAAAATCGCGGCGCGGGAAAAACAACTTGCGCGGTGGGAGGACATCTTGTATTCAGTCGAGGACGCGCTGAATAGCCTCGACTGTGTGACATGTTACAAGGTACTTCACGGAAAGTACGTTCAGGACATGACATTGCCGGAAGTCGCCACAGAACTAGGGTACAGTATTCACCAGGTCAAGCGGATGCACACCGTAGGACTAGCTGAAATTGAAGCTTTCTTGCAATCTGAAAAACTGGGCGCATGATTGCACCGTGTTTACACCTTATTGCGCCGAAGCGCGAAGAAAAGGTGTTGACATTTGCCAGAATCTGTGTTTATATTTATACTAGCGGACGGAAACGCCAGAACGCTTCCGCGCCGCATGTATAAATATTAAGCACACACCGTCCATACTGGGCGGTTTTTTATTTGAGGTGACGGCGGTGTGGACTGGGATAAAATTCATGCAGACTGGAAGGCAGGAATGCAACCGCCGGAACTTGAAAAGAAATACGGCGTAAAGCAGGACACTGTCCGCAAGCGCATTAATCGTTACTGGAAACAGGACGCGGGACAGGACAAAAAACGGGACAGGACAGAAAAACAGCCCAAGCCTCGCGCGAAGACAGGCGTTGGCGGCAATGGCAACTTAATACCCTATAGCATGAGAAGCGAGGACGAAGCAAGAGAAGATGGACGCAAGGGCGGCGTTAAATCTGGCGAGGTTCGCCGCGAAAAGTCAGCGGCAAAAGCCGTTGCCTTGATGGTTCTGAACGGTGACATCCCCACTAGCAGCACAAAGACAAGTGCCATGCGGACTATGCTACAGGAAATGGGAATACTCGCGACGGAATTGAACATGCAGGCCGCAATGATTGGTGGTCAAGTGCTTTCTGGCATGAGGGGCAATCACCTTGCGGCGCAATTGGTTCTAAGCCTTGTTGGTGAAGACCCAACAATGAATTTGAAAACTCGTGAGGTTGACTTACGCGAAAAAGACCAAGAATCCGATTCCGACAACGCACTGCTGGATGACTGGTTAGAGGGTATTGCGGATGAATAGGAGTGGTTAAAATGGGTACACGTTCACCTCTTAACAAAAATACAGGCGTTTTGGAAGTTCAAGGAATGTTTTTGGGCGCAAATACGCCAACCCCCGAATTTGCAAATGTGCAAGTGCGATTCACGAGCGACAAGCGCGGCGAAACAATAAGCCTTGCTTGTAACGATATGCAAATAACCGTACCGTTTGAGCAGGTGCGAGGATTGATAGCAGATGTGCGAAACCCAAGAAAAAGCAATAACTAGAGCCGATAAATTCAAAAAATGCCGCCAAGCGTGGCGTAAAGACCCAGTATTGTTTATGCGCCAAGTGCTGAATTTTGAGCCTGATGACTGGCAGATTGAAGCGGCGCATGATTTAGCCAAAAATCCAAAAGTAAGCATACGGTCTGGGCAAGGTGTCGGAAAGACCGCATTTGAAGCGGCTATATTGCTGTGGTTCTTAGTCTGCTTTCCATTTGCGCGGGTGGTTGCAACTGCGCCGACACGCCAACAACTCCATGATGTGCTTTGGTCTGAAATCTCAAAATGGCAATCACGCAGTATTTTGTTGCGGAAAATCCTAAAATGGACGAAAACCCGCGTTTATGTAAAAAAGCAAGATGAGCGGTGGTTTGCCGTTGCCAGGACAGCCACGAAACCCGAAAACATGCAGGGCTTCCACGAAGATAATATGCTCTTCATCGTGGACGAAGCCTCCGGTGTTGCAAATGTAATCATGGAAGCCATTGACGGCACGTTGACAGGCGAAAATAACAAGCTGTTGATGTGCGGAAATCCCACGAAAACGACAGGCGCGTTTTTTGATAGCTTCCACGCCAACCGCACTAAATACAAAACGCACGTAGTTTCCGCACGGGACAGCAACCGCACCAACAAAGACAATATCCAGTTTTTGATAGATAAATACGGCGAGGATTCAAATGTCGTTAGGGTTCGCGTTGACGGTGAATTTCCCGAAAATGACGATGATGTTTTTATCACGCTTTCTATGGCTGAAAAGGCTGTTAATACGGATGCTGATACTAAAGGCGTTATCTCATTTGGGGTGGACGTGGCGCGGTATGGCGCAGACAAAACCGTTATCTGCGTGAAAAAGGGCAATGCAATCACTTTCCCGATAGTCAAGCGCGGACAGGATTTAATGCGTACTGTGGGCGACATAGTCCTACAATACAAGGAAGCAATCAAGGGCTATCAAGGTAAAATCATGGTCAATATTGACGATGCAGGGTTGGGCGGTGGGGTGACAGACCGCTTGGAGGAAGTAAGGCGCGAACAAGGGTTTTCCCAAATGGTGATAAATGCCGTAAATGCTGGGGCAAGCGCAAGAAACGACAACTACGATGAAGAAAAGTACGAGAATTTGGGTACGCTCCTTTGGGCGAATGTGCGGGAGTTATTGCGTGAAGATGAAGCCAGCCGGAAAAAGTGCGAGTTATCTTTCCCAAACGACAATGAGCTTATTGCCCAACTTTCCACACGGAAATACCACTTAACGAGCCGTGGGCGCGTTGCTCTTGAACGCAAGGAAGATATGAAAAAGCGAGGCTTGCCCTCTCCCGATAAAGGGGACGCGGTGGCGTTGGCTTGTTATGTGCCGCATAGGGCTAGTTTTGTTACTTTGAGAGGTTGATGACGAAAAATGGTTAAGAGATACAGGAAACTGCCAATTGTGATTGAAGCCGTACAATGGACAGGTGAAAACTGGAAAGAACTTGGAGATTTTATAAAGTGTATACACGCATTGCTTCCCGACAAGGGGGAAATTGACATTTGTACACTTGAGGGAAGCACGACCGCAAGCAGAGGTGATTACATCATCAAGGGCGTAAACGGTGAATTTTACCCATGCAAGCCCGATATTTTCAACAAAACATATGAATTGGCAGATTAACCGTTTAGGCTATTTTTTTCATGCAAAGGAGTGAGGGCGATTGTTGGTAACAGTTGGTGATATGGCTAAATATTCCTCGCTTGCGGATTTTATTCAAAAAACCGTGAACGAATGGCAGGGCAGCAGTGAGTACGCAGAAATTATACGCAATTATAAATATCACGCTGGCGAGAATCCTACACTTTCAGCCGCCAAATGGAAACAAGTAGCCCTCGACACAGGCGGCGTTTTGAATTTGAAACCCCAACATAAAATCGTGTCGCACCTTTTCAAAACGATTGTCGAAAAGCGGGAACATAGGGTTCTTAATAATCCGATACAATTCAGCGCAAACGTAGACATGGGCAGAAATTTTCAATACGTCATGAAAGACAGTCTGCATGATGGCTTGATTGCGGGTAGAAGTTGGGCGTTTTGGGAAGTTGACCGCGTAAAACAATTCAAGGCATTGGAATATGTGCCTATTTTTGATGATGATACAGGCGATATGGTTAAAGGCATAAGGGTGTCACAGCTTGCGCCCGATAGACCTATCAAATATGAGTTTTTCGAGCTGGGCGGCATTACGACCTTCCGACAGGATAAGCAAGGCAGCAAGATTGAGCAGGTGTCAGACATTACCCCCTACCGCTACAGCGAACGCCGATGGGACAACATGCGACAAATATCGAATGTGCAAAATTACAATGTGCTTCCCATTGCTCCAATGTACGTCAACCGCGAGCAAACCAGCTTTTTGTCGCCACCGGTGAAATCAAAAATTGACGCTTACGATATGATGTTAACTTTTTACACAGATGAGTTTCTGAAATCCAATTTTATATACTTTATGCTATCTGGTTACGGCGGCACGGTTGAAGAACTTCTCGAAATCAAAGATGCAGCAATGAAATTGGGCATTTTACAGCAAGGCGGCAGAGACGCATCAATGGACGCTAAAACCCTAGATCCGCCGCATGAAGCGTTTGATCGCATTATGGATCGGCTTGAAGAAGGCGTTTACCTTGATTCTATGACGTTCAACCCTGCGAAAGTAGCAGGGAGTGCGAATATCGCCACGGCAATTATGGCAGGGCAGAAGCCCGAAGAAATAAGCTCCGGCGGCACGGAATCCCACGTTAGCAAATGCGTTGAGGATTTACTTGCAATTCGCGGCATGGAATCCGAGGTAATTATCACGCCAACGGAAATCATTGATGACCGAAGCAAGACGGAGATGGTCGGCATGATGGTGGATAGGGAAGTTTTAACTCCCGAAATGGCGGTGCAGTTTGTTCCATGGATGCGTGGGCGAGAGGAGGAAATAATTAAATCACAAAGGCGTGAAGCCTTGGGGCATGATGAATACCGGGAAGATGATGAGACATGACACAACAGGAAAGACGAGCATTACAATCCCTCGACATCCGATTAAAACGCTTGTTTCAGACTTCCGCAACACAAGCTACACAAAACCATGCTGCTGCCCTGCAACGTGCCACGCGCTTTGAGGAAAGGTTGTCACAGGGGCTATTCCCGGAAATGTCCGCCTCCGACATAGCGCGGGCGCGTCAGAATTATGCCTTGCAGGCTTTACGTCAAGAAGGAATTGTTAACGGAATAATGCAGGATATGGCGCGGACAGGCGATTTAGCGGGCGAAATGATTCGCGGCGAACAGCTTAATATCTTCCGGCAAGGCTATAATGCCATAGCAACTGGCCTGCAACGTCAAATGGGCAATGTCGGATTGCGTGTTGATTGGGGATTTTACAACCGTGAACAATTACAAATACTGCTTGAAAATTCCCCCGAAAGCCCATTTACTAAAGTTGCATATCGTAATTTAGGATTAGGCAATGAGCGTTTTCGCAGGGCAGTAGAAAATAAATTACGTGAAACACTCGCGGAAGCCATTGTATTGGGCGAAGGCATGCCGGATATTACCCGACGCATACAGGCTATCACTGGCGGCGAATATTACAAAGCGCGGCGAATTGCTCGCACTGAAACCCTAAGAGTGGCTAACCAAGGCAGATATGAAGCCGCCAAACAAGCTATCGATGAATATGGCATAATTGCTACAAAAGTGTGGGTGTCCACAGTTGATGATAGGGTTCGTGATGACCATGCCGACATGAAAGGCGCGGAAGCGGGGGAAGATGGGTATTTTGTTTTGCCGAATGGCGAAAAAGCATTACACCCGCTTGACCCGGATTTATCGGCGGAACAATCTATAAACTGCAGATGTTCTCACCTTTACCGCATACCACAATCCCGAGAATCGCAAGCATACCGCGACTTAAAGGCGCGATGGGAAGAGCAAAACCGAGACAATATGCCAACGGCAGAACAAAACAAACGAAGGCAGCAGGAAATGATGGCAGCGCAAAGGGGGCAATGACGTGGCAAAAAACGGATTTACGAGTTATCGAAAAGATGTTGAGCGTCAAATGGAGAGAAAAATTGACAAAGCCCTTGCTTCCGTAGGGCTGAAAGCAGATGAAATCCAAGCTATGGAAATTGAAACACAGCCACGCTTCGGTGATGCGGCTGGCTTTGGCGCGGTTGACACCGGGCATATGCTTTCGAGCGTTGGACACCAAATTGATAGGCAAAACAAGCAAGTTATCACTGGTAATGCCGCGCCGTATGCGATTTATGTAACAATGGGAACGCATAAAATGCCCTCGCGCCCATTCATGCAGAATATGATTAATAATTATGCCGATGATTTCAAAGCGGTTGTGGAAGACGCTATGAGGGATTAGGCGGCTTTTATATTTCATGACCGTAGACGAAGGGTTGCGCGCCTGTAAGTCCCATGAGGACGCTTGTAGGCATGGAAATTCTCGGGTGCAACTCCCGAGACGGTAAATAATGTCCTGCATGACGAAAAACTGCAAAATTGCCAGCCTGTAGGCGAAACAACAGGCAAACGGCGCGTGTATGCGCCGATGAAAGGAGTATCGCATGGAAATCAAATTTGGAAAACCGAGTAACGGCGAAATTCAAGGATTGATTACGGGGGTTTTGGACGGCATAGAGGGCATTACCAATACGCAGGTCAAAACTATTGCAACCTCTGTGTTGAACTTATGGGACACTCGCATTGCGGATTATCGGGCAGAGGTAAAAACCGTAACCGATGCAATGCAAGTCCAACTTGACGATGCGCAAAAAGAAGCGGATAGCTTCATGGAAACGTTCAATGCTGACCAAGAATCGTACAAAGTAAAGTACGAAACTGACCTGCCTGCTTTGCAGGAAAAACTTGATGACGAGATTGCCGCTCATGCGACATTCCGAACCGAGACCGAGCAAGCCGCAACCAACGCAGTCAAGCAAAAGCTATACATGGATTTGCTGACCGCAAATATTTTCGACCCGGACGAAAGGGAACGCGCAAAAGAATGGCGGGATTGCAACAAAGATTTGCTTGAACTCGACAAAGAGGGTAAGCAATTCAAAGACACCGCTAAAATTGTGGCAGACCTTAAAGAGCGCAACCCCGAAAGTAGATTCGGAGTTGAAACACAGGGTGGGGCGCGGACGTTTTCGAGTAGTCCGTTTGCGGCACAAACCTCAACCGCGCCAAGTTTTACGAGCGGTGAGGGTCAAATAAGTAGTGTTAATGCGACCATGAATGCCGCGTTTAGGAGCATGAAAGCCGCAGAAACAGCAGAATAGAGGGAAATTATGGCGAAAAGACTAAGCCGAGCCAAGCAAGAAAAACGGTGGGAAGCTGAATCAGACGCGCATACAATTACGCGATATGGTGCAATTTGCGCGGACGCTTCACGATTAAAAGCGGCGCAAAATATTCTTGAAGAAGAAGCCGCCGCAACCGCCGTCGCGCTACAGGCTACAGCGGCAAACGCGGCAATGAACGCCATGATTCGCGGAAATCAAAATTAAGGAGTGTAAAAATTGGCAGATAGATGGATTAACCGTACCGATGCCGCAACACTTATACCTAAAGAGGTTGTACTTGACCTTATTAACGGTGTGCGTAAACAATCGGTAGCAATGCGGCTGTTGCGCCGCTTGCCTAATATGTCATCCGACCAAGGCAAGTTTTCAGTGCTTGAAATGTTGCCAAGGGCAGGATTTGTAAAAAGAAACGCAGGATTGAAGCCTGTGTCAAAAGTTGCATGGGCAGAAAAAGAATTGGTCGTTGGCGAAATCGCCGTTATTCTTGCCGTGCCGGATGCAATTATAGCCGACGCAGAATATGATATTTGGGGCGAAATTCGACCGCTTGTCATTGAATCTTTTGGGCGAATATTTGACGAGCAAGTATTTAACGGCGGCTTGCCTAATGTTCCCGCCGAATGGCCGAGAGGCTTAATTCCTATGACTATTGCGGCGGGTAATGTGGTGCAAGAGGGTACAGGTGGCGACATTTTAGCCGATGTTGCAAGAATGATTACAATGCAGTATAAAAAGGCTTACGATGTCACAGGTGTAGCCGCACAGCGCACGTTGCAAGCTGAATTGCTGGACGTTCGCGATGATAACCGCCAATTCCTTTTCGCTTCTCCGACAGCGGGCGCGGGAACGTCATTGTTTGGCGTACCCGCCGAATATGTAGACCAGGGTGTTTGGGACGTTGAAAAAGCAACCGCAATAGCGGGTGATTGGAATAATGCAGTATATTCTATCCGTTCCGATGTGTCCTTCACCTTGAGCAATACCGCTGTCTTGAACGATGAGGATGGACGTATTTGGCTTAACAGCTTCCAACAAGACTGTACCGCGTTCCGCGCTGTTATGCGGGTGGCGTGGCAAGTTGCAGACCCTGTGGACATTGACCGGGTAGATGCAGACGGGCGCAGGTTGGACAATGTATTCCCGTTCGCCGTTCTTACGCCCGGCCCCGTAACACCATAAGGAGGCGTTACGAATGTACAAGGCATTGATACAATTCCGCGATTTGGATGGAGAGATATACAACGAGGGCAATTCATACCCACGCGGCGAAGTGACGGACGAGCGAATAGGGCAACTTTTGACGGCAAACAATGGCACGAAAGCACCTGTAATTATTGCAGAAGAGCCGCCACCGCCGCCAAACCCCGCAGAAATGAGCATTGACGAACTTTATCAGTTTGCAGTTCGGCAAGGCGTTGAAATCCCTCCTGATATTACTGCGGAATGCCAAGCCTTGCGCGACAAGCTGGCGGTATTTGTAGGTGGATTGCTGGGCGAAGAAGCCGGACATAGCGAAAATTTCCCTGTTTTGCCGGATGGATTTGATGGTTTTACACGCCACCAGCTCGAAGAATACGCAACAGCAATCGGCGTAGACCTAACCAGCGCGAGGAACAACAGCGAAAGGCAAAGTGCTATAATAAATGCTGTGCAAGGGCAATAAGATTGCATGATTGCAAAACAGGCGGCAGATTATCGCCTATTTTGCAATTTACATAACCGTCCAGTAGGGCGGTTTTTATTATAGCGAGGTGTAGAATGTGTATCATTACCAATGCGATAGGTGCAGTAGTGGCAGGCTTGATCATGGCTTTGTTTCTCCGGCTGTTTGGAGGTTCGGGTGCGATAGCTGTCTTTATTGTCCTTGCGTTATATTTTTGTTGTGACGTGGGCAAAAAAGTGCACAGTAAAACAAGGAAGGTAAAAAAATTATGAAGCACCCTTCAAGTATTCAGCAATGGCGCGACGCAACCGAAAAAGACAGGCGGGAGATTCCCACAAGCTGTTTCTTAACTGGTTTGGCGCGGACATATCCCTATAAATTTTGGCGTAACGGCAAGTGGGAAATCAGCAAAAGAATGTTGCAAGCGGCTATAAGCAGGGCAAATTCGCAGAACCGCCCAGACATTTCCCGCAAAGCAAGCAGATTGTTAAAAGAGCATTTTGGGGGTTAGACATGGAAAAAATAGAAAAGAAACGCCCAACACATGAGGAGCTAGAGGCAGCAGCAGAGGCAGCAGCTATGCCATTGCACGAGATTCTTTGCGAGTGTTATCACCCCCACGCAATGGCCATCGTAACGCAATCGAGCGTTAAAATTGTCGCGGGAGACATTGGGATGCCACTTGATGTTCCCGATTAAATTTAAGCCCGCAAGGCCCACATTCATCTGCAATGCAATCCACGTCGCCGATTATGAAGATTTGCATTACTGGGCTGAAAAATCCCGCGAATACTGGACAGAAGTTTGTGTTTTTCCATCTTTGCGGGTGATTTTGTACGGGTGAACGACTTTTATTATAGGAGGGGTGACAAGCCGTGCTGCAAAAGCTGAACAGCATAGTTTTGATGGTGTGCAGGCACCTTAATAACTATTTTATTTCGGACAGGAGCATCCCATTTTTGAGGCTTGAAGGCAACTTTACTGTAGCTGACAGCGAAATCGCCCTGCCGAACGGCTTCAAAAAAAACATGTGGATAGCCATCCAGGGAAGCCATTTTAACAACGGCATGTTCAAGCTCGGGCAATATCTCCCTGACACTCCCCTACATTTGACGAACGGCACAGATGTCGTGGCAGCCGAGGATGAAGAGTTTAGCGGCATTGTTTGGTTGTTGAGATTCCCCCCGGGGTTCATTGAAATATGCAACGAAATAAAGGCATATATGGAGAACCCTGAAAATTTTCCAAGCGCAAAAACCAAGGAAAGTGTAATCGGGTTTTACTCGTGGACAAAATCCACAGGCCCTGACGGCAAGTCGTTAACCGTATTTGATGTTTTTGCGGATAGGCTTACACCGTGGCGCAAGCCAGCCAGTGGTTTCGATATTAACCAGAGCATAATACAAAAATCCATGAGCGCGCCAGATAGCGGCGGTGGCGGCAATGGTGGTGAAACCACGCCAACGCAACATATAGTGACGGTTTCAAATTGGGATACATTTAACCCCGCAACTCTAAACATCCCTGTAGGCGGCCAGAGGAACATTGTAGGCGCAGGCGCACCTACAGAAACTGGCGCACCTGTGAATGGAAATGCTACTGCTGGGGCTGGCACAGTAGTTAGAACTGGCGCAAATATTTATGTCGTACAGCTACGAAGGGCGGTGGCATCAAACAATGTCATCCCCGTGCTGTTTCAGAGGCATTTTGATGCCAACACCGAAACGTGGGCGGATTGGGTTGATTTTGTTGATAGCCGGATGCTACGCGATATTACTGGTGGGGGCGGCATAACGCAACGACAACTTGAAGAAGCACTAGCAACAAAACAAGACAAGATGGCACCATTAACCAACGCTGAAATAGCGGAAATGTTCAAAAATTCAGGAGGGATTTAGAATGCCACCAATTACAAACTTTTTAGACAGGGACGCAACACATTTCCTTATCACATTAATAAATAATCTCATTGAAGAAAAAACACAGCTAAACATCGTCACCACCATTGACGAGAATAGCACCAATCAGCAAATTCCCGGTGCGGCGGCTGTGTTCCATGCGATTGTTGCTGCGCTTGCCGATGTGGGCGCATTGCACTATGAAGTGGTTTCCACATTGCCTGCCACCGGGCGAAGCAACATTATTTATCTCGTACAAGTCACAGATGTGCAGGGAACGTATACAATGCACATTTACAGCGGCGGCCAATGGCGCAATATCGGCACCACGGATATTGACTTGACTGGATATTGGTCCAAGATAGAGCTCGCAGCCATGACAAATGCAGATGTGCTAGAAATTTGGGATGAGATAGCGGGGGCGTAGGGCTATGGGCTATATCTTTTTGACCGAAGACAACATTAGGCTTGTATTCAAACTATTGTTGAGTAAACAGCTGGACGCATTTCCACTTTTCATAAACCAATACGACCCTGAAACCACGGGTGGGTTTGACTACGATAATCTAACTTCCATAGGCTGGCATTTATTTAATGCTAACCCTATGGAAGTGTCTAATCATCCACCGGGGTTAAATATGCAAGAAATAGCCAATGCGAATGTACTTGTAATCGGCAACGAGCATAACCTGATTCAGATTTCGCATAACGCATCCAATACACGGATTACAACGCATTGGCGATTGCGATTTATGAGCTGGGGCGGAGACGGTTTTGTGCCCTCGTGGACTTCCTGGGAAAACACCACGCCCGTCTTAAATTTACAAGACAAGCTTAATGATATTGACGCGCGATTTACAGGGGTGGGCGATACTTTAAGTTATCTTCTGGATAGAGTTGACGCTGGGCCAGCACTTGGCACTCTTGGGGATTTGCCAATTGGAAGTATTGTCCCTATTCCAGTGGATGGCGTGTTTAGGCCGTTTGCGGTACTGCGTCATAACGGCGCACCAAATGCAAATTATGTAGGGTGGGGCAATTGCACATTTCTCATTCTAAACATGGCTTACGAAATGATGATTCAAAACACACCGTTTTATGTTGATAGCCCAGCCGATTATTGGATGGAAAATGACTTCATAACAATGCTGCCAGAAGGATTGCGCTCACGTTTGGTGCAGGGACGAATTCCGTTTGCAACGGGACTGACGGCCGGCACCATACAACAGGGGGTAAATGGATTGCTTCGCAGGGCCTTTACTTTGGCGGTCACAGAAATTGGGCACGTAGCAGGTGTGACAAACTCTTTCCCAATAGGCGCAGACTTCGGCGGCTTTCCAACGCAAGAAAGCCGCATCTTGCGTAACTCAGCAGGGCTTGGCGTGCTACAACATACCCGTAGCGTAAATACAACAGGCAACCATAACGTGGGCGTGTCTGCAGTTGGCAACATCGGCCCAGCCCACGCACTTACTGCTAATATGGCGGTGCGCCCGGTTATCGCGCTTCCGCCCGATGTTAGGGTTGCGGCGCATAATGTTTTGGTGGCATAGCAAGGAGTAATAAATGCTTGAAAACTATTACAAAACGTGGTACCTGCAGGCCTTAGTTGAAGTGGCAAGTGTACTTCCTCCGCCCTGGAACGTCCCGTTGTGGGAATACGGAGACGGTCGGGAAATAAAGGGCTTTTTTCGCCAAGACCAAAGCACGGAAGCACTGATTGCGGCAAGCCAAGGGGTACAGACCATGGGGCGTTTCGCCTGTCACCCGTCCGAAAGCCTAAAGCATGGTGACGTGCTTAGGAGTGAGGAATTAGGTGTTTTTATACGGCTGGAAGGCGACCCGCTACAATCACCCAAACTTGCCACAACGCAAGTTAAGACGCTCGCCGCAGTCGTAACCAGTCGTACTGTTGAAGAGCAAGCGGCAATTAAGGAAGCCGGATATAATAATCATTAACCGTCCAACAAAGGGCGGTTTTTTAGTGGGGTGAATTGCCGTGAATGACGTTAGCATAGGATTTCGCAACTTCTGGGGTATCGCGCCTTCGCCACCTGTCTTTCACGACCCTTTTGGCATCTCCGGCAATCAGGGGCGACATCCGGGGAGCGCACGGGTGTTGATTAGCGGTATAGCATCGGACTTGTCGAATGATGTTACGACAACCTATCCGCGCGTGGTTGTTCCGATTGTCGAGCCTTCTCCAGGCAGCAATAACATCGCCGACGTAATCGTATGGGATAGACACCCATCCATACCGGGATTTACCCCTGCGATTTATGAAATCGCAAGACAGTTAAAAGAGCGCATACCTCTTGAGGGCGCGGAAATAATTTTACCAAATGGTGCGATTCAAATATTCCGAGGAGACACATTCTTCTCTGGATTTTTAAGTGAGCCAAGCGATAGGCTTGTCGTTGGTGCTAGATTTGCTGTTGTGTTCCGAGGAAACAATTATGAGTGATTTTTCACAGAACGAGGTGTTTGATATAAACGAGTTGTTGGAAATTTGGGGTGGAATGACCGCCTGCCCCATAACGGGACTTGCAACCATCGAAAAACAACACATTGAAAAGGCAATCGAAATTTGTGTTGCAGAAATGGAAAGGCAGACAAGCCCTGAAATTCAGCTTGCAATTGCGAACGGAAAAATCGAGGGCATGGAATTTGCACTAAACGCGCTAACGCGTCAAAAATAAAAGGAGTGGACAATATGAGCTTATCACTAGGAAGCCGTACAAGCAGAACGGCCGACAGCCTTGTAACAGGTGCAGGCAAAGTCTTTATGGGTTTGGATATTTTGACGGTAATAACTTCGCCAGCGGCAAACTACAAAGACGATATCCAGCCATTTTTACAAACCAACATTGACAAGGAATATTCGGGAACCAGAGGCGGAAACACTTTTACCCGCGACCTTGAAACCCGTGACCTGGAAATAGACGGTGACGACCCCTACGAGCAGGAAATCACATCAAACAGTGGCACACTGGCAATGACGCTGGTTGATATTACACAACGGGTGCTGAGAACAACTGCACCGATGGAGCGCGACGTGGCTACAGGGGCTCTAATCCCGTCCAGGACGATGAAGGACGAGCACTATCATTCATTGACGCTGATTGCCGGCAGGGTTGGTGAAAAGGGCTGGCAGATTATCCACATTCCGCGAACGACTGGGGCCGACAGTGTGGCGCAAGAGTTTGCCGAACGCGGGGAAAGCACGCTCCCTGCCACATTTGTTGCGAGGCGGGAGAGGGACATTACAGGGGAATCCCGTCCACCGTACTACATTTGGACATTCGACGCGGAGGGCAACATGGAATTGGACGAAGGCGCGGGCGGAATTACCGGCGCGGCGGCAAAATTTCAAGATGAAATGAAGGCCGCAAGCGCGAGACTGGCAGGGGCTCAAAGCGGCGTCGCTGCCGTACGGGCAAGAATCCGAGCCGCAGAAGCCGCCGCAGAAGCGGAGGCCGCAACAAAGGCCGCAACACCAACACCAGCAAACAGGCGCAATCAAGAATACAACACGGGGGAATAATTAGATGGCAGACATAAACAGGCTACTTTCCAAGCTAAGGAACAGGGCAAGCGAAATTGACGAGCTGGAAGCGGCGTATATGCGCCTTACCATTTCCCGGGTGCTTTCACCCGGCAAGGCTGAGCGTATAGCTTCGAGCGTGATAACGTTGATGTCGCGGATTGAGGAAATTGGCAAGAAGCGCAAGGAAGCAAGTGATAAATTTAACGCCGTGATAAACGATGAGGGCGCAACTCTTGAAGAAAAAGAAGCGGCGCAAAATGCGATAAACGAAGACGGAAAGAATATTTTACAGTCGTATCTTGATTTTGTATTTAAGCATGAAAAAGACTTGGTTTATGGCTTAATTGCCACTGTTTTCGATATCGACAATGAAGATGTCGAAGACGTGCCTTTGTCGTGCATCTACGAGTGTATTATCAAGGACAAGGTGTTGCGCTCTTTTTTGCCACGGTTGGCAATATTGGATGCGCGTACGCAATCAGATATATTGCCGAATGTCGCGCCCTTCCCACAATCGCAGCCTACACCCTCTACATTAAATCGAGAGCAGAGAAGGAAAGCGTCGACCGGGAAGAATTAGCAAAATGGCGGAAATATGAAGTCTCGCGCGACACGTTTCTTGCAGACCAGCTGTGGATTTTGAATAATTGGACAATTGCGTGTAATTCGGGCGGCAAAAAGAAGCACGAATACCCAGTGTGGCACGAAACGCTACATGAACTGTTTGGTAATGAAGCGGCGCGCGAAAAAGATAGTGGGGCCGATGAAAAATCCCCAGATGATTTGGATTTGCTAATATATGGCACTGTCAAAACAGAAAATGAGGAACATGGATGAAGGCTGAACTTGCCTGCACTGACATAACCGAAAACCTATGCCAGCATTGCGCGTACTGTTGCCTAAAAACGCTTTTGCCTGTGAATGCCCTGACCTCTCAAACATATGAATACCTTGTCATGGTTATGGAATCACGAGGATTTAGCGTATACGCCTACGATGAAGACGACGGCACGCTACTTTTTGACATGGGCGCATGTCCATATTTAAGGCGAAAAGGCGAAATGTATGGATGTGGGGTTCACGGCACAGCGGCAAGGCCGAAAAAATGCAAAAAATTCAACTGTGCTGCGTGGGCGGCGGTCGGAGAAGAGGATAATACTGTTTTTACGGACTACGCACTGGGGATTTACAACTGGTTAAATGGGGGCGAAAGCAGTGGCGAATAAATTTAATCCACCATTCGAAGGTTTTGAAGTCGAGGACATAATCGCAAGCGTGTGCAGTTTTGGAATTTATCCCGTGACGATTGCGTTTAAGCGAGTTTTTGGCAACATGGGAAAACAAAAATGAGTCGAGAAGTAAAATGCCCGTGTGGTTGTGGCCGTACTATTGCAAAGGTAGATGGCAAAAATACAACTGTATGGTGCAAAACCTGCAAAAAAGAAGTGGCATTGCCCAAATTGCCGGACGAAAACAACAAGAAACAGGGTTAATAGAGCCGTTGAGCCTCCCGTAAAAAGGAGGCGGCCACTATTAACCTTTTTTCAGTTTTTGCAAAAATAGGGCTCGATTCGCGCGAATTTGAGCAAGGTATAGCCGCCGCAGAGGGCAAAGGGCGCGGTTTCGGCGGCGTTATGGCAGATGTGGCAGTTGGAGTGGGTGCGGCCGCCGCCGCAATGGGCGCAGCACTGGTTGGTGTTGGTGTTGCGTCCGCGAATGTTGGACGAGACATTGACGGCTCCATGGGTGCAATACGCGCCCAAACGGGCATGACAACGGACGACACCAACACCCTGCGCGAAGCATGGCACTCGTGGGCGAAAGAAGGCGGCCATGACATACGCGAAATAGCCGCTGCCTATTCAAGCATAGCCGTAGCAGGTAATGACGTTGAGCACGGCCTGAATGTCATGGAAGCCGCCATGCGCTTGGCAGACGCGACAGGATTTGACCTTGGAAGTACGGCCTATCTTGTCGGACAGTACTTATTAAAAGTCGGAAAAGATTCACAATATGCCGACAAATACGTTGATTTATTTGCAATAGCAATACAAAACACGCAAATTGGACTTGGGGACTTGCAGAATTACCTTTTCCGCATGACCCCAGCTTTTGAGCAGTTCGGGGCAAGCGGCGAAACCAATGTAGCAATTTTATCGCGTCTCTATCAGGCTGGTATCCGAGGCGCGAACCTATATTCCGGCATGGGTACAATCATGATGGACTTTGCTACCGCAGGAGACATTTCGGCGGCGGCGATTGAAAGATTCGCGGTGGCAACGCATGACGCAAACGGCGTCGCCCTAAGCAACGAAGAAATCATGTTCAACGTTGCGGCGGCGATGGCAGACTACGGCGACCAAACAGAGGTTGCACGGTGGATAACTGACAACATGAACCAAACGCAACAAGCGGCCTGGTTTGAGTTTAAGAATTTGCATGAAGAAATACAAGATGAAGTCATTCCAAGTTTTACCGAATATGGTGTAGCCGCTGAAATGGCGGCAACTCGCGTTGACGGCGTTGAAAGCGGCCTGCGTTCAATGCGCGGCGCATTTACATTCCTGAAAGATACCGTTTGGGATTTTATCCGCATTCCCGTTGGCGAAGCCTTTGAGGGCATCGCGGTCAAAATGTCAAGCCTCGCAACCACATTTGCGCCTATGCTTGGCGGCGCGATTGGTGGCTTGGTTGGCATTCTCACAGGCGCGGAGGGCGCGTCTGATAAATTCGCGGAATCCGTAGGTAATATTGCAGAAGAAATAAACAGGCAGTTGCCCGTGTTCTTGGAGCGCGGAATTGATATTGTTGTCAATTTAATCGCAGGCGTAGCATCTGCGTTGCCAACGCTTGTAGAGGGCGTTGTTGAAATCATACCAACTGTAGCGCATACCATCTTAGACGCTTTGCCGGAATTAATCACAGCGGGAATCATGGTGGTTGTTGCGTTGATTAATGGCATGTCGGAAATGCTGCCCGATTTAGTGCCGATAGCAATTGAGGGCATAATTACAATCGTCAATGCCTTTATGAATAATCTGCCAATGCTTGTTGACGCAGCGATAGGTCTGATAATGGCACTTGCGGCAGCATTGACCGACCCGGCGAACTTGGCAATGCTAGCAGAAGCCGCACCGCAGTTGATTAGATTTTTTGCGCTATATTTGGGCGGCAAAGCGGCTTTGGCATTTGTCGGCAAAGCAACATATGCAATTGTCGGAAAAGTCAAAGCGGGCATCTATGGCGGCAAGGCTCTGATGGGCAAGGCTGGCATGGCGATGGTCGGCTTTTTTAAGAGCGGCATGACGAAGGGCGGCATAGGGTTAAAGTCCGCGGGCGGCACAATGGTTAAAGGTGTCGGAAAAGGCGCGACGGCAGCAGGCAAGGCCTTAAAGGCAATCGGCAAGGCAGTTGGCGCGTTGTTTTCAAAGGGCGTAAAGGCTGGTGCAAAAATTGGAAAGCTTGGCGGGAAAATCACCAAAGGTCTCGGCGCGGCATTAAAGGGCGGAAAAGGCGTAATGTCTAAAGCCGGCGACGGCATAGCAAAATCGTTTACTGGCGCACTAAAAGGCAAGGGTGGCGTGGGCGCAGCGGCAAAGGCCGGCAAGGGTTTGCTTGCCGCAATTGGCCCGAAAGGCTGGATTGCTGGGGGAGTAGTTGCGCTTGGCGTTGTAGCTTATCGAAACCGTGAGAAAATAGGCGCATTTTTCAACAACATGGGCGAAAGGGCGCGTGAAGCATTTCCGCGCGTTGCAGAGGCCGTTGACGGTGCTGTTGAAAGAATCCGCGGGCTTGTGTCAAGTGTGCGAGAAAACGCTGTTGCGATAGTTGATAATTTCAAAGAAGGCTTTGATGACCGCCGCGACCAGGGGTTCGGCGTGGTCGCCTCGTTCGCGGGTAGTGTGCTGGATGTTATGAGCGATAAGCTTCCCCTGCATTTCGGCGTCGCTGCCGACATGATGGGGAGTTTTATTGACGGGTTCACCTCCCGCCGTGCAGAGGGGTATGGGCTGGTTCGAAGCTTTGCCGGTGGCGTATTGGATGCCGCAAAAAGCGGCCTTGCGGGTATGCGCGAAATCGGCGAAAACACAATAATGTCATTTAGCAATGGTTTCGCCTCCCGTCGCGAAGAGGGCATGGGCGTTGTGCGCAGTTTCTTTGGCGGCATAGCGGACGCTGGTAGAAATATTTTAGGCATCTCATCGCCGTCAAAAGTATTCAGATATTTCGCAGACATGTCTTTGGATGGCTATATTGGCACGCTAAAAGATAGAGCGCGGGACGTATATAAAACCGTTGAGGATGTTTTTGGCGGTGTGGGCAAGTACGCGAGCACGCAATTTGACATAGGTGTGAATTCATTAAACGGTTACAGCCACATCAATGCTGCAACCGAAATGCCATCACAACCGAGGGGTGGAGATACCTACATTTATCCGACAATCGCTGTCAAATTCGAAGACGTAGACCAAGTCTCTAAGCTGATACAGCTTTTTGATGGTTTGCCGCATGGAAAAATAGTTGAGGTGGGGGTGTCATAGTCCATGTCAATACCACAACCACCACCGGGGCCGATAACCGGCCTTAGAACAGACCCGGGCAGCCCTATTAATATACGCCAAACTACCACAGTGTGGCTAGAAGGGGCGCTGCCTGCCGCAATGGGCGGAAGCTACAGTAATTTATACGACGTTGAAGTCCAGGCCACAAGCCCGTCAGGTGCCACAGGACATTCAACGTTCAGGCAACCTGCCAACACAATGATGAGAACGCCATTAACACTTACAATGGTAGGCATGTGGCGGTTCACAGCAAGGGTAATTGCCCTACCGTTCCATGATCCAAACTCACCACATGGTAGACTACCCGGCGAATGGCCATTCCCTCTACATCATTACTTCGAAGTATCAACTTTTCCACCGCTTTCACCAACAAACCTGGCACCAACTACGGTACAAAACCGCAGTGAGCCAATATCTCTATCGTGGCAGCACCGCCCGCGCCCGGGTGTGAGTGATCCTCAAATTGATTCAGAGGTCGAATATTGGCAAGGTGACGGCCCGAGGGCTGTTGTGTCGGGCGGTACCGCAAACAGGGTGACGCTCCCGGCAAATACTTTTACAACAAACAATGCGGTGAATTTCAGAGCAAGAACGCAGGGGGGCAATGGTGCCGGCTGGAGTGATTGGTCGGCCGCCGCTAGCTTCCCGCTAATAGTAACGCCCCCACCACAGCCGCCGATAAATTTAGCACCAACTACGGCGCAAAATCCCACACGTCAATTTGCTATATCCTGGCAACACGTGCCAGGAATAGGCCCGCAGGATACACAGGACGGCTCCGAAGTCGAATACTGGCAAGGCGCTGGGCCGAGGACAGTTTTGCCCGGTGAGTTTGGTAACAGAGTAAATTTACTGGCGGGAACATTTACGACGCTTACGCCTGTGAGTTTCCGGGCAAGGACGCACGGATTGCGCGGGGGGTGGGGTGAGTGGTCACCGACAGTAACCTTTCCATTGGTACTTGACCCGCCACTTGCACCAACCAGTTTATTACCAATCACTGAACAGAATCGAAGAACGCCTATAAATTTATCTTGGCGGCCCACACCTAACCCTGCAGATTGGGATACGCAATCGGAATCGCAAGTAGAAATTTGGCAAGATTCAAATAACAGGATGCAGATATATGCGGGAACTGGAAACCGCCTAGAACTGCCAAGCGACACATTTACAGACAACCGAACTGTGTATTTTCGTGCCAGAACGCAAACAATACGCAACGGCTGGGGTGCATGGTCTGCTGTTGCAGGCTTTCCGCTATCTTCGTTTCAATCGCTAGCACCGACAAACCTGCAACCAACGGAAGTGCGCAACCCACGCGTCGATATACCGCTGACCTGGCAATTTAATCGCAACCCCCAATGGTTCCCGAATGACGGGCAAACCAATTCGGAGGTAGAGGTGTGGCAGGGTGCAGGCGCAAGAATAACGATCAGCGGCGGAGCTGAAAACCGCGCTATTTTGCCGGCACTTACATTTGAGGCGCTTGTGCCAATTAATTTTAGAGCACGGACATACACAAATCTCGGGGGATGGGGGGAATGGTCAGAAGTGGCTACATTTAATTTGGCAATTTCACCATCCCTACCACCGACGTATTTGTCGCCGACAACGGCACAAAACCCACGCGGAACAATCCGTGCAAGCTGGCTACACACGCCTAACCTTGAAATGCCTGATGATGTGCAAACAGATTCCCAGGCACGATTTAGGCAAAACAATAGCCCTTGGGTCGTGTTTAGCGGTAGTGAACTTAATCAACTAGAATTGCCAGCCCACACGTTTACAGTCTACGATAATGTAGAGTGGCAAGCTAGAACGCACACGTCTATAAACGGCTGGGGCGAATGGTCAGACATTGCAACTTTTGAATTGCGCAAAACGCCGCCGAGGCCACCTATTTTAGCGCAGCCTGTTAACAGGGCTGTTCCCGCGACAGCTGGCGCATTTTTGCAGTGGAACTATCACTCTCCATATGATAATTTCCCAAGTCGTTTTGATGTGCGGTACCGCATAGAAGGTGATGCGGATTGGACAGAGATACAAATTGATTCTCAAGATGGACGCCCCGCAACAAGTAGCGCGATGACACGCAGCGAAGAAATGCAGCGAAGCGTGGAATGGCAGGTAAGGGCATACGGTAAATTGGGCGATGTGGGCGAATGGTCGGAAATTGCTATGTTTTCTACGATAGGCTCCCCTCAAAAGCCTATAATCAAAAACGTTACAAACAGTGGCAGGCCGGAGATAACTTTTTCAGTTGAAAACCCACAATTTACAAGGGCGTGGGAGATAGAAATACGCCGCAACAATGGCGAATTTGTCTATACCACTGGGAAGCGGGCATTTGTCGGCAACCTTTCGCATATCACAGAACGTTTTTTTAATAACGGGCATTATCTGGCACGTTTACGAATTGCTAATGAGCACGGCATTTCTTCTGAATGGGCAAATTTAGCGTTTTCTATTGCCGTTGTGCCACCGGAAGCTGTCGAGCTAAGCGCTGCAAACAACCTCGGATTTCATAATAAATTGTGGTTTGATGCCATAGGGCGAATGGCCTATGTGTATCGGGCAGAAATTGACAGTGACAAGTGGCTGCGAATTGCTAACGTGTCGAACGCGGACAGCTACGAAGATTGGACAGTTAGGCCGCGGCAGCGATATAAATATTTTATTCGCGTTGTTAGCGATAACTTCGGCTTCGCGGATAGCAATATTGAAACAGCGATGTCTAAATTCTTAGAAACCACCATTGCTACTGCCAACGCACCGTACGATACGATGAAGTTGCTGGGACAGCTCGATTCCAAACCGACCAAGGATAGTGACTTTAAGCAAGAAAAGACGTTAACTCATGTTCACGGACGCGAAAAGCCCATTGTACAAATTGGAATGCACACAGACAGGGTTCATGCCTTGTCTTTTTACGTGTCACTTGCAGGCCGCGACAGGCTAGAAGAATTGGCAAAGAGCAGCGGAACTCTAATCTTGCGTGACTGGCGCCTAGGTGTAACCTATGGAACCATAACAGGCGGGATAAGGGCAGGTTCTGACGGCTTTAGTAGCAACTGTCATGTTTCATTTAATTTTACAGAAACGGATTACCCGCAGGAGGTTGATATTGAATGAACAACCCCCGCAATTATTCAGAAAAAGCCATATATGACACCTTGCGGATTAAGGACGGCACCCGCAAGGTGTCATTTCGCTATGACCTTTTAGACCGGTTCGATGTAAAGCTTGACGCACTGGACGGAGTTACACATGCGGCTACATCTTACGGCGAATTTAGGCCAATAAAACGTTCTTTTACATGTAAGTTGAATGAACATGCACAAAAGGAAATTGACTTTTTAAGCGAGCAGATACAACCGTGGTTTGTGTTGCACATGTCAGATAAAAAGAATGATGTAGTCGAATGGCCGTTAGGCATTTTCATGGCAGATTCGCCGCACCGGAAAACAACAAGGGCGGTGAAAACTCGCGATATCGGCATGTCCGATAAAACGCTTGTTCTTGAGGGAGATAAGTTCTTACAACGCTTTTTCATAGAAAAAGGCACAAATTACAAAGAAGCCATCATGAGGATATTAAACAATGCCGGCATAACAAAAATCAACATCGCGGATACCGATCATGTGTTACTATCTGACAGAGAGTTCCCTATAGGCACTAAAATGAGCCTTGCCTGTAATGAATTGCTTCGTGAAATAAACTTCACCACGATACGGATTGACGAATACGGCTATGCGCGAAGCGAGCGGTATATAGAGCCATCGCGCAGGCAGGTTACGCAAGTGTACGACACCAACACAGATAGTGTTGTTATGCCTGAATTTACAGAAGAGCAAGACATTGCAGACCGCCCAAATGTTTTTGTGAGGGTGGCAATAAATCTTACCGGTGAAAAAGAGTTGAAGTCAATTGCTATTAACAACGACCCTGGCAGCCCTATTTCTACGGTAAGTCGCGGGCGTCAAATTGTAGACTTTCGCACGCTTCAAGAAATTGCAGACCAAGAAACACTTGATGCTTTTACCAGGCGGGCAGCGATAGAATCTACCAGTGCGTATGAGCATTTAACGTTTGGCACGGCCTTAATGCCTACACATGGGGATGCCGAAACGCTATTGTGCATTTTCCCTGATGTGCTTGACGGAGCTTTAACATTCCACGAAACATCATGGGAAATGCCACATGCACATGACGGAGTGATGACGCAC
>Ga0123355_10002969_pt1 | contig 24090 bp, 21 predicted proteins | sample TergutEmb28metaG_3_FD_89872 | JGI IMG/M metagenome (GOLD analysis project Ga0123355, IMG submission 89872) | Embiratermes neotenicus P1 segment gut microbial communities from Petit-Saut dam, French Guiana - Emb289 P1 | ecosystem: Host-associated > Arthropoda: Insects > Digestive system > Gut ... | reverse complement strand
TCTTTTACGGTGTTTTCTACCATTGTTCCGGTTTTTGCAATTTCTTCATAAATTGCGAAGCGCTCGTGATTCATGGCTTCAAGGGTTTCACCTATCAAACTTAGAGAATTTATTATGTTACGCCCGCGATTGCCGGCGTTACCGTCTGTTGCCCAAGATTTGTCAGCGGCAGCGCTGTTTGTGGGCTTAATTTCAACAGGTTCCATCATTTGCCCAAGCATGCCGTCTATGAGAATTGTTACTGGGGTACGGTATTTATCGGCTACATCAAATGCAGTGAAAGTTAAATCTGTGGCTTCTTGTACTGAATTTGGAGCGTATACGGGCATGTAATAATCGCCGTTTCCGCCGCCACGTGTTGTCATAAAATAATCTGCCTGGCCTGGCAAAATACCACCAAGCCCTGGGCCACTACGTGCGACAGACACAATAAGCCCCGGCAATCTTGCCCCTGCCATGTAGGAAATGCCTTCTTGCTTTAAGGCAATGCCAGGAGAGGAGGAACTTGTCATTACTCTTGCGCCTGCAGAAGCCGCGCCGTATACCATGTTTATAGCGGCAATTTCAGATTCTGCCTGTACATAAGTTCCGCCGTGTTTTACCAAGTTTAGGGACATGTATTCCGGTATTTCGTTTTGGGGTGTAATTGGATAGCCAAAGAATAATTTGCAGCCAGCTTTAATTGCGGCTTCACAAATGGCTTCGTTACCTTTCATCAATACTTTCATTGGTCACCTCGCTCTACTTTTATAACAGAGTCTGGGCAAATGCGGGCGCATATGGCACAAGCTGTACATTTGCTAATGTTACTGCAAAAAACAGGATTATACCCTTTGGCTGTTACTTTGCTCAGGTTTAATTCCAGAATTTTGTGCGGACAGGCGTCCACACAAAGCAGGCATCCTTTACATGCTGCATCGTCAAAAGTTAGCATTGATTTTGTCATAAATCCTCCTTTTAAATGGGGCTCTGCCCCAAACCCCGCCGCGACCCTGGGCGAAGCCCAGCTACGCTTCCTCGCTGCGCTACGGGTGCGCGCTGTGCGCGCAAATAGTTTTCATCACACTTCCAGTTTATTATTAAAATATTCTTCAATCATCTGGCCAAGTCTTATGCCTTTGTCGGGCAAAGTGTCCCTACGTCTAAGCCATGTGTCCACCATGTCGCGTTCGGTTGCTGTCATTTCTTCAATCGGTGGTAATGTATCTGGCAGGCTGTAGTCCGGTATTGTTAATGCTGCAAAGTTATCCGCATATTTTTCGATTACAACAATTGTACCTGCGGCCATATCCCCTATTCGCTTATGTTTCTTGGAAAAAAGTATTGCAAAAAATCCCACATACATCATATCCAGGGATGAGCGTATGATTCCCCTTATTAACGCCTGGGAAAACTCTATCGGCTGGCCATTATCTCGTATAACACGCAGGCCTAATATCCGCTTTCCAATTGTTTGGCCATTCATCAGCAGCTCACACACAATAAAATATCCCATAAATATAACAAAAATGATAAGGATAACAATTGCCCCAATGATGCTGTAGTTCACGTTAAATTCCCAGATGTCCATTTGGCGACCGAAATTAGAAATTACTAGCGCAACTAAAAAAATGACTACAAATTGAAGGGTGTAGTCAATAATAGCTGCCCCTAAGCGAGAGCCTACATTTGCCAGCCTATATTCCACCTCTATGTTTGAAGGGGTTATGATTGTGATGGTTTTCAACTATTTTCACCTCTGAATTATTTCTTGGCTTGCAGATATCTGTTCACTGCGGATAGAGCAAATTGCTCTGCGGTACTTTCTACACTGGGTATGCCCATAATGTTGAGCCTGCGTATTATATTCCGTCGTTCTTCATAAAATTCTTGAGCGGTATGTTTTAGCATTTTGTCATAGGATTTTGTGCTGTCTGGGGCTTCTGCCATGGCTTTGAGCCCTTCATTTGCCATGAAAACCACAATTGGCATATGTCGTCTTTTTAATAGGGATATGTGCAAAATTAAATCTTCCGCTTCTTCTAATATTTCAAAGTCTGTAAAAATAAAAACAAGGCTGCGGCGTTTTTGCCTTTCGCATAAGGTTTGAAAGGCGTCTTCGTAGCTTGCGGTCTGGCGATTGTCTTCTACACGGTACAGGGTTTCCATCAAGGCATTTCTGTGGAGTGCGCCTTGGCCCGGCGGGATATTTGCCTGTATCGCTGAATCATACACCATTAGCCCGGCTTTATCTCCCTGCCGGTTTACGATATCGCTCAAAATAAGTGCAGCATTGATGGCGTAATCCAGTTTTTTAAAGCCGTTAACACTGTAGCTCATTGGCCGGCCCGCGTCCAGCAAAATGTATACAGGCTGCTCTCTCTCTATTTGGTATTGATTGATTATTGGCTTATTTTCTCTGGCCGTTGCGGCCCAATTTATTTTGCGATAATCGTCACCTTCTACATATGCTCTAAGGCTTTCGAAGTCAGACCCGGCACCGTATTGGCGCAGGTTTTTTTCGCCCTTGGGAAGCAAGCGGCTTTTTTGCATCATTAGACGGTATTTGCTGAGGTCTTTTATGTTTGGATAAACCATGTATGTTGTTTTGCATGGAATAGTTGTATGTTTTACACACAGTCCTAAAAGGCCAATATAACGCAAGTGAACTTCCTCTGTATCAAAGCTGCCCCGCTTGGAAGGTATTACTGTATAAGAAAATATCTGCTCTCGGCCGGGAATAATGCTGTGGGTTAGATTTTTGCTTGTTATGGCAAAGTGTCGCAGGCTTACATCCTTTACTTGCACTTTAAGGGGTTGACGGAAGGTATTTCTCACGAAAATTTCAATGATGTTTTCGGCTTTAAAATATAGCATTTGTTTATTGTCTCGGCGCACAGTTAGGTATTTTGTATTTGGGGTGAGTAATGCGTCCAGACCTAAAAGTCCTAAAGCAAGCAAGTTCCAAAACAGAAAAACCATGGGATAAATGCCAAGGGGCCATGTTGCAATGGTTAATATTACGCCACAAGCAACTAGTACTATAAACTTTTTTGTGACGCCCATTATCTTGGTGCCTTCACTTGTGAAAGTATTCCTTCAATGACTTGGTCGGTGGTTATACCTTCGATTTCTGCTTCCGGTTTTAGTATGATGCGATGGCGCAAAATAGGTATGGCCAAAAAGCGGACATCGTCTGGGATTACAAAGTCGCGGCCGCAAATTGCCGCGTAGGCCTTTGCGGCTAAAAGTAGCGCCACACTACCCCGGGGGCTTGCACCAAACTGAACCGCACCCACACGCCGGGTGGTTTCTACTAGGCTTACAATGTAATTGAATATTCCGTCTTCTACGGCTAGGTTTTTTATTTCTTCCCGGGCTTGGGCAATGTCTGCTGCGGTGCATATGGGGTCGAGGGCTTCTAGTTTGCCGGAGTTAAACCCTTGGTGGTACATTTGGAGCATTTCTTTTTCTGCCGCAACCCCTGGGTATGTGATGTTTATTTTCATCATAAAGCGGTCGGTTAGTGCTTCGGGCAGGGGGTATGTGCCTTCGTATTCCAAGGGGTTTTGGGTTGCCATTACAAAAAATGGCTCGTCTAATTTATGGGTGGTGCCGTCTATTGTAATTGCGCGCTCTTCCATTACTTCTAGTAATGCAGACTGGGTTTTGGGCGGTGTTCGGTTGATTTCATCTGCTAAGAATAGCTGGGTGAATAGTGGCCCTTGACGCAGTTCGAATGAAGATGTTTGCTGGTTGTATATTTTTGTGCCTAGGATATCTGACGGCATAATGTCGGATGTAAATTGCAGGCGTTTGCACTGCACATTTAGAAGCTCCGACAAGCTTTTTGCCCACAGGGTTTTTGCAAGGCCGGGAACGCCTTCTATTAACACATGCCCGCCTGCAAATAAGGCAGTAAGGGCTAGATCCGTTAGATTTTCTTGGTTTAACACTCGGGTGCTTAATTTTGATTTTATGTTGCTGGCTATAGCTGATGTCATTTTTCGGGTCTCCTTATCTTCAAATACAACCGTGTAAGGGCGTGTACTTGTTCGTTTTCTTCTCGTTCATATTCTTCATAAAATGGTGCAGGGCGGCCAAAACGCTTACCTAAATGCCACACAATGGCAAACCCGACAAAGGTGAGCTGTACAAAGCTTAGCCGTACAATCAGTGGCATGCGCATAACAAAATTTGTTGGCCCCGGCATACTGTGATAATATTCGCCAAACCAAATTATATCCGGATTCCAGTGGTATAACAGTGATTCCAATGATGTAGCAGTGTCGGCATTGTGCATTAAATTATAATTTGTAATTTCTCGCGTGGGGCCTATTACTACAGATCCCCGCCCAAATTCATATACCCGCAACCGGCCAAAGTCTATGCTGTCGTATTCAATTATTGTATCAAAAATAGTTGTGGGGCTATTGTGGAAAAAAAACAATCTGCCGCCCATAAACACCCAATCAAGCATTTCTTCTGCTTTATCCCAGCAAACCAATGGATAGGAAGGCTGAATTATTATATATGCATGATTAGGGTTGGTAGATGGAGTGAGGGGGCTGCGGCTGATTTGTACAGGGTAGTTCATGTGATTTAGCGTATCAAAAAGCAGGCTTACGCCGGTTCTTCCAAAAGAGGAAACTACATGGGCCGGTTCTTCGGTATTGTCGTCAAATATATAAATAACCACTACTGCACATACAATAATAATGGCTATGAATATCCAGTTAGATGGTCTACGCAAAATTATCACCACCGACTAAAATGGAATTAACCGCTTTTGTAAAGTCTTCGTATGCTTGATCATGTATTTCTTTATACCCAAACCAGGCTAAATGAAAGATATGGGCTGTGTGCTCAAAAGATGATGTAAGGTTAGGGGCTGTCGCTTTTATTTGGCGTAAAATGATGGCGTTTGTGGCTGACGGTTTAATTTCAATTATCTGCTTTTCGTTTAGGGCAAGTATTGTGGCGATATATCTGTAACGGATGGCAAGGCGGCGTTCAATTGAACCATCGCTCAGTTTTATAAGTTCGGTTACTGTGTAATTTTTCCGTGCAAGTTCTTCAAAAATATCAGATAAGTCGTGGTGTTCTGCTTTGCGGCGGTTACGAAATGTTAAAAATAGAACGACGGCTGTAACAATAAGGAGTACAATGGCAACTGCCACAAATATCACAGAAAGTATGCCAAGGTTATACCCCGCTCCGCTCGTGTCAATTTCAAAATCTATACCCGAAAAAAGATTATCTATAAAATCTAGAAACTGTTCCATCATTCTGGTTACAGTATCAACCCGGCGTCCTGTTAACCAGTCATAAGGCGGGGTTTGCAGGACTTGGTTCATTGCGTCATAAAAAGTCATGCTTGCAACCTCGCTAGTTTAATTTCAATATCTAGTCCATCTCGTTTAATACGCTGGTTAAAGTATAGTGTTGCATGAAAAATGCCATCAAGGGGCATTATTGCAAAAGCCGCTACAGTAGAGCCGATGCCCACATAAAATAAAATCATCGCTGTCATAAATGTGTCCATATTGGTCACAACTTGGGTTAGTCCGCTTACCAGGCCTAAAACACCAAACAGTGTCATACTTATGACGCCGATTATCAGCATCCAAAGCAGACGCATACCGGCTATTTTCCAAAACTCCCCTTTAATTAATTCCCAAGAACGAAATAAAGCACGAAAAAAGGTCTTTTTTTCAAAGACCGATACGGCAATTGCAAGGGAGAATATGTTTAAATAAAGGGCATACCCTATTGCAAAAATAAAAATTGTAATTGTTACCCATGTGTTACCAAGGCGTATGGCAACTACAGATGAATGAACTGTTAAAATTGCAAATGGTATAAGCAATACCGGAATTGAAACGATTGCAAGGGCAATGAGCGTGCAAAATACCCGCCCAGATAAGCGGAAAATTTCCCCTAAAGATATTCTTATTTTATGACCATACAACGCCTGCCGGGAAATAGAAATATGCCCGGCAGAAGAAAGTGCCAACCACAGAAAAACTATCGGTGTTACAATGATTATAGTGATAAAAACCATGCTGGCAAATGAATTGGCAATAGAGGCACCGGCCCCCATAATAGCCATAGACAGTGCGGCAATTGCGAAGTAAGATATGACAGCAGTCAAAATCATTCCCAAAATTAAAGCAAGTATTGAATAAGCTATTCCTAAAACGGCGGCAAATGCAAGCTGGGTGACAAAAGATTTTTTATATACATGAATGGCACGGTCTATCAGTTCTGCTATTGCCATCGGCTGAAAGTCGTCTTGCATTTGCTAGAGCCTCCTTGGTGGTTTTATGTATGAAAATACTATACCATGTGTTACAAATAAAAGCTAGATAGGGAGCTATTTCGTGGGATATGACTTTGTGTAATTAAAGATAAGCACCTCGAAGAAGAGTAAAACGATGTAGACATTTGTGATTATTTAAATATTTTAAAAATCACATGCCTTTACAAGCAGGGATTTTTTTGCGTCTTTTATCAGATACACATTGTCCAAATGACAGCGTGTATACAATATGTTACAATAAATCAGTTGGTTAGTGGCACTAACCAACTGAAAATATATCCCATCTTTTGAATATTCCCGAAAGAAGGACTGATAACAAATGAAAGAAAACAAATACCAAAATGACATAAATGAAATCTTATCCCATAGATATGACGGCGGTGCAGATTATTGGACTACCCCTGATAACCGTTTGTTAAAAGGCGGCACGTTTTCTGCATATTCTTGTGCTGTTATGCTTTTAGAACTCGGTGTAGACCCATCCGACCCGGTGCTACAAGTCGTATCTGATTTATTCTTTAGCGCGTGGAAAGAAGATGGGCGTTTTAAATTGTACCCAACAGGCGGTATACTCCCCTGTCAAACGGCCTACGCATTATTACTTTTATGCCGTATGGGATATCAGGCAGATTACCGAATACAGAAAACATTTCAATACTTTTTAGAGACGCCATATTTAGATGGCGGCTGGCGCTGTAATAAATTCTTTTTTGGGCGGGGGCCTGAAACAGAATATTCAAACCCATTGCCGACCCTTAACGTTTTGAATGCCTTTCGCTTTAGCGAATACCTGAATAAGGAACCGAAGTTAGACAATGCCGTGGAATTTTTACTGCAACATTGGATAATTAAAAAACCGATTGGCCCATGCCAATATGGCATTGGAACGCGATTTATGCAGGTAACATATCCATTTTTAGATTACAACTTATTCCACTACGTTTATGTTTTATCCTTTTACGATAAAGCCAAAACCGATGGGCGATTTTTAGAAGCTTTTAACGCACTCAAAGGCAAGCTCATAGACGGCATGGTGACTGTCGAAAGCTGCCCACGTAAGCTTGCAACGCTTGAATTCTGCAAAAAAGGCAAGCCCAGTGAGCTTGCCACAAATCGTTTTAAGGAGATACTTTTCAACCTTACTTAACAGCCTCACCCGGGTCTCTGTCCGGTAATATAATGTTCAGCACAACACCCAGCACTACCGCAATAACAATCCCCAGCCTGTCTACGGGTACATTGGTTGACCCAATGGCAAAGGTTATTGGGTTGCCAAAGCGCAAACCAAGCCCGGTTACAAGCATGACGGCCACTACAGTAAGATTTTTTGTTCTACCCATGTCTACTTTACTATCTACTAAGTTGCGTACCCCAACAGCCGCAATCATACCATATAACATAAACGATGCGCCGCCGATTATTGCATTTGGAATTGAATATATTACCGCAGCAAAAACAGGAGAAAATGCGAGAACTGTCGCAAATATCGCACCAATTTGTACAACTCTTGGGTTAAAAATGCGAGTTAATGCAACAACGCCAACATTTTCCCCATAGGTTGTACTTGCAGGGCCGCCAATAAATCCGGAGAAACAACTGGCCACGCCATCACCTATCAGTGTGCGAGAAAGGCCGGGTTCTTCTAAGAAATCTTCTCCGGTAATATTACTGAGTGCAACCATATCGCCAATATGCTCGGCAATAGTGGCCAGTGCGAATGGAATCATAATTAATATGGCAACAATATTAAAACGTGGAAGCATGAATGGAGGCAAGCCGACAATGCCGTTACCTACTCTATCAAATGCGGCGGTGAAATTAATTATTTCGCTGCCGTTTGCATTGGTAAGACCGGTGAAATTGTGTAATAAAACCGCTAATAGATAAGCACCGCCAATACCAAGTAAAATTGGGATAATTCTAAACATTCCTCTGCCCCAAGAAGCGGCTATTAATACAAATGCTAAGGTAGCTATGGCCAAAATCATATTTTCGGCAGATTGGTTTATTGCAAACGGTGCAAGCATTATACCGATAAGTATAACTGTTGGTGCAGTAACAATTGGAGGCAAGAATTTCATAAATGTCTTCACACCAACCACTTTTATTAGGCCAGCAAACAAGAGATACACAAGGCCGGATATCATAATACCACCGGTGGCATATGCCAAAACATGCTGACTAAAGTCGCCGGTTGTCATGAGACTGCCGGTAACCAAGCCGGGCATACTACCTAATATGCGAATATATTCCCCATACACTTCTACAGGAAAAATGCCTGCCGTAGGGTCAATAATTAGCCTAATTCCTACCAAGAAGGCAAAAGAAGAGCCCAAAAACGCAGGTACTCTACCCTTCGCAAAGAAGTGGAAAATCAGCGTTCCAACACCTACACCTATGAGCGTAACCTGTACGCTAAGGCCTGTTAAAAGTGGTACAAGAATTGTTGCGCCAAACATAGCAAACATGTGTTGCAGGCCAAATAAGGCCATTTTGGGATAACTGAGCTTTTGTTTTTGTGGCATTTTCACTGTCTCCTTTTTTTGTTGTGTTTACTCTTTTTAGGGATAGCATAAAAAAACCGAGCAAATGATATTAATTAAAATATCATCTGCTCGGCCTTTTTATATGCAAATATAAATCTGTCTCATTTATTCGTCCCACAGAGTATAACATTTTTATGGTCTCCTCCAGTGCCTATCTTTTAGCGATTAGGCACGTAAACGGACGAAGTTTATCATACTTTTGGGATTGATGCAAGCTAATTTTTATGCCGTTTTTTTCTTGCCTTTTAACATCATATACCATGTAGAGCCGGATAAACATACGGATGAATAGGCACCAAACAAAAGTCCAACCATAATTGGCAAGGTAAAGTCACGTATTGCGGCAACGCCAATGATATAAAGCATAAATACGGCTATAAATGAGGAAAGTGTAGAGAATATTGTGCGGCGTAGGGTTTGGGTAACACTTGCATTTATAAGCAGCTGATTATCTGCTTTTGGCATGCGTACACGGTTTTCGCGTATGCGGTCGAAGATAATAATGGTTGCGTTTATAGAATAACCAATGGTGGTTAGCATAACCGCAATAAATGCATAGTTTAAAGGAATACGGAAAATTGTATAAATACATAAAACAACCGCCGCGTCATGAAGCTGTGCTAAAACCGCACTGGCACCTTTTTTAGGGTCGCGGAAGCGTATTGATATATACAGCAGCATACCTAAAGATGCGACTGCCATTGCAACCACAGCATCCCGGCGCATTTGCGCACTGACAGCCGGGCTAACATCCGCGTAGGCAAATGCAGATGCGTCTAGGTTAAAGCGCTCGCTAAGGGCTTCGACAAGGGCAATTCTAATTTCTGTATCAACTTGGGTTGTACGAATCATTACTTCGTGTCCGCCGCCTAGTACTTGCTGAACTTGCGGTGCAGACTCTCCGGTTACATTACGCACAATTTCTTCGATGTCACTATTTGAAAATTCTTGTCCAATATCAATTGTAAACTGTGTGCCGCCAGCAAATTCTACGTCTAGGTTAAAGAAACCATTGTCATTTACATTATTAAATATTGCAAAAACAAGACCAATTGCAATAATTGCGCCAGAAAATAAAAAGTATATTTTACGTTTTTGTACAATTGGTTTTTCTTCTATTTCAACTTCCGGTGTGCTGCCTTTTGCGTTTTCAAGTGCTTCTTTTTGCTTTTTGCTAAGCATGTGGGTTGGCTTGATTACGCCTAAATTCACCAAACAAGTGGTCACCACTCGTGTTACAAACAAACATGTAAACATGGATAGTAAAATACCGATAATAAGCATTTGCGCAAAGCCCATAACCGGCCCTGTTCCAAGTTGGAAAAGTACCACACCGGCAATAAGGGTTGTCACGTTACTGTCGATAATTGCAGACAATGCCCGTTTGTAACCTGTGCGTATTGCGGCCTTAAAGGTTTTGCCGCTTGCGACTTCTTCACGTATACGCTCGAATATAACTATATTTGCGTCTGTGGCCATTCCTATGGAGAGTATTAAACCTGCAATACCCGGCAAACTGAGGATAATACCAAGGCCGCTTATGATAAACAGGAACAAAATTACATAAATGATCAGTGCAATATCTGCCGCAAGCCCCATTGTACGATAGAATGCTGCCATAAAAATAAGCACAAGTAAAAGGCCGATTATACCGGCGATAATGCTTGTATTGAGGGCGTCAATACCAAGGCGTGCACCAACTAGGTTCATACTTACAACTCTAAGGCCAAATGGAAGGGAACCTTGTCTTATTTGGTTTGCAAGCAGTGATGCAGATTCGTTATTAAAGTTACCGCTTATGATGGCAGTACCATCTGTAATTGCAGAGTTTACAATCGGACTGCTGATGACTTCATTGTCCATTAAAATGTGTAATGGTCTGCCAACGTTATTGCCTGTTGCCAGTGCAAACAAATGGGTTCCTTCACTGTCGAATTCCAGGCTTACCACAAATGCACCGTCTTGCACCATTGGGGTTGCACGACGTACATTTTCGCCGGTTAACAGTATGTTAAAATTTTCATCTGCAAAAATAAGCATTGCCATAGCGCCTATTTCCGCAACTGCGGCTTCTGCGTCTTCTACGCCGGGAATATCTACCCTAATTTGCCTTGGGCCTTCTTGCACAGTGGTTGCCTCTGCATACCCGCGTGCGTCAAGTCTTCTGCGTAAAAGATCGTTTGCTGCGTCCATCCCTTCGGACGTTGGGGATATATCACTTACCCCATCAAGGTCAACTGCTTCGTAAAGAATGCTAACCCCGCCTTGTAAGTCAAGCCCTTGGCGGATACTTTGTACGCCAAATAATTGATTTTGACCTATGCCCATGGCAAGGATAAGGATGAATCCTGCCATTGCTAAAAAAATTCCTGCCAGTGTTAACGCGCTCTTGCCTTTCATTCATGTGCCTCCTGAGCTTTTGAGATATAGACAATTCACTTGAAAATCACCTCAAGCTTCATTCGAGAACGCGATAACCCAATTCAAACCTTGGGTTTCGGCCTCGCTTTCCGTTGTTTTCAATATAAATTGCTCTAAAAATAATAGGACTTGTTCCATTATTAAGAACAAGTCCTACCATTATATCACAATTTTACTTTCGTCGACATATTAATTTTTAATTTTGCCGTATTACTTTAGGAAGCACTATAAACATACACTGCTTGGGCAGTGCCATCCCAACGGACAGTCGCGCCTAAAATTTGGGCAACATATCTGGTTGGTACAAATGTGCGATCGTTTATGATTACCGGTGTACCCATTCCGTCTGGGAGGGGCACATCTATTACGAGGGAGATTTCTACATCGCCTTTTGTTATATATACGGTACGTGTTTCTTCATTAAAATACACTTCGGCCCCAAGACCTTCGGATACGATACGTAGTGGTATCATTACACGATCAACCCCAGCATCTATAAATGGAGCTACGTCGCTTTGCATTGTAACGCCCGTGCGCGTAAAAGCGGTGCTGCCTATGGTGAAACGCATTTGTTCTGCGGAGGGTGTTATCGGAGGTATTGTTAGAATATTTGAAACTGATGGGGCATCATCTGTGTCGTTGGTGTAGTCCTCATCTTCGTCGTTGATGTCTTCATCTTCTTCAAAGGTATCATCATTGTTTTGGGTTACATTCCTAGGCGAGTTGGTAACGGTTAGGGTAAACCTGTTAGATGATACAGACAAATCATTTATATGCAACTGCAAGTCCCGCCATGTTCCAGCTACGGCGGTGGAACTGCCTGTAAGCTGCAATCGCCCTGTGCCATCTGAGGCAATTGTTATGCTGCTTGGGGCAGTGACCCCATTTGGAAGCCCCGCTACAGAAATACTGTGGGTTCCAGCAGGGATACCATGAGATGTGATGCTGAAATTTACCATACTGTTCGATTCAGTACGTAGGGCACCTGCTTGCGTACCTACGGTTATTGCGGGCTCGGCAGGCATTCTATCTAACCTTGTATTTGAGAAAGTTCCACCGGCAAATGACTGAGAAGTAATGCCACCATCCACGATGAAAGTACCTTCTCGCCGTATCGTGCCTTGGATATAGGTTGGGTTATTGAATATAATAACCGGAACTCTCATACTAAGCGCACCGGATACACTGTCTAAAAGTGGTGACGATATGTCGTAGCTGCCGTTAAATTGCAGTAGTAGCGTGCGTCCATTTTCTGAAATAAAATCTACATTGGCGGAAATTGAACCGCCATAGGGCGCAAGCCATCCGGTAAGGGCTGAGTTTGCCCCAGGTCCGGCAGTAATCTGCACAGTGTCATTTGTTACTAAAGCAAAATAAGAATTGTCTCCGGTTAATACAAGCTCAAGCCAAAATTCTGCCATACTATTTTGGGCGGTGCTAAGAATCCCTGCATTAAACACAATATCTACCATTCTCGCATCAGTATCGGAGACACCGAATGGGAAATTGCGCACACGTAGATCTGCACGTCCATCGCTTCCAAGTATGGTGATAGGCAATGCGGTAAAAATCATTAGGGATACCAACAGCAGTATTATTTTCCTTTTCATTCAATCTCCTCTTTTCTTTTAAATGGGGCGCTGCGCCTCTCGCAGACCCAGCTTCCTTCGCTTCTGCTATGGGTGCGCGCTGTACGCACAAATAGTTTTCATATGCTTTTACATTTTTACTTTCTCATATACTTCAAATGCATTGTTGTAAAAAACGTCGTCATATGCCTGGGGTGGGATTATTTTTTTGCAAAATTCTACATATGATTTCATTGGCGCAATTGGCCAATCTGTGCCAAAGAGTGCTTTTTTGTAATTGTTTAGATATATGAGTCCCTGGGAATAATGGTGCATTACCTTATCGCGTTTTTCTGTTGCGGCTATTAAATCATCGTCACCGGCTAAAAGTCCGGATATGTCTAAAAATACGTTGCGATTTTTGTATGCAACTTCGCAGCCATCCATAATCCATGGGTCGCCCATGTGGCATAGCAAAAACTTTGTATCGCGAAATTTTACCGCAACCCGGTCTGCTGTTAGGGGATGGGAATATTCTAAAAGCCCCTGCTCGCTGTAGGTATCCCCTGTGTGAATTGCCACTGTTAGGCCATGCTCCGCTGCAATTTCATATATTGGGGCGTATATTGGATCGTATACATGGTAATGGTAATAACCGGCATAAATTTTGAAACCGACAATGCCGGCATCGGTTTTTACAATCTGCCGAATGCGTGTAAGGGCGTCATCGTCTAATGTGTGTGGATTTACGCCCAGACAGGTGAAAAAATTAGGTGGCCTGTCTGCCAAATCTGCAAACATTGGGGTTTGTGCCCTTTGGTCTGGAAAGGCAAAACGCTGGGTTTCTACAAGGCCCATGCATATTCCGCCTACAATGCCTGCGGATTCTCTTTCTTTTAGATATCCATCGTATGAATAATCTACGCCGGATTCATCTGCGGCACCGTAAAAGGCTTGCAGGTTTGAAAAGTGTATGTGTGCGTCAAAAATTTTCATTATGGTTGGCTCCATTTCTATCCATATTTTCCTTGGGCGCAAATAACGTTTTGAGCTTTTCGCCTTCTTATGGGTACGTGCTGTGCGCGCAAATAGTTTTAATAATTGTAACTTAATAAATATGTGTTTACAACTGGGAAATGTTCTATTATACTGGTAATGTGTATGAAAATATACATATGAAGGAGGGATAACGCAATGAAGATTGAAAGAATAAATCACAATCAAATGAAAGTTGTGTTCATGGCGAATGACTTAGCTGAGCGTGATATAAATATAACGGACATTATAACTCGCTCTCCGGAGAAAACTCAGGGGTTATTTCATGAAATTACTGCCGTACTGCAAAACGATTACAATTTTGCGGCTGTGGGCACCCCACTGATGTTTGAGGCTACCATGTCACACAACATATTAAGCATTATAGTTACAAAAATGGCAGTGCATAAGCCTCCCGGTGAAGAGGACTTTGACGAACTAAATGATCCAGCGATGGATATGGGATTTGCTCCACCACCGCTAGATACAGGTGCATACCAACACACCGGTATGAATGCCAGCTTAAATCCCGGGTTTAATCCCGCACTCTATCCTCATCCGCCGCACAATGGCAATGTACCCCCTCGCAATATGAAGCCACCGCAAATAAAACCACGCAGCAAACCGGAAGGCGGATACGCGATGTTTGCCTTTGAGACTTTTGATATACTTGCATCTGCAGGGGCTCGCATACATGAAGATTACCAAGGGAACAGCCATGTATACAAAAAAGAAGGCAAGTATTATTTACTGCTGCAAAATGTAGGCACAGGCAGTTTGAGTATACGTAAATTTGAGTCGCTTTTATGCGAATATGGGCAGAGACAAGCGACCAGCCCATTAAGTTATAATCAAATGTTGGAGCGTGGCGAAGTGATTATTGCCGAGCATGGGATTCGTAAATTAAAATTATATTGTGGCGTTTAAGCGATTATAGTTAAGCACCCCATTATGGTACTTTTGAAAAGTATTATAATGGGGTGTTTTATTTGTATCATTATTATCTAAGATAGGGGCGTAAAAATTTCTGTCTTTTACATACACCTAAAAACAGTGCAACAAAGTACGAATATACAGTGGTTGTCATGGTAGACTGTAAAATGCGTGGCAGCCACACAAGCGCAAAAGGCATATACTGCCAGGATGTCCAAATATGTTGGCGGAGTAAAACTGTATTCAGCGTGCTTTGCCACCAAGCGCCAGCAAGCATTGCAATAAGCAGTGGCATAAGACTGGTGTATTCTTTGTAATCTTTTTTTAGGCTTGCAGACATTAACTTGTCTGCCCCGAAAAGCGATATACCTAACACGCCCGCACCAAGTGGGCCAAAAGAAAAGGTAGTTAGCATGGTGGACAGTGTGACGGAGGGATTGCTAACCCCAGCAGAACGCGCCACAATCCACTGGGTAACAATGTACATGCCAGAGGTATCCACATCGGTAATTATATTAAAAAAGTCTGCATTTACACCGTCTACCCTAAACATGATCCAGTTAGTGGCGCCAAACAGCACCAATAGTGCAGAAAAAATAAGTACGCCAATGCTGATTTTTTTAGGGCTGCGATTACGCAGCAACAGCCACACTAACCCACGCAGGAAGCCGCCGCTTGCCATGACAATGGTCATTTGCGGCAAGTAGGTGCCTGTTGGGCGCATGATAAAGCCTAAAATATCGCTTGCACCTGTGGTCATTGCACCCCATACAGGACCAAATAAAATGGATGGCATGATCGAAAAAACTCCGGCTATGCCAACACGCATACCACTGCCTGCGCCAAAAAGCGGGATTTCGAAGGAAAAGAGCATGCGCATTGTAAGGGCGATTGCTAAAAATACTGCGGAAATACTTAACCTACGTAAGTGAATACTGAATTTGTCATGCATAAAAAAACTCCTTTTGTTGTGCCATGCCACAACAAAAGGAGGGTTATCCTTACAGTAGTGGATGTGAAAGCACACCGCGAACATTTTACTTTCTTGTTCTTCGTCCGGCAGATTCATCCTACCTGTCGGCACTTGACGCGTAACTTTCTTCATTTATATGACACTTATTTTTCTTAGATAATAGCAGGGGTTGTATGTTGTGTCAACCATTAAACCGTTTGTGTCTACACGCTTCTAAAATTCAGTGCGCCGAGAGTGACGCACCCTACACTGCTGCCAGTATTGCTGCACTTTGGGGTAGTATGGTTATCTTCAATTGGCCATTGTTTACATAGTAACGTTCACTTGGTTCTTGATAGCTATCCTCACCAGTTGCAATTAATTTTTTTAGATTTCCTTCAGTTAAACCCACTTTCCAAACTGGAATAATAACATCTAAAGGCTTTGTTCCATTATTGATGGCTACAATTATTTTTTCATGGTCATCCCATCGGCCGTAGGATAGGAATCCGTGGCCTGTCCGGAGAAATTCTACGGAACCGTGACGTAGTACCGGATGTTTTTTTCTGATAGCGGCAAGTGCTTTGTGCAAATTTGTAAGCACCATATCCTCTTTGCCCCATGGGAAAGCACGCCTATTATCCGGGTCGGTCCAGCCTGTAAGGCCTGCTTCGTCGCCGTAATATATGGTTGGAGAGCCCGGCCATGTCATTTGAAAGACGATGGCTTCCATGAGAATGTTTTTGCTTATTCCGGCTTCGGCAGCGTTAGCACCTACAATGTGCAGGCGACCTGTATTTCCGTTTGTGCGGGTTAAAAATCGGGAATGATCGTGGTTGGAAAGCTGGTTCATTGCGGATTGTAATGCGTGTATGTTTAAATATGCCATGTTGTGGCGCATGGCACCTTCAAAGGCCGCTGGGTCATTTTTTAAATGGTGACGGCTTTCTTCACTGTGTTTGTTAACGCCTGTTAAAAACCACGTGATGGGCTCCATGAATGCGTCGTAATTCATTATTGTGTCCCACTCTTTGCCGTTTAGCCAGGGAGATGGATCGCCGTAGTGTTCTGCTAAAATTATTGCTTGGGGATTTGCGGTTTTTACCGCATTATAAAATGCTTGCCAAAATTTATGGTTGGTTTCGGGGCTTTGGCCTAAATCTGCGGCTACGTCTAAACGCCAACCGTCGGCGTTGTATGGAGGGGATACCCACTTTTTGCCTACTTCTAGTATATAGTTGAATAGTTCAGGAGAATCTTCGTAGTTGAGTTTTGGGTGGTTTGAGTTGTTCCACCAGCCTTCGTAGGTGTCTCCATGCCAAACGAAGTAGTTGTGATATGGACTGTCTTTTGAATGGTATGCGCCTATTGGGTGGTTTTCGGTTTTGTAAAAGCCGGCTACGTCCATCCATTTGTTAAAGCAGCCACAGTGGTTGAAGGCCCCGTCTAAAATGACTTTAATGTCGTGGGCGTGAGCTTTTTTTATGAGTTCTGCCATTAGGGCGTTACTTGCTTCTAGGTTTGCGGGGCTTGTTGTGCGCTTTTGGTATTTGGTTGCGTATTTATTGTCTACGTGTTCGAAGCGTAGGATATCGCCGCCGTCTTCTAGTATAACACCGTAATGGGGGTCTATATAATCAAAATCTTGTGCGTCGTATTTATGGCTGCTTGGGGATAGGAAAACCGGGTTAAGGTAGATTACTTCTACGCCTAAGTCTTTTAGATAGCCCATTTTGTCTATGATTCCTTGTAGGTCGCCGCCGTAAAAATTGCAAAAATCTCCTACGGTTATGGGTTTGCCCCAGGGTAGTGCTTTTGGTGTTGTTCCTAAATAGGCGTATTCGTGGCTTATGACGTCGTTGGTGGTGTCGCCGTTGTAAAAGCGGTCTGTAAAAATTTGATACATGATTGCGCCTTTTGCCCATGTGGGTACTTTTAGGCCGGGTATTAGGCGAAAGTTGTAGTGTTCGATTAAGTTTTCATATAACCCGCGCTTGTTGTAAAAGAATTTTTGCCCTGTATATTCTATGGTGTAGTAATAGCGGGTTGGCTCTGCCGGTGCAGTGATTTTTACGGTGAAAAAGTCGAATATTTCTCCGGTTTGGGTTTTTACCATTGGGATAGATTCGCCTGTGTGTAGATGTATATTTGCTGTGTAATCTGTGTTTGCGGCAACGCGCAGCTTTAAGGTGACGATATCCCCCGGCTGTGGGTCGTAGGGGGTGACAAATTGCTGGGTTTCGTCTGTGAAGACTGCTTCTTTATTGGAAACTTGCGAATTCATTTTTTTGGTATTGCTCCTTTTTTACTTATGGTTTAGGTTCGATAGCCATTATTCTTCCATAATTGTAATGGCATGCAAGCAATATTTCAACCCATGACTAAATTAAATCGAAAGGAGTAACGGTATCAAGGGTGACTCACATAGCTTTAATTGAGCTTACATCAAGTTTGATTTATATGCTATTCAATTACTTATTGTGTGGAATTGTACAGACTATGGTATAATTCGTTTGCACATAGTGAAACTCGACTATTACAACGGCAGGAAGTGATAACATGTCAAATTTATTGGCGCAATGGAGATATGAAGTAAAAACACGATTACCCGAACTATTACAAGAAGTGGCAACATCAATTAAAGCTGTGCATCCAGATAGTACAGTAATTCTATTCGGCTCTTATGCAAAAGGTGAACAACACGAGGATTCCGATTTAGATATTTGTATTCTCGTACCCGAACTCACTTACCGACGTGCTGATATGGAGATAGACGCCGCCTGTGCAATTCGTGAAAATTTTCCACTTCCAATAGATGTATTACTTTATACCCATAACGAATTTGAGGAAAAGGCAAAAAAGAAATTTCTTATTCAGTATGCGATTAAAAAAGAAGGGGTGATTTTAAGTGCATGATTTAGACGATGCAAAGGCATGGGTAAACTTTGCGCAACGTGACTATAAAGTAGCGATGCATTTGAGCAAAACATTTCGCCCTTTACCAGTAGAAAATATTTGTTATGGCTGTTAACAGGCAATTGAAAAAGCATTAAAAGCTGTATTGATATATAACACTGGCGATGCACCGAAAACACACGACATTCGTATGCTCCATAGATTGTGTAAAGAATACACGACTGAAATAGATCTAACCCCTAACATAGCAAGAACATTAACAAGATTTGCCACAAGGTCCCGCTACCCTGATGATGTGTACGATTTCACAGAAGCGGATACTGAATTAGCTCTCAAGTGTGCATGGCAAACCTTAAAGCAAGTGACTCGAACGTTAGGCATATGCTCTCATGAAGAAAGTGATGATATGCAAAACTAACAAAGCCACCAATGTGGTGGCATGGAATTTTGCTATAGTAATTGTATAAATAGGCAGAGTAAGGCCTTATAACAGCTTCTTGAACCGTGCACGGACGAAAAATCGTGACAGAACTACTATCTATGATATGGACGGATTCTACCTGCTGATGTGGAAACAACTCATACAATCATTCCAAAGGTTCAGCGCGTTGCAAATTGCATAACAATGCCGTACAGAAAATTTCCTATTACCCCACATAATATATTTACAAACAGTATTACAACTGCCTTTCGAATATTTGAATTAATTACTTTTTCCACTACATTTCTACGTGCAACAGAATCTTCGTTAAGAATAATAAAACTATATCGATTATTAAGTTGGCTTAATGCATCATGAAATATAGCCGCTAATAGTACACAAGCAACAACCATTAGCAAAAGAAAAACCGTATTATAGGTAGTAAACTGGTACAATGGAATCGTAGAAACTTGTAGGGCCAAATAATCTATCCTGTGCTCAATATCCTGAAGATATGCCAACTCATTGAGTACAGTATCCGATATGTTAGATAAATACCTACTCACATATATATTATTAATGACAAAGCAGATACTAAATGAAATTATACCTAAAACCACCGCTATCTTAGAATCATGTTTGGCAATCCTATAACGTAAAGGTTGCTGAATCATAAGTGTTTGCAAATTACTTTTGAGTAAGAACTCAATATCGACACCCCACGTTCTGGCTGTATGTTTGATAATATATTCTATTGAATTGGTAGTTTGACGAGTGCCTCTAATATAACGTGATTCTTCAATAAAGTTGGTGTATATGCCTTCATTACTAGTGAACCTTAAAGTTATTGACTGCTTTTCTGGACTAAGCCTATCTTCGAATTGAATTAAATAAACCCATGTAATTTCTAATTGTCCTGGCCAATTATTCTTTATTTCTTTATATGAAAAAAAATCATCGAAGCTATTAATTGTCACTGAACTATCGTCATTAAAAAAAATTTTAGCCACAAATTGAATTAAAGTTCCTTTGTTTTGTTGCTGAATGCGCTGCTGAATCATATGGTGCGTGTTACTAATATATTTCATGTCTGCAATATAGCTGCCGTAAAGAGTACCTTGTATAGTTTGAGGTTCTCCTAGCAAACTATTAATAAAATCATGAAACCCTCGATCTGTCATAGGAAGCCTTACATAACCGATGTTGTCCGTTTCAGACCCCTCTAAGACCATTGTTTCATTAAGTTTTTCGTTTACAATAACAGAATTGCTATTTTCCATCATATGTATCTCTCCTATATCTTAAAGTGAAATTCATATCAATTTGTTATTCGAACTAATTCAGAATCTTGAGAAATTTGTCGTATTCTAATTATACTATTTGGCAACTATTTAATCAATCTTTTTATAACTGTGTTACAAAGCTATCACGAAATATAAAAGTTGACATGGTCAAAAAATAAATTCTTAAAGTCATCCACTATATGCTGTCAAGAAGATCTGGAGGATTTTATGACAAGTTCTTAGAATTAGTCTTGCAATACCCCACTACAAAGTGCTAGAATACAGGTTGGATAGATTATAAACACCGTCAATAAACAGCTGGATGAAACTTCAGCTTTAAATAACGAAAGGAAGTTTTGAATGCTAAACAAAAAAAGCATCAACGACATTAATGTAAAAGGCAAGCGCGTACTTGTGCGCTGCGATTTTAATGTGCCACTACAAGATGGCAAAATTACGGACGAAAACCGTATTATTGCAGCACTTCCAACACTTAAAAAACTGATTGCAGACGGCGGCCGCCTAATCCTTTGCTCCCATCTAGGCAAACCAAAAGGCCCGGACGCATCTGCCACCCTTGCACCTGTTGCAGAAGCTTTATCTGCACGCTTAGGACAAGCTGTAAAGTTTTTATCAGACGATAATGTTATTAGCGATGCTGTACGCAGCGCAGTAAGTGAAATGAAAGACGGCGAAGTTGTATTACTGCAAAACACGCGCTTCCGTACAGAAGAAACCAAAAACGGCGAAGCTTTCTCAAAAGATTTAGCCTCCATTGCAGACGTATATGTAAATGACGCCTTTGGCACAGCCCATCGTGCGCACGCTTCTACTGTTGGCGTTGCTAATTTTGTAGATGTGTCTGCCGTGGGTTTTTTAATGGAAAAAGAACTTCAATTTTTGGGCAATGCAGTAGAAAATCCAAATCGCCCATTTGTGGCCATTTTAGGCGGGGCGAAAGTTTCTGACAAAATTATGGTCATAAGAACCCTGCTAGACAAGGTAGACAAGCTTATCATTGGCGGGGGCATGGCCTATACTTTCTTTGCAGCGAATGGCCATGAGGTTGGCACATCTTTGCTTGAAAAAGACAGAATTGACGAAGCAAAAGAAATTATGGCACTTGCAAAATCAAAAGGTGTAGAGCTTCTGCTTCCAATAGATACAGTTGTTGCAGTGGGTTTTGGCCCGGATGTGGAGCATAAAACCGTTCCTTCTAATTCTATTAAAGAAGGCTGGGGCGGCCTTGACATTGGCGAAAAAACCCGCGAGTTATTCTGCGGTGCCCTAAAAGACGCAAAAACCGTCATTTGGAACGGCCCAATGGGCGTATTCGAATTTCCTAATTTTGCAAAAGGTACGTTAGCACTTGCCCAAGAACTTGCAAAACTTGACGCAACCACCATTATTGGCGGCGGCGACAGTGCGGCGGCAGTAAACCAACTCGGCTATGGTGACAAAATGAGCCATATTTCCACAGGTGGCGGTGCTTCTTTAGAATTCTTAGAAGGCAAAGAACTACCTGGCGTTGTTGCTGTGCAAGATAAGTAGATAATAATATGAAAATAAATTCAGTTGGGTGCGGAGCGCACCCAACTGAATCAGTCGTTTCATGTTCGGCAATAGACAATTAAGTTGAAAATCGCCTCAAAACTTTTCCTTTACAAAAGCGGCTTATGCCGTCCGGCCTCTTTCAGATTCACTTCAATTTTCGCAAAGGCACTGGATTTTGGCTTATTTTCAACTTAAATTGCTATATTGATAGGAGAAATTAAATGCGTAAAAAAATAGTGGCAGGAAACTGGAAAATGAACAAAACACCAAAGGAAGCAATTGCCTTTGCAAACGCTAACAAGACAGCATTTGATAGCACCAAAGCAGAGGTTGTATTATGCGTACCATACGTAAATCTACAACCAGTAGCTGACGCTCTTAAAGGTACCAACATAAAAGTAGGTGCACAAAACATGCACTTTGCAGAAAAAGGCGCCTACACCGGCGAAATCTCCGGCCCGATGTTAAAAGAAATGGACATACCATATGTTATAATCGGCCATTCTGAAAGACGCGAATACTTTGCAGAAACAGACGCAACCGTTAACAAAAAAACCATTGCAGCCCTTTTATATGACCTAACCCCCATTGTATGCGTTGGCGAATCTAAAGACCAGCGTCTACAAGAACAAACGAACGATGTGCTGCATGTACAACTTACCAACGGCTTGGTAAACCTAACGCCACAAAATATTGCCGATATCGTCATTGCTTACGAACCCATTTGGGCCATTGGCACAGGACTTGTGGCCACTACCGAACAAGCAGAAGACGCTTGTGCGTTTATTCGCAATTTTATCAAAGATACTTTCGGGCAAGAAGCGGCAGATAAGGTACGCATTCTATACGGCGGCAGCGTATCCCCCGGTAATGCGGCAGAACTTTTTGCCATGCCAAACATCGACGGCGGCCTGGTAGGCGGCGCAAGTTTGGAACCATCATTTGCCGAGGTGATTCATTTTGGATAAAGAAACCTTGGTATTAATGATTTTAGACGGCTACGGCTTGGCAAATACAAGCGAGTATAATGCCATAAGCCTAGCGGAAACACCTCATTTAGACTGGCTTATGCAGCAGTTCCCATGTCAACCGGGTGCGGCATCTGGTTTAGATGTTGGCTTGCCAGATGGGCAAATGGGTAACTCTGAGGTTGGCCATACCAACATTGGCGCAGGCCGGGTAGTGTACCAAGAACTTACACGCATTACAAAATCTATTGCAGATGGGGACTTTTATAATAATAAAGTCCTGCTTGAGGCAGTTTCAAACGCAAAAAACAACAATGTTGCACTACATTTATATGGGTTATTGTCTGACGGCGGTGTTCACAGCCACAATTCCCATTTATACGGCTTGTTAGAACTTGCGAAGCGTCATGGCCTAGAGAATGTATATGTACATGCTTTCCTAGATGGCAGAGACACGCCTCCGGCTTCGGCCATTGATTTTATAAAAGCCCTTGAAGCAAAAATGGCTGAAATTGGTGTGGGCAAAATTGCAACCATCTCCGGCCGTTACTACGCAATGGATCGGGATAACCGGTGGGAGCGCGTGCAATTAGCATACGATGCTTTAACAAAAGGTATCGGACAAACCGCAAATTCTGCCGTAGAATGCATAGAAAATTCCTACGCTGCAAACGTTAACGACGAATTTGTTTTACCAACTGTCATACTTCCAGAAGGCACAATAAAGGCGAATGATTCTGTTATCTTCTTCAATTTCCGCCCAGACCGCGCTAGAGAAATAACCCGGGCATTCTGCGACCCTCACTTTGACGGCTTTCCTCGTGCAGAATTATTACCGTTATATTATGCCTGTTTTACGGAGTATGATGTCAGCATTTCCAATAAGCACGTCGCATTTGCCGCCCAGTCTATGAACAATGTGTTGGGGCAATACTTGGCAGACAAAGGCCTTACACAATTGCGCCTTGCGGAAACAGAAAAATACGCCCATGTTACATTTTTCTTTAATGGGGGCAATGAGGCGCCCTATGCCGGGGAAGATCGCATTTTAGTAGATTCCCCAAAGGTGGCAACATACGACCTTCAACCTGAAATGAGTGCGCCACAAGTTACCGATAAATTAATAGAGGCAATCGAATCAAAAAAATACGATTTAATTGTTGTAAACTACGCAAACTGTGACATGGTTGGC
>Ga0123355_10002967_pt1 | contig 24094 bp, 22 predicted proteins | sample TergutEmb28metaG_3_FD_89872 | JGI IMG/M metagenome (GOLD analysis project Ga0123355, IMG submission 89872) | Embiratermes neotenicus P1 segment gut microbial communities from Petit-Saut dam, French Guiana - Emb289 P1 | ecosystem: Host-associated > Arthropoda: Insects > Digestive system > Gut ... | reverse complement strand
TTCACGATTCACTTCCGTCTGCGAATTAGTGGAGGTGTGCCTCTTCTCTCCCATACGCATTTATGACGTGCTTAAGGACAAGCTCACCTTTACCAAGTACTTGAGTTTAAACAGCCTGAAAACTATAAATACGTTTAAATTATTTTATAATATCAATGATAGAGTTTTTCGTTTTGGAAGCATGTATATCGTCTAATAAATGATTTGTCCTCTGTAGCATTGAATTTCGCCAAGAAGAGGAAAGTGCTTTATTCTGTAAACCTTTGATATATTGATAAATGAGCTTTGTAGACAGACTACTGTTCCAGTGTGTTATTTATTTGAGCGAGTTAAGGAGCTCTACCGTCCGGGTGATTTTGTTGCATCTCAGTAAGGATGTAGTCAACTTGTCCAGTAAAAGAATTAGAATTTTTCTCTCTCTTTTTGTCTTTATGTAATGGTAGACCTTGAATGAACAGGCGGGCTTCAGGTACGAGCTACGCCACGCCAAATTATAATGAACCTCTTCACACTTGATTCCTGAGCAGTCTCAGAGCGAGGGCAACTCGGACCTGCACTAGACGAGACTCCTAAACATCGTGTGGGAGAACTCTAACCATATTTGATTAGCGATGTACTTATGATGTGTGCTGTGTGATGTATCATCACCGTTCTGAAGGAAGCAATGGAAAATATTTCAACGCTAACATAAATCTCCGGAATCCGCAACGGTCTAAGCAACTTGTTGTAACATCAGTCTAACCATGGGTTATTCGTTATCTATTCGGACAAATGAATGACATCTCGGTTAGATCTGTTAGACACAAAGTACTGCATAGTACCCTTTCTAATTTTTGAATGTTCTGAACAAAATGAGCGAGGGAAGAGGCCGTATAAACGTGTTTTTCCTTGTCAATAATTCACAATAACAAAAGACAAATGTCAAGACTTTATTATGTCTGCAATCGAGATATGCACCAGTGATGTTTCGATTGATTATAATAATTAGAAGTATGCTACGTTTAGGTGAAATGCATCGTCTTTTGAATTATAGAATTTTCCACGTGATTTCTGAAAACATTAGCTGTAAAAGTTCTAGCTACGCCATGATACAACTTCGCAGCGAAGAGACCAGAGCTCCAGTCCAGTGCATGTCTGTTTCTGCATTCGGACATCAAATTTCATAAAGGAAAAGAGCTCCCGCTGAAATCGTACTTAAATGACTAACGATTTCCGAATTCGATATACTGTGTCTTTGTGCATAAAAATGCATAGATCTCTTTTCCAAATTTAATTAGGTTTTTAATTTAATTGTTAGTATATTATTCACGCCGTTTGAAATTTTGATTCTTGGAATAATTTGGTTCCATTCTATGTGGCAACATTGCATCCTCCATCGCTTAAGGGGCTGGGATGGCGCGCAGAGGCTCGCCGACTAACATAAACAAAAAGTGTACAGCATTGCCAAGTTGTGTAGACTGATGGTTTGGCTACTGGATATTCGTTCTGGCGGGACAAACTGGTGAAAGAAAGAGATAGAGACCGCGAGAGACGTGGAATGAGCAAGTGAGTAGGGGTGATGGAGGGACTGGATAAAGAAAGAGAAAGATGGTCGCGGGAATGCAGAGGAATGCCGAAGTTCCAGTCACCCACCCACCCCTTCTGTCTTACCGGCGGTGGCGACGACGGCCAAGGCGGCAGAAGCCAAACGAGAATCATATTCGCCGAGGCCTCCCATTCAGATGACGGAGTGAATTAACGTGGATACACGCTAAGGGCGACACTCCGTTAGTAAAGTAGAAGCAAATTAGGTTTCCAAACTTACCGGAGAGGGAGAAAAAAAGGAGTTACATTAATTTATGGGTTGACATTAGTTCAGTATCAGATAAATTTTAATATATGTAATATGGAGTTACTTGTGCATAACAAACATTCAGAGTGCAAGGCAACGAAATAAATTTCAGTAACCCCCACAAAAATAGATTTTTTTAAAAATATATCTCGAATATAAAATGTATTTTAACGTTCTTACAGCAAACTCACCATCCTTAATCCACAAGACTCAAAAGCTTAAAATATTTCTTTGTTCAATTGAAGATAGCCATAAAATTCACGTCACCGAAGAAAGTTGTTCGAAACGTTCTTCCCTGCGGCTCTTTATTTCATGCTGTACGTTTCAGCTAGTGGACTTATATATTTACTGTTTGGTTCTTAGTTGAATGGTTATATCAATATCATGATTTAGAGCAGGCGTGCTTTTTTTGTTTTAGCGACATGTGTGATATTGATTTAGGGGTCCCATCGTCTGTTTGATGGTGTAACCCGTGCATTTCGTTTCCCATGCACGTGAGACATCAATATGGCAACGCAGCGCCGTGGCGCGAGAGCGAGTCTAAGCCGTTGAACATGAGGTCGGTTGTCTCCAAGTCGGGAGCTAGCTAGTGAGATCCCCGCCGCAGAGGCAGAGCAAAAACTTCAGCAAAAATTGTATGCAGTGGTACGCTGCGTAGCACCTCTATAGATGGCTCTTGCGTCAGCGGGTGCAGCCCCGTATGTCAGCCTATATTATTCGATAGTGCAACGAGCAGCATCTCGATATTTTAAGGAATATTGTAGGTCTGGTGAGTTATTTCTGTTTGTACGGTGAGATTCCTTTGGGTGTCTGCTTGCATCCGAAGGATAGAGAGAGAGGGAGAGAGAGAGAGAGCCGTCTCGCATGGGCACACGCTCGGCTTTAAGGCACCGCATCCCAGCTTTGTTTTTTGAAGTGTCTCGTTTTGACAGTTCATTGGATTAAGTTGTTCCTTCATGTCGTGTAATGATTAGTTATTAATGCACAGCTTCTTCTGTAATTTTTTTGCTTGCAAGTGTTTGGTTCACCCCATGTTTTGAGTGAGTGACTTCAGGATAACTAATTTGCATCGCTAATAAACAACACGTAATAGGAAGAATATTATAGGTTACAAATAACAAAAATCGAAGTAGCATCAATGTGAATGTGTTCCGCTAACTTTATCAGTTGTGAGTGGGAAGAATATTAATTTGCAAGCTTTAAACCAAAATTTGGAGTCGCATGAATTTTATAGCTTGATTAGCTGTGAGGCATAGGTGCAAGAAAGCGACTGTGGGCTACATGAGATTTATTTTAAGAAACTGATAATGAAATTGTGTAGTGAAATTTGAGACTATGTGCTTTTGTTCTACAGGCTAACTAGATCTGTCTAAATGGGGATCAGTCCGTTTAGGCGTCGTGCCGTGGTGGCACGGTGAACCCATCCACGTTGTTTCAAACTCTTTGACACGTTTAATGGTGATGAGGAGTGGACATGGCAATAAATTTCTCGGCATCATTTGCGGCATGCTTGGCCGCAGGCCTCAAGGTGCCCAGACAAATTATGTACTGCATTGCCCAGGGTAAGAACAAATTTTTTGACAAGTGGCACATGTATCAAGAGTGTGAAGGCGTGAGGTGTTCCTTGATGGCACATGAACTTGACCGCACACATGGCTTTTCCCATTTTTTTAGTTTCTGGTCTGTCTGTAATTCAGTTGCTTACAGTATTTTTATTTTGATATTCGCCTTTTTTTAATGCAACTTTACCTCCTGTGCACCAGCTCTGAGAAATAATCGTATACTGCAAGCAGCAGTATGTTTGAAGACATTCATGTAACTGTAGTTGTGTATGTGATGCTATAGGTGTTGTGTTTTTAAGTGTTTGTAGCTTTAGTTACAACATAAATTAGGTAAGCATTACATGTGATTCATTGCAGTATTGTCCGAACTGAAGTTTGTGTTTGCATGTACATAGGATACCTAATATTGCTGTGAAGCTAGTAGTGATGGCTCTTTTATTTATAATCTGCAGCACTGTGATATACACAATCCATATGGACTTTTTGTACTTAAAACTTAACACTGTGTGTTTCAGAATAATTATAAGCAAAATGCATCTTCTGCACTATTTTTTTGGAGAGTATCTTTTCTTGCAGTGGTTCACTGTTGTACTAATTCAGCAAACAGAGAGGTTAGGATTTTGAACTGATGTCACTGTTTGGCCTTGTTATTTAACTAGTGAAGTTAAAAGCTATGATGATGCTTCAGAGTAATCTCATGTTTGCATATAAATATTACTGTATGGTTTTTAAAGACATTGTTTGGTTTTGGTGTTTTATGTGTTCATACTTGGTAATGGAATGTGGACAAGCACAGGATTTTTACCAGATAGTGCAGTGCTTTCGATTTTTTAGATTATTCTGTTCTTTGATGGTAGACATTTCCTTGCTTTCCAACTAAGATTTCAAAGATTTTCTCTTGAAGCTGCTATTAGATGTCATGTGAAACTAAAGCTGAGGACGTTACATGTGTTATATTCTGCCTAATTCTGTGCAGTGGATTTATTGAGATGTGCTTTTTTTTTTTCGTTTTATTTATTTATTTATTTTTTTGTTTTTATTTTTTTATTTTTAACATAATAATCTAAGAATATTTCAAAGAACAGAGTTGCATGATACTGGCTCTGACCACAAAACATAAAAACAGAAGAGGATGCAAGGAATGTATGCAGAGTTAAGTATGCAGCCATGAACATTATAGGATTAATATTGCCTGATCTCTAGTTTGTTACAAGCCTTGGTCCTGAAGTAAGCTTATCACTGTGTGGGCCAGGGCATAGTCCTGCATGAAATGCCTGTACATTTTTTTTGTCATCACTCAGTTGAACAGGCAAGATTGTGTTATTTTTTTATCATAAGTGAATTCGCCCAATTTTCATTCTCCAAGCGCTAATTGGATATCACACACTGACTTTCAGACTGCGTAAAGGCAGTAACTGTACAGCATGAGGATTGTCACTAGACCAGAATCTATTTTTTGAACACTTTGTATATGTGCTTAATATAAATGACACTTTAAAAGGTTCAAACATAAGGATTGTGCCAAAAAAAAAACATTAAACACAGATTTGTGAAACCATTTGCAGCATCAGATTCTTGCTTCACAGTCTGGTGGAAAAGACGAAACTATTGCTTTGTAGGTTTGTGACTGCAAGAGTTGCAATATAGCCAGTGCTTCACACTACATACTGAAAGGCCAAAAGGTGTAATGGCTCCTAATGTTCCATATCTGTGCATTAAAGAATATTGTTATGGTATGTAACAAACCAACAAATTCATATGCACATGAGTGTACATTTGGTGGTTTGTTATGTAGTATAATAAGATGTAATGGCAGTTTTGGGCTACTAATCAGACAAATTTTCAGTGTGCTTTCACTTAATTTGGGGGGGGGGGGTGTTCTTTCAGTTGAACAGTGCTCCACCTGCACCAAACTTCACTGCAGTTGTGTAAATGTTTTGCTTGGGAAAACAAAACATTATATTTACTTTAAAACTTTTTTTTTTTTAAATTGGTTCCACAATTTCAACTTTCAAAAGTGCTGTAAATAAACTTAGATTGGTGTGCAGTCAAACACAACTGTGTCACATTGGTGTATTTAATGACTATATTAAGCAACTACATGTTTCGGCCTTTTCTGGCCATCTTCAGGTTGTCTTGAGAGAACAAACTTAAAATCCTACTATATGTATTGTGCGCGTACGTGGTGTAGAGATCTCTACATTACGGGGTTTATCATATACAAATTTAAAGTTAAGTTAATGTTAGTTTGGATAAGAGTTCGCTGGCGAGCTCTTATCCAAACTAACATTAACTTAACTTTGTACATGATAAACCCCGTAATGTAGAGATCTCTACACCACGTGCGTGCACAATACATATAGTAGGATTTTAAGTTTGTTCTCTCAAGACAACCTGAAGATGGCCAGAAAAGGCCGAAACATGTAGTTGCTTAATATAGTCATTAAATACACCTATGCGACACAGTTGTGTTCAACTGCACACCAATCGAAGTTCATAAACACACAACGGGGATGACACACGGCTTAGATGCTGTAAATAATTTTTTTTTTTACAGTGCAGTAGTTTGTGTTATTTTCCAAAATGCAGGGTGCTCTTATATACAGAGGCATTCATTGTTTCGAGAATGACTGTGCTTTGGCCTGATCCAGTGTGTGATTTATGTTTTTTTTTTTTTTTTGTGTGTGGTGGGGGGGGATGAAGCAGTGGCCTGCGTACCTTAGATTTCGGGGTCTTATGGCAGATTGGAGATGTGGAATATATCCTTGGTTAATGTTATAATATAGTATATAACATAAAATTATTTTGGGTGCATAATTACTTTGCTGTGTAGCATTATCCGTCCTGAATTGCCTTTTTTATTTTTATTGCATATCACTTCATTTGTTGTAGTTCTAAAACTTTTTGAAACAGGTTTTATTAACGCAACTGTACATTACTGCTCGTCACATTCTTATATTTTGTGTTGCAGTATTTTGACAAATGGTGGCTTAATTTCACATCTTTAAAACTTAGTACTTTCCATTACAGATACAGGGGCCCCTTACGTGTTATATAAAGACGGAATGGATAGGCCCCAAGGGCAGCCTGGACAGTGGGGCCCTGGGGCACCTCAGGATGGGGGTTATCCACCACAAGGATCGTCGTCATCTGGTAGTCCTCAGCAGGCATGTGGTGGCCCTGGTGGAGAAGCAGATGGACCTGGTTCTACTGGGGCCAGTGGACTTCCACCCAGCAGAGAACAGCAGCAACAGGGAACGATGACATCTCCTGTTCCCTCACCTTATGCTCCACCGCAGTCAGTACCACCTGATCCTGGGCAAGCACCACCTCCCCAGGGAGCACCACATGCCCCAGGAGAAGAGGACCCATCACAGCAGCAGCAGCAAATTCAACAGCAGCATTCTCCTGGCACCCAACCTCAACCTCCCCAGGCCCCACCACCACCACCACCACCACCACCACCTCAACCACAGCCACACAGTGATGTGGATCAACAACAGCAACATCAACAGCAGCAACAACAACCGCCACCGCCGCCACCACCACCGCCGCCACAACCCCAGCAGCAAAGACCTCCACAGTGTTTCCCACCTGCTGGAGGTCCTGGTCCGGGTCAGCCAGACATGCAACAACAGGCATATCCAGGCCAGCATTATTTTAAGGATTCCCGTGGTCATCACGCGCCAGCCATGCCTCCACACATGCTGGCACCTGGTGGCTTCACGGCCCTACACTATCTAAAGCAGCCCGGTGTCATGCTCACTTCACTTGGACCTATGGGGACGGGGGGTGGTGGGGAAAGTGGTGGACAGTTGGTAGATGGGGGTGCTAATGGACATCCATATGGTGTAGCTAGCACTAACATGCAGGACATGAGAGCTGCATCTCTGCCTGACATCATTCAGCAGCAGCAACAGCAACAACATCAACAGCAGCAGGGCATGGTGGGCAAGGCAGGAAAAGGTGGAGCAAATGGAGAATTGAGGTTGTTCAAGTGCTTGACATGTGGAAAGGACTTCAAGCAAAAGTCAACGTTACTCCAGCACGAACGAATTCACACGGATAGCCGTCCATACGGGTGCCCTGAATGCGGGAAACGGTTCCGGCAGCAGTCACACCTGACACAGCACCTGCGCATCCACGCGAATGAGAAGCCCTACGCATGCGTGTACTGCGAGCGTACGTTCCGGCAGCGCGCGATCCTGAACCAGCATCTGCGCATCCACTCTGGTGAGAAGCCCTATCAGTGCCCAGAGTGCGGGAAGCACTTCCGCCAGAAGGCCATCCTCAACCAGCACGTCCGCACACACCAAGGCGAGCGACCTTTCTCTCTGACTACCACCACGCTGCCGGTCGACCGATGCATCAGCGCTAAGTTGGCCGCGCTCTTAAAGATCTGTAGTAGTGCTGCTGCAAGTCAGACACGACTTTGAAGCGTCAACTGCACGATCGAGTAAATGCAATTTGCAAGCCAAGTATGGTTGTTACCAACATAACTTCTCTGGCTTAGTTGTGCCACTGTCAAAATTTGAAGTTTGCCTTGTGTGCGGTTGTCGTCATGCGTTTTGGCCTGGAGGATATAACAAAGTCCAAATTACATTTTTTTTTTTTTTAATTTAAAACATAATTAGCATTGTAGTATCATAAATGCAATGAAATATACTTAATAACTGTTGACATATGGCACCTGTTAGTAGTTGTTTTGCTTTTATGCTTTTCATTTGGTTGATTAATTTAAGATGTTACTTATTTTACAAACTGGCATGTCAGACAAATTGTAGGTATTACTACGTAGTGGAGGGAGCAGATAGGTATGTGTACCATGCATTTTGATGGGTTCTTAAATTTATGGTCTGAATTTGGGGTTTTGTAGTGGGGAAGTTATGCTGGCACAATTATACTGTGCGTATTGCTTTCTGTCTCAGCAGGTAAACTACACTGACCAAAGGTATGAAAGGGTTCAAAATTGTTTTTCCTCAGCTATTAAAAGTCAGGATAGAAGATTAAATGTGCCAGCAATCGGTGCCATAAAAAGTACCGGTAGTATTGACAGATTTTTCTGTTTTGCTACTTGCTTCATTTGTTTATTACTAGGAACATGAACATTTAATGTTGATGCATGTCGTGTTGGCTCTACAAGGTTGGTTTGTGTGTCTTGTTGTGTCCTTACAGATGTGAGTCCCCATCTGGTGTTCAAGAATGGCATGACACCAACACTTTGGCCACAGGATGTGCCATATCCTCCTGACGCAGAAAAGGATGATGCTGCATCGACGTTTGGAGGAGGTGAGGATGGGAGTTCACAGCAGGCAGATCAACGGGGCAGTGGGCAGTGTTTCTCCCCTGATGCTCTCCAGCAATACCCTGCATACTTCAAGGACTCTAAGGGGACAAACCATGCAGCATTTGGGGGTGGGAACTTTGCAGCACTTCAGTACCTGAAGCAGGGTCAGGGTGGAAAAGGTTGCTTGCCTGATGTGATACAGCATGGACGAAGTGCAGGTATGCCCTTGTATGTGCGCTGCCCAATCTGCCAAAAGGAATTCAAGCAGAAGTCAACGCTATTGCAGCATGGCTGTATACATATAGAGTCTCGACCATATCCGTGCCCAGAATGTGGAAAGCGATTCAGGCAGCAGTCGCACCTTACACAACACTTACGTATACACACCAATGAAAAGCCATACGGTTGTGTGTACTGTGGCCGCAACTTCCGTCAGCGCACCATTTTGAACCAGCATTTGCGCATTCATACAGGTGAGAAGCCATACAAATGTTCGCAGTGTGGTAAGGACTTCCGGCAGAAGGCTATTTTAGATCAGCACACACGGACACACCAAGGTGATCGCCCATTCTGCTGCCCCATGCCTAATTGCCGACGTCGTTTTGCTACAGAACCAGAAGTAAAGAAGCACATTGAGAATCACATGAACCCTCATGCAGCTAAGTCTCGTCGTAGCAACAGTTTGACAGAATCGAAACATCACCCTGTGGGTGCCATGGGTGGTGCAGGGGATCGTGGACCCTCTCTGCTGTCACGAGGTATTCCGCCCACAGCAGTGGTTAAACCAGAACTGTACTTCCCCCAGTGTTATGCACCAGCATTCAACCATCAGGCGGCTGCAGGCCCTGGTGCCCAGTTTCCTGGTAACCCTAATCCTGCACCTGGAAATGGGGAGTTCAAACCTCCTACAGGTCTGCCTGCACAATGACTAGCCGCTGCCTCGCTCCAGAACTGAAGTTATGCTTGGCCCAGTGGAGACACATCGCCATGTGTCTCACACGACTTAATGCCAGTCTTAGACTGGTTTAGTAGTATGTGATAGAAATAATTTGCCAAGATTTTAAATGCAGAAATAGGAGATGTGTACATAATATTAATTATAATATTATAGTGTCTTGAAAGAAGGAGGAAGATAAAGCTGTGTTATATATAAATATATAGATAACTTTTATATTAAAGCCGTAATAACGCTTCTGCTGAAACTTTTGAAAACAAACAATGTAGATAATACGAAATATATATATATATATATAAATAAATATATGTATATATATTACGTGGTTTTTGTGAGGTGCTGTTGCAGGCAGTGAGCAGAGCAGGTGTTGTTTATCAGCAGTGTTCAGATTTTTGGTAGCAAGATATTGTTACACATCATGGCAAATGTGTATGGAGGAAATCTGTCTTTAGGTTTATATATACAAGAGATTTTGAAATGGAAAATGATGGCAATATACCATCTTATAAAACGAATAATGTTACACGATACATAAAGGTGATTGCATACATACGTAAGGTGATTAATTTCATGCTGCTACTGGTTTGATCTCGTTTTGGCATCAGTTGCAGAATTGTTAAAGAGCATGGTTTTTAAAAAGTCTTGTACTAGTGCCTATAGCAGTATTGTGTTTTATTTACTCTTGTTTGGAAAATTAATGCTTTGTCTCTAAAATCAATTTTTTTTTTTTTTTTATATTTGGTGTGGAATGAAACATTCCTGTCCATTGTTGCCATATGAAGAGAAAAGAATATATATGCATTTAAAATACGTAAAATTTACACTTTGAATGGTTAAAATATTCATGACCAAAGTTATATTGTCGTGAGAAGAAGTGTGGCCACTACATACAGGGTTCTGGCTTTAACAGAAGGAGTGTAGCAGAAACTTGTGTAGTTTACTTATTCATAGATCTGCAGTGCATTGGAAATACTTGCCATTTAAACATATTTGAAGTGCACTGGAGTGTACAGTGTTTAGTTAAAATGTATAGAAAGTTAGTTTTGCTTTACTTGTTGAGAAACCTCTGCAGCCACTGTTGAGATTTACCGTTGTATGTAAGTATGTGTGTTGCTAACATGCATGACATGTTTTTATAGGTTGCATGATATAGCACCAGAGATCTCCAGCATATCATGCCAAAGATAATGTTTTCTTCAGATTCAGCTTATATGTTGAAGTAGTTCCCATGACTGAACAAACATAGGTCAGTGCCATTACATCACACATTGTATGTTTCCATGCATGAAGTTTTTTCTCATTATATTCAGTGGTGACAAAAGAAAGTACAATGAATTTTAGCTTGCCATGTGGTGGCATTTTAAGTGTTCAGTTTTGTGGTCTGTATTTTGTCATTTGTTTAACTTTATTGTGCTTTGGGCTGTCCAGAATAGAAAATGTGGATGTTTTTGTTTATTATAAAATTCCATTCTTGAGCATCTTACAATGCTGTCTGTACATTACATTTTGAAAGTTTGGACAGCCATATTTGTACTCTGTTCCTCGCGTGAAATGTGGGCTGGGTATTGTAGTCGGTATAACCGCTGGCTACGGGCTGGGTGGTCTGGGGATCGAATCCCGGTTGGGGCGAGATTTTCCTCACCTGTCCAGACTGGTCTGGGGCCCACCCAGCCTCCTGTACAATGGGTACCGGTTCTTTACCGGGGTAAAGAGCGGCCGGGGCATGATGCTGACCCCTCACCCCCCTCTAGTGCTGTGGTCAAGAAAGAGTGGAGCTATACCTCTACCTCTCCTATGGGCCGTACAGCCTGTACAGAGCCTCGGTGCCTGTACAAGGGTGCAGTTTACCTTGTTACTTTTACCTCAGGTGAAATAAATTGTTATGATGGATTATAATTGAAAAATTGCTGTCTGGAAGCAGGATTTGGTTAGAAGGGCATAATGAGCAGAAAACTTTTCATTTGTTGATGTTCCCAAATTTCGGTAATATATCCAGCTTTGATGTGAATTTGAAATGATGCTAGATTGTATAGACACTCTGCGACTTCCACCATAGTTATGTTCCAGAGGATCTGCAACTAATTGAGCATACAGATGTTCAACTGTGTGTGTACATACATGGCAGTCTGGTTGAAATCTGAACTCGCAACACACTGGAACCTGATAGGCCACAATGCAGCTGCCTCAGCATCTGTGTTATCACTCAACATTATTCAGCTGCAACTTTCGCATCATTGCACTTTCATTCCTGCAAGGAAAAATTAGCTTGTGTTTAAAAAATGTATCCCCCCCCCCTCCTTTTCTTAATAACTTAAGTCTGAAATTGCAGGAGTGTGTATGAATTGAAGTAAAAAAACACAATCAGAATTATGACTGACTACCAAGAGATGTGTATGTGAAATAGTGATAATTGGTGGTTCAAGTGTGATGGGAGATAGGCAGTGAGATCCGTGTTTGTCCATAATTTTGTTCCTGTGAATCTAAGTAGCTTGTAAGTATACTTAGGACACGTATTCCCAACTTAGTGTATGAATACGTTGTGACTGGCAGAAAAAATGTAGGTGACCAAGGAGAAAGTGGAGAGAGAAATGCCCGGCAGATGGAACAAGCCGGGGTGGCTTTTACCATGTTGATATTGAGGATAAACCCAACCTGTTGGCTATGATTAACCCTTTGATGCCTAATGACCCCTATAGTGGTCGTACCGCACCACTAACCTCTAAACATTGAATTTTATATATTTATTCAACAAATACAGGTACCGAATATTTTAAACATGGTATATACTCTCCGTTTTTTTCTCTTCAGAATGGAGTTTGTTTCATAATTCTAACATTTGGTTCCTGTTTTATTCACATTTTATATACAGGATGTGCTAAAGTTTAAAAAAATAATTCCGGCGCCAAAGGTTAATAGGTTGACATTGACTCCTAGCAAATAGGATTGCGTAAAAGTAGTGTATTGTGACATTTAAATTGTTTTATACCCTTCATGAATCCTTTTTTGTGTATATGCCTCATTCATATGCCACTTTGGAATTGCCTTGATATTCTGACAGATCTGCATGCTAAACCCCGCCCCACATATTTGCGAGGGCATATTCTTGGAAAACTCCTGGAATACTCAGTTCTTATATATGAAATTAATAACCAGGAGGACTGATAGATTTCGTTTTCTCAGGATCAGGACTCTCATGTTTCACCATATATTTTTGGGTTAAAATGTTCATAGTTTCTAACATTATTTTAATGTTTGTGTAGAGTATGGTTTTGTAATGAATATTAATGACTTGGGGGTTGACAAATGCTTAAATCAAATTTCAATAGCCCGAGTACAGACTGCAGCTAACAGAATAATATGGATACTCTGTAGAGATTAAGTGTACGTTTTGTGAAGTGTTTGATAGGTGTATGTTTTTTACTACTTTTATCTATTAAGGAACATGGCATATTAGCAAGAAGGGAAAAAAATTCACATATTTTAGCCAGAGCAGATAATGAAAGCTGCACTGAAAATATTGGCAGCTTTAGGGTACACACCTGAAAAGCTAGAGTGCGTTTTCAAAGTGCAAACCAAGAGGACTTAGTGCAAATGACTCCCGGTAGTTACCAAGAAGAACACATTGACAGATGTTTCTTGTTCTTGGCATTGAGTGTGACTGCAAATAGCAGTGACAACTAAAGCATGGACATGAGTGTTTGCTGTACTTCATTTTGCTTGATTGTGGGCAATGTCTTGGTTGATAGGCTGGAGATGTCTGGTTTTTGTGTGTAAGAGAACTGTTCATGGTAGGGTACTAATGTGTGATTGTTTTCGTATACCTGTTGCATTCCTGTTCGCCTGTTCAGATTTATATTTATGTGGATTGTACTTGATTGTACCAGTATTATGTTGGATATTGTTTTTTTGAGGTATATTTGATACAAAGGACATTGTATGAGTTGGCTGTGATCTGTGTGATTGTCTTTTTATTCACAAATTTGTATTCATTCTTAGGTACTGTCACAAGAGTTGCAAAGAGTGACCCTTAGCTTTGTCATGTCCGTCTGTCGATCCGTCCACAGGGAACATCTTGCGTCTCACTGGATGATTTTTCTTGAAATTATGTATTGGGGATTTTTAGTAAAATACATGAAGAAGATTTGAGTTTGGTTAAAAGTGGACGAAAACACTACGTTTATGATCCTTCATCATGAGCATTATTCATAACATACATACTCTGTTCTCTGTGAGGTATGTGTTGGTACCCAACAGAGCCAGACAAGCTGCCATAGTTACCTGGTCCTGGTTGAGGAAACCTAAACAGTAATTCCCATGGGAACAGGACTCGATGTCCATAGTAATAACAGAACAAAGGTGTTATTTTCTCCATGACAGCATCCTCATTTCTTCTCTTATTGAGTAGGAAGTGGATGTATTGCAAGTTTGTCATATGCTAGACTATTACAGATTTTCTGGAAACAGTGTGTTGCTGTCAGTCTGCTACGTATGCAACAGCAATGAAATATTGGTGTGTTAATAGTCCTTATAAAGAAATATATTGTCTTCATAAAACGGATGTGACCCAACAAGCCAGTGTGGGGTTATGTTTCTGTAGGCAGATTATTAAATACTGAATCTGTGCATGAGATCCGGAATAAAATTGGGACATTAAAACCTAAACATATAAGGATACAACAATATGCCTTCACTGCGTTGGTACATGACATGTATTGTTTTTAATAAGTTTTGTGTTGGTAGGTACTCCGGTTGTCAGTGTTATAGCCTGGTATTTGAAAGATATAAGCTTCAGTTGGAACATTTACCATTAATCTTAATTGGAGAGTGTTATAAAGAAATGTGTCACCTTAGTGATAGCCATTTTCTGAAGACAGTACTGGCAGCTGTCATGAATGTCGTGTATGTGAAATATACCTCAGACACAGGGCAATGTCAGACATAATATACTAAATGAAACATTGTCAAAGTCTAATGGCTTCTGGGATGTAATAACAAGTAGTCTGGTAGATATTGCGAGTTATCTGGAGGAACCTTCATGACAGAAGCTTCCAACGTGAAGATGGATTCAGCATGTTCTTCAGAGAGGCTAATAAATTCTTACAAGACTACATGGCATCATATCCCAGCAGACAGGAGACTTCATAGCGACCATGTAAGAACCTGACCTTGTGCATCATAAGTTCAGAGAATCGTAGTTGATTGTTGGTCACAGACACAGGTCTCTCACTTGAAAAATGTGCCATACAACTTCATACAGTTCCTTGGCAGGTATAGTCGTGCTGAATGTACCGGTGATATTATAGATTTCAGTGGAACAAGAAGTAGGAAAAAAGAATGGATTATAGTACAGGACACATTTTAGAATGGAAGTGTTACTCGGTCTTTGTTCTTTGTGAAACTGGAATGCGTTGGATGTCCTTTGGTCATGCCACCTAATTGTTATGAGTTTTAATGACTGAAACATTGTCTCAGTTTGGTTAGGCATCACAGGAACTAAAGTAGTCCATCAATATACATGGTTGATGTTTTTTGGAGTTTAAATAGAATTGGTTCTAAGTTGATAGTTTTGTCAGAGCCACCAGCTAGTTCTTACATGTAGGAAGGATAGTGCATGTGTCATGCTCAGTTTAGACCTGCGATTGCCAGATAAGGGTTCTGGGTGCCTGTGAAAGTTTTAAAATGTTTCAAACCATTTTGTGATTGTTTTCTGATGGGCGGCACATAGCATCAGGCCATTTCTGCTACGTGAACCAAATCCTTATTCAGTGCTGAGATGTAAATGTTCAGGATGTGTTCAGGTGCCATGTTTGGTGAGGGTTTTGGGTGTAAATAATGGTAACATTTTCTTTTTAAAAAAGGCTTATATTGTGAAGTAAAGTAAAATCAATTCTCTTTGTAATGAAGCACCATGCTGTGAAGGGGTGTGGTGTGTTGGGAGATAGAACTCCACACATTCGTGACTTAAGCACCAGCTTTATGTCTCAGGTTCTTTTCTGCCATGGAAAGAGCCGCTGGTACCTGTTGGTTTGAAGCTGGACTGCTGTTGTATAATTCCATTCCTGACTTGAGTATGACCGGTTTCAGAAAGTAGTGGCTGGAGAATGAAGCTTTGTGTTCAAGTATGCATGGGTAACACCAGTAATGCTCCCACTGCATAAACATGGTTTTTTTCAATTTTGTTTAATGGTGAAGGTTTTTTCCAATTCCGTGATAGTTCAGCTTGTTTCCTTGCCTGCCTTTGTCACTGAACTCATAATTTAGCAGAATAATTGTAGGTAGTCTGCAGCCTTAATAAATGTTTCCTGTTTTAGACACACACACTCAAGAATACCATGTTTCAGTCTATTATAACTGCTCTCCAATTCTTCTTGAGCCATGCTGGTGGTTTGGCATGGCATTGTTTGAGGTCTGAGTTCATTTAAGGTTACCGTCAGTAGTCCAGGACATAGCTTTGGACAGTAGGATGACAGACAAATGTTGGTTAAGAAGGTGGTGGAAGGAAGTGTTTGTGGTCTAATTTGAAGTACCATATTGTATTGGTATTTGTCTTTTGTTACTGAGGGAAACCACAATATTCCTTAGCCCCGATTGCCAGTCTGTGGGTCGGAATTTGAAGTTGGGACCTCTTGAATACTAGGCAGGGATGTTACCATGACATTGGAGTTTCTGTTTACAGTTTAATTTTAGATATGACTGATGCCTAGCAACATATAAGTTGGAGCTTGTGTTTGGAAGTGACCATTTTATGCAGTATCTCTTTGTGTGAGTAGGATGTTGTGAATAGTAGCAACATTGTTTTTTGCATTGTTATGAGTTTTGCCAGGAAGCTGCTATATTAACTGAGTATGCATGCAGGGTCCTTTTTTATATTATATTCTGTTGATAGATGCAAGTTCTGCCATGGTGCATTTCCCTTGCATTGTTATAATGCACTGTGGAGTGTATAACATAGCATCTCTCTTGACTTCTGCCATGGCTTATTGTCTTTGTGATCTGTGTGTTTTCTGTCTTCAGCTTTAAAGTTGCATAGTTTTATAAGAAAAAGCATACAAAACTTCATTGACTTTGAATTTTGTGCAATAAGAATGGAAAGTACTATGTTTGTTGAATTCATATTTACTTTTCTGCTGAAAGATATTCATCATTTCAGAGTTTAGTTAGTTATGTCATTTGTTGTTAAAGTTAGTTATAGATTGTATGACATGGTCATTCTGTGTGGCAGTGCGGAAAGCAATTAAATAAGGGCGCACTGCAGATGAGAGCCGTCTACCATTTTAATAGTATGTTATGACAATTTAATTTTCATACAACTTCATACTGGATTCAGATGTACCTGTTTTTGTAATGCATAAATTTACGTGTCCTTATAAAATTAAATGTCAGTGTACCTGTGTGTGTGTGTGTGTGTGTGTGTGTTTTACGCGCATGTGTGTATCCTTGCATTTGTTTGCTTCTTTGTTTGCATCCATGTGTGTGAGTGATTTCAGAAGAAGAAGAAGAAAAGTTTTTGAAATTACATGAATGGATAATTAACAGTGCAGTCAGAAGTTGAGTAATGTTGATCCCTATAGGTAGCTGCATTTTGTGTACTGTTAGTGATTGTTCTGATTACAGAATTTAGTACAAATATGGATCCCATTTTCAGAGTGAATTTTCCAAAAGTAAGGTACGGAAAGAAGCTTTTAATCAGTTCATTTCAACCTTTAGTGGCATGCCTGATGTATTGCCAGTTATATTAGTTGCGGGTAATTTTTTTAAAAAGTTAAGTGTGTCGTCTCTGTTTCAGAGTTTGAGTAAATAATGACACTTGCATAGTTGATTTTATACTAAGCATTCATATCAAAATTCATTGGAAGCTCTTAATTGTAGGTTATTGCTGTCAGCTATTGTTGTGACCTGTACATGAAGTTTTGTTTTTTGAGGCAGCTGTTGCTATGTTTTGTTATGTGTGCTGAAAACTGATATTTTCAGTGTTTCAGATTTTGCAAGAAAATGCGTGAAGTTTCAAAATACATTCATTTCTTTTAATTAAATGTTTGTTGGTAAATGTGTAAACCTTTGATATTATTCAGTGAGAATTTTGTCGATAATTATTAGTAGATATACTGTGCCAAGTTTCGTTTAAATCCATGATCTGATTCAGGAAATACAAGCCAAAGTTGCTAAAGGTTCATTCTTGAAGAAATTTGTCAGAAATAATAAATGGCTTTAAATGTAAAAATCCTCCTTAATAAATTAAACGTCATTCATGATAATATTTTGTTACCTGTACTATCGGATGGGTACCCAAGAAACATTTGTAGCCATAACTTTAAACGTTTTTGGATTGGCCTTCCCTCTGTCCATCTGCTGAGTTCTGAGGATGTTTTGATTTACCCCATATGCAGAGGTGCCACTAATTCAGACACTGAATTTATTTGGTGGAACTGTAAATTATAATACTTACCGCTTCACAGTATTCAGTGTATTAAGCAACTAATGTTCTGAATAAAGTAAAATACAATTCATGGTAAATATCAACTCCTACATATTTCGGCTACAGAGTGCCATCTTCCGGGAGACCTAAAACGAACACAAATCCAACACGCCAATCCAGGTACTGATCGCCCTCACTGTGAGTGTGATCATATTACTTGGATGGGCATGTTGGATTTATGTTACTTCGTTTTGGTAGACTCACTGAAGATGGCACTCCGGTGCCAAAACATGTAGCAGTTGATACCATGCATTGTATTGTATTGTACTTTATGTAGTGCATTGGTTGGTTAATATTTTGAATATAAGAAAATGCATGGTATGAGTAACGTAGAATTAGCATGGTCACAAATTCATTGTCATGGCCCCATACTGGAATACTGGAATTTTATTTGCCATGCCAGTTATTTTTCTATGAAAACTGGATTTTGAACTTCTATCTTAAAAACATAAGTGGAAGGGAGCAAGTTAGAAACAGTCAAAGTTGCCTCCATGTTTGCTCTGTTTTGAGATTTGACAAGATAAACTTAAAATTTCTTGGCCTATGAGTGACATCTGTAGGACGGCAATTATGTTCATGTACACAATGGCAAAAGTCAGTTACTTGTGGGCATTAGTATTGTCATTCTGTGAACTGAAACTAATTACTTTTGTGTTATGTATCCTGTTGTGTTGGATTTCAGTAATTAGAAGTATTGGTATTACTGTCTAAACAACTTTGGTTACGTAGGTTGTAAGTATGTCTCGACTGACATGTCATATTTAGGGTATTGAAATTGTACAAAAATGTGAACTGAACATAAATTGCACAAATCTATGTAGTTTAAATTCGGTTTACATTCTTGTACAATTTGAATTGCCTGAAGATGACAGCATGTCATTCAAAACATGTAGCTTAATGTGAATATAATGCCAACTAAATAGAGTTGTGTAGATCAGTGTTTCTCAACCGCCAGGCTGCGGCCCAGGTACCGGGCCCCTAGAGGTTCTCCTGGAATTTGCCATTTTAGTTTTCCAAGAATTTTTCATGAATACATATTTTATAGTGGATATATTCTGAGGAGAGTAATATTCGTCAATGTGTCGAAAAGCTCGGACCCAGATGTTGGCCTGAGGAAACTAAAATATTCTACAAGATTTCATTAGTCCAGTGATTGATAACTAATTTAAATGTAATTTTATATTTGTCAACATGCCATGCCATATACATAAGTGTACTCTTTATGATTATGCCATAATTAATTATTAATACTTATGTTAGTTTAATGTATGAATTTAAAAAAAAATTGAAAAGGTATTTACGAGTAAATATTTTGGGACTGCGCCCTCGTCTTATGAAAAAAGAATTTACCAGGCCGCAGTCTCACAAAGGTTGATAAACACTGGTGTAGATTATAGAACCAATACTTCCATTTATTAAACTAATCAGGAAACAAGACTGGCAGTGAATGTGTTAATATTCAGTGCTGTGAAGACCTCAGATGCTGAATTAGCTATTCCTATATCTGTATTGCAGCTGTATTTAAATTTATTCACATGAACGGCTTCCATGTCTGTGTATTACTTCTGCATTAATGTAGAAACGCGATTCATTTCCAAACACAGTTGATCAGCCCTGTTTACAGTCTTGCATTTGAAAGGTAGACGACTCTCTTAATTTGACCATTAATTGGAATGGGCCTCTACAGTTGCCTGGAAACATAGTGTCCAAATATGTAACAAAGCAAACATTTATGTACTGAAGAAAGTGAAGTTGTTAACTATTTCAGAGAATAATGAATAAGCTCCTGTATTGTATATGCTCATTTTGTTTGAAACTGTACGGGCTTCCAGTTTAAGAACAAAAAGTGTGAGACACTTAATAATAAAGCACACATTAAAATATGGTAATTTTCCCCACCTTCTCGTACTTTGATATTATGGTACTTCATTTGAGTTTTTTCACTTCAGATGTATAATGCTTGTTGTCACAGGCAGTCTTTCACAAGAGAATTCTCTAGTGGATAAATATTTAATAGTCGTGTCTTGTATTGAACTTTGTTGTTTGAGTTTGTGGTCCATTTCAGATACTTTTGGGATTACTGTTTTACATAACATTGCAGATTTGCACTAGGAAAAACTGTCAGATAATATAATGAAAGTACTGCTGTGGCTTGGTAAAAGTTCAGCCACAGGATTACATTACCAGAACAAATTCATCTGTAGGCCTTGCTAGTTGGGGGGGGGTTCAGACATAATTAACTGCAGTAATTTTTGCTTAAATATATTTTTCAGATAATACTGAGATTCTTTTACATAACATTTCTTTAACATGATTCTCTTTGCGAGAAAATTGTCTTTGATTATGTGGACCCCAAGTAAAGTGTTGCTGAAGTAATGGTAATGCAGATTTCATCCAGTTGCAGCAAGCACATTTCTGTAAGGTCTGTTGTGAATAGTAATGTTTTCCATTTACTTTTTAAAATAAATTTTCTTGTGCTTGTTTCACTAATAATGTAGTTTAGTTGCATCTTGAAGCTGTTCTTAAGACCGAAGTTTTATTTTGGAAATGTGAATGCATGTATATCTGAGTTCAAGTTTAAGCCAGTGGAATGCTGTTTGAATTAATCCAATCAAATGCCCACTAAATTAATTTACCTAAGACTGCAAAATAGATACCCCAAAATCACAAAATATCTATGTTGGCAAACTGTGTTCATTGGCACATAAAATTATTTTAAATGTGTTCATTGGCACATAAAATTATTTTAAATGTGTTCATTGGCACATAAAATTATTTTAAATGTGTTCATTGGCACATAAAATTATTTTAAATTTATCAGAGCATGTTTTACAGCCAAAAATAAATATTTTCGGTTTCTTAAATTGAAATTTTTAGTTTCAGTAAAAAACTTTTTGTGACAATGGGATTGAAACAAAGCATTCATATCCCCTCTGAATCACTGAGGAAAGTGTGATATTTATTGCAGATATGAGAATGTATAGTATGCAATTTGATGTTTGTAAATGTACTGATGGCACATGGTACAATCATATCAATACCATCTCAGTCTTCTGCTCTGTGATAAATGAAGCACATTACAGATGCCCATTCCCTCTGGGAGCATGGGCAGAGCTGGTAAAGTTGCAGAGAAATACAGCATTAACTGGCTGTGCTGTCCCAACTGGTTATGCTATACAAACAAACTAATGTGTATGACTTCTGGTATTAAAATTATAGAAGATTAATGAAAGTATGGGATTGTTTCCAGGCACTCCAAAGATTGTTTTGAGATGTGTATTATTGTACTGTTTTGTCACATGCTCTTGCAATTTATTTGTTCGTTTATATGTTGAACATAGTTGAACACTTCATAACTGGTGTGCAGTTATGTCTGGAAGCACAGTTTCATAGCTTGAATTTCTTACAGTTGGTTGTATTTGTTTGCATGGGATGATGACAGTGGTTTATGTGGTTTTTCCAAGAGTTTGTGTTGAGATTTTATAATAGCAAAGGTGGCTGTGGAGGATATTTCTGATAACTCCCAGACTTTTTTAATACTAGTAGGAGCTTTTTTCATACATTGTACATTAATTTTAGTGTCACAAGATGCTCTTTTTATAAACATGTATTTATTATCTTAACAGCCCTGACCATAATGACAGTATAATTTGTCTTGAATTTTGTTTTGTGTATATTATGTTTTCCTGAAAGGATTTTTTTTTAAATTGTTTGGTTTATAAAAAGTGATAGGATATTTTTTATTAATAGATGTGATTTAGAATTAAAAGTGGAATCTGTTGATTGTGCAATGAAAGAGTTTTTGGTTGTTCTCTGGACAATGACATTATGTGAGCCATGTCCAGCAAATATTCCTGTGTGGCATGTCACAAAGACTTAACTTTGACTGCACTCTTTTGCAGTTCTGCATAGTGCATTGGGAAAAGCTGTATGTGGGGAAAAATTTTTTATACATCAATTTTCCAGATTCTGCTACTCTTACTACTACTACTACTACTACTACTACTACTACTACTACTACTACTACTACTTCTACTGCCACTACTACTACTTACTACTATTGCTACTACTACTACTATGGAAGTTTTTGAATTGCACTCTGATGAACCGGAGTTCTCTACTGGTTCATTGGAGAGCCTACACGTGACAATCCTTTTGTAGCTCTCTACACTCTTGTCTGTGTTTGACTGTTTTAGTGTGTGTTTTTTAAAGATAGGTTAATTATTAATTTTCCTTACATAAGTATAAATATATATATATATACATACACATACAGAGCGATACGAAAGTGCATGCATGCAGTTGTTGATGCAGTTCCCAAAAGTAACGAACTGATAGCTCTCTGTGATAGATAGTGCCTCCTTGAATATTGGGAGGAGGCCATAGTGTAATGTTAAATCTCGTATTGGTGCTGAAGGGTATTGACCATGTATATACTGTGTATAGTAAGTAGTAGTCACATTGGACACCAACTTTTCTAAATTTGTCTGTAGCAAAATGTGAGACACTTGGGGGAGAACAATGTTTTGTAATTGAATCATTTGATGATTCTCTTGGTTTTACTTGTACTGTGACTTTTGATTGAAAAATGTTTGGGTTTGCGCTTATTAATTTTTTTTTTTTTTTGTGCAGGTGTTTATTTTCTGCACTGTGGAAGAGTATAATCCTTGATTTCTATATATGTTTTGATGTGGAAATGTAATGGTTACTCACTGCATGTTCTGTTGTAACTTGCTTGTTTGGGAACTGCTGCAGTAACATGCATCACTGTCTAACCAGGCCAGGCCCTTCTTTAAAATTTTGGTGGAATGTTTTAGTATCTGAGAGGCTGTACCACTGTTTGTCATGTTTCTACTGTTGGCTGTTGCATATACATCTAATGATATCTCTGTTTGATATATATTAATTCTGCAAAATATCATTTTAAAAGTTAGGATGGGGAAGTCAAATGATCAAAGGCAGTAATTTTAAAAGGAAACCTAATGATTAATAACTGCATAATTAATAAGCATCTGTAGATGTCTCTTGTAATTTTCCTGCATGCTGAAGATCACTGTATTGTGGGATGTTATATTTGATAGTTTGTTATGTGGGTAGCACTGTTTTGGAGGAGCCTCTCAAATGTTTTATCTTTCTACCAAACTAAGCCACTTCAGCATTACTCTTTGGTCATTACATTGAGAACCTCAAATTTTTCTGCATGTTCTGTCATACTTAAGATGATTATCCTACTATTCCAAATGGTTCTTAAAGCCAGTACCTCTAATTGTTGTAACTGACACCTAAAAATGGACGATACTTCATGGGGTTTACATGTACCATACCATCTTCTGGTTTGTCAGTAATGCAAAGAAAGGTTCCTGGATATATGTTGTGCCGTTAGCATTACTGACATATTTGCCACAGATTCCAACATTAACCCTTATCCTGCTAACGTGGAGAATATAGTGAGCTCCTAATAATGCCAGCAGATGGCAGATGGTATTTAACTCGGCATTTAAAGGGTTAAAACTAATGACACTGAATGTGATATGTTGCAGTACCTCATTATTCATTACAACTTGTAAATGTTACTGTGTAGCAATTTTTAAACTGCATATGTTTGGCATAAAAAAGACTTTAATAAACGTTTTGTAACTGTGAAGGTAAATTTGAATGAGTTACAGATTGTGATGACCTACTAGACAGTTTACGCTTATATAACACCTGTTTCAGCATCCACTGTTACATGTATGGGATCAGCATGAAATATGCCACAGATACAAGATTTGAGGCTCTCACATCAATGATGCTGGAGATACATGTCCTCTGGGGTGTTAGATTATGTCAGTGGGTGACATGACATGCCAGAAGACCTGGATCTTTATGACAAAAATAGCTCACTTTCCCCCCCCCCCCCCCCTCACCAAATATAAAAAAATCATTCACCCCGATCCCGATATAAAAAATTTTTTTTTTTTAATTTTTTTTTTTTTTTTTATTT
>Ga0123355_10002966_pt1 | contig 24098 bp, 21 predicted proteins | sample TergutEmb28metaG_3_FD_89872 | JGI IMG/M metagenome (GOLD analysis project Ga0123355, IMG submission 89872) | Embiratermes neotenicus P1 segment gut microbial communities from Petit-Saut dam, French Guiana - Emb289 P1 | ecosystem: Host-associated > Arthropoda: Insects > Digestive system > Gut ... | reverse complement strand
CTCTGCGGGAGCTGTAATTTTTGCGGCGGGTAATTGGTTTGGAGGCAGTTCTTCAGTGACTTCCCATGCAATCGCTTCAGCCGCTCCGTTTATAGATCCGAATTTTTCATTCGTTACAGATATGGATACAGCTCCTCTTCAAATAGATCCGCTTCATGGCGTTATGAGTTTTGCTGACTTGATTGATAATGTAAGACCATCCGTTGTATGTATCACCGCGTATAAAGAGAGCGGGGCGCAAAATTTCTTTGCCATCCCCGGGGCTGATAGAGAGAGCAGACTCTCGCCCCATAGCGGCAGCGGCATTATATTTGATAAAGACGATTATAGAATTTTTATAGTGACAAATAATCATGTTATCGCAGGTGCTGAGCGTGTTACTGTGTCTATTAACGGCACGGATGAGGTCGAGGGCGTCTTTGTCGGTCGTGATTTTGATACTGATTTGGCTGTTTTGTCAGTGCTTATCAGAGACTTTCAAGCAATTGGTGTTAATGACTTTACAGTAGCTGCTTTTGCAAACTCGGATACTATGCGTATCGGCGATTTTGTAATAGCCGTCGGTAACGCCTTAGGTCGTGGCAGTGTTGCTACATTTGGCTTTGTAAGCGCAGTAAATACTGAAGTTTATGCATACGGCAGGATGTTTACAGTAATCCAGACAGATGCTGCAATTAACCCCGGCAATAGTGGCGGCGCACTGCTTAACTTGCGCGGTGAGGTTATTGGGATTAATATGCTTAAATTCGTTGATGCAACTGTTGAGGGTACAGGCTACGCACTCACTTCAAACGTTGCAATGCCAATAATTGAGCGTATACGTAATCAAACTCCAAGACCGCTCCTTGGCATACAGGGAACAAATATGACCGAGACAATCTCAAGAGCGTTTAACCTCCCTATGATGGGTGTAATCGTCGAGTCTGTCTTTGAAGGTTCAGGTGCATATCTTGCGGGAATTCGTCAGTCTGATATTATAACAAGCTTTGGGGGTTATCCCGTTGTAAATATGGAAAATCTTTCGGGAATGGTTCAAAGTCATAATATTGGTGATACTGTAGAGGTAACTATCCTCCGTGATGGTCGAGAAGTTATAGAAGTGAACGTTACTCTTTTGGAAAATATTCATACTAGTTTCTAGGGTGAGCTCTCCAACTCTCCCCATTTTGATATAGCAGTTCACACTCCTATGAACTGCCCGTCGCACATCAATGTGCGATAACTCCTCTCCTCTTTAGGCGCGCCCTTTTTTGGGCGCTCCCCAAAAATTACGAGGCTGTCTTGCTAAGAGAAAATAGCAAGGCAGCCTCTTTGTCTTCAGTCTGGGGTACACAGTGATACCCATTTTTGTGTTCTGTCAATTTATAGCCAACTACTTCCCAATCTCAAGCCCCGCTATCTCAGCCATCTCCCGAATCGAATCTATGCTAACACTCTTGCCATGATAATTTATCAAATTATCTGTAGAACCCGTGAAAATATCACCTGGCAAATATTTACGAAGGGTGATTGTGCTGTCGTCTGCTGTAATCTCTACTGCGTCGCGAATCTCGATATTTAGGGCTCTACGAATTTCTATTGGCAAAACAACGCGCCCTAGTTCATCAACTTTTCTTACAGATCCTGTGTATTTCATTTTTTCCTCCCAAAGCAATGAATTAGCAATGTTACATAGTCCCATTCAATCATCTATGTGCATAAATCTAACAAAAGCAGATTATGCAGCATTATCAATTATCTTCCATATATTACCATATATGTCAAAAAATGTCAAGTGATGTAATGCCTATTGTCAGACAACCTTAATATAGGAGACTGTAGACAAACCCACTTGCATGGCAAGGAAGGGTTCGGGAAACCTTTGGTTTCCTGAATAAAATCCGTAAGCTGGGCTATGCTCAGCTGAGGGAAATTCGCTGCCCGCAAGGAATTGCGAAGCAAAGCCTTGCAAGCGAATTCGTACACTAAGTACCTCGAAAAAATGGCATTGCCATTTTTTCGAACAGAGTAAAGCCCTATTGCCAGCTACGCTGTGTCCAAAAACCTGAACATATCGGACAGACCGCCCCGCATAAAATTAAACAACCTAACATTTAATAGTCATCGTAGCTAAAAATAATCAAACAAAACGTGTCTTTTGCACAATGCGCTCTCAGCTTCTCCTAGCAGATGAGCGCCTGATATGTATCGTTGCTTCTTAGCCTTACGGAAAAAGTTTTACGTTTGCGTTTTGATTATTTTCAACTGCAATGACTATAAGGAGAACATCTATGTTAAATTATATATGGGGAGCTATGATGGTGATTGCGGTCACTGTGGCTAGTTTTACTGGGCGACTGGATGCACTTGCTGTTGCTGTTATAGACTCTTCCAAAGAGGCGGTCACAGTGGCACTTGCTATGCTTGGTGTGGTCGGGATGTGGAGCGGGCTCATGAAAATAGCAGAGTACGCAGGTGCGCTTGATAAGTTCAGCGTAGCCCTGCGTCCTGCGATAAAGTTCCTATTCCCAGGGCTAAAACCCACTGGAACAGCAGCTAAATACATCTCAACCAATATGGCGGCAAACATTTTAGGGCTGGGTTGGGCAGCGACCCCATCAGGGATAAAAGCTATGCAAGAGCTTCAAAAGCTCAACAAGCAAAAAGATACCGCAAGCACGCACATGTGTACATTCCTGATAATCAACCTATCCAGCTTGCAATTAATTACAGTAACCATACTTGCCGACCGTGCTTTGCATGGCTCGCTTAACCCGCAGGAAATAATATTTCCAGGACTAATGGCGACGGCATTTTCAACGCTTGTATCAGTAATTTTTGTTAAACTGTGGAGGTAATTTATGGTAATAATACACTACATATCAAACCTGCTGATCCCACTTATTATAGCTCTTATCGTCGTCGTGGGACTACTGAAAAAAGTGCCTATTTATGACGCATTTACAGAAGGAGCAAAGGATGGGGTTATAACTGTTTGGAAGGTGTTTCCTGCACTTTTAGGTTTGATGGTTGCAGTTGGCGCGCTTAGAGCATCGGGGACATTAACACTTCTATCAAATTTCGTAAGCCCCCTTGCGGATGCTGTAGGTTATCCCGCGGAAGCTGTGCCACTTACTTTTATGCGGCTGGTCTCAAGTGCGGCATCTCGTGGGCTTTTGCTAGACTTATTTGCTGAATATGGACCTGATTCGTACATAGGTAGGTTAGTATCTGTCATGATGAGCTCAACAGAAACCATATTTTACACAATGAGCATATATTTTATGGCGGTGGGTATACAAAAGACGAGGCATACCTTGCTAGGCGCGCTGATTGCAAACTTATCAGGGGTCGTAGCCTCTGTTTGGATTGTTAATCGTTTGTGGGGGTAAAAAAGGGACTGCTTTGCTATAGGCAAGGCAGTCCGTCTATATATATAGTTGAAGCTTGAAAGGTCTATGCCTGTTTCTTATACATCTTGCTCTTAGACAGCAAAGACAGCGCAATATTCTCCGCATGATCTCCGATTCTTTCTAGGTCATGGACCATCTCTGTAAATATTACTCCACTCTTTGGTTCACAATTTTCTGTCTTTAATCTCTCGATATGATTTTCAACAAACGCGATCGCAAGGTCGTCCACCTTTTCTTCAAGAACTTCTATCCGCTCAATATAGGATATATCTTGCTTTTCATAAGCTTTTAAAGCCATATTTGTAAGCTCCATTGTTGCCCTGCACATCTGCTCAAGCTCTTTAATGGCTGCCTCCGAAAGTTTAAGTTCATTATCCCTAAACTCTGCCGCGTACTCTACTATATTCTCAGCATGATCACCGATACGCTCCATGTCAGATACTACGCCAAACATCTCCCCGATTTTTTTTGCGTCGCCTGTTGAGAGCGGCATATTATTAATCTCGACAAGTTTAGCTGTGATACTTTGGTTCAAGAAGTTAATTGTCTTTTCATTCCCCAAGACTTTATTGATTTTATCCTCATCTTTTTCGAAAAAAGCTTCTAGCGCAAGCTCTAAATTTTCGTTAGCTATTCTACCCATTCGGCATACTTCAAGATGCGCGTTCATCACAGCTAGGGTCGCATTTCCAGGCATTTTGTTCCCTAAATAGACAAGCTCTCTTTCATGGGCTTTTTTCGACTCGCTCTCTTGTATAGGTATGATTGTCTGCATAAGCTTGGCAAGCAAAGATACAAATGGTATAAGAAGCAAGAGTGTCGCAACATTATACAAAGTATGGAACATAGCAACCTGCCGCGCACTTTCTGACCACGTCGTTTGAAACCAAACTAAGATACTCGGCACAAGTAAAATTAACGAACCAAACACAATGCTACCGATAATATCGTAAGTTATATGAAAGAGTGCAGTGCGCCGACTATCGCGACTCGCAGGGATAGATGCAATTACCGCAGTAACGCTTGTCCCAATGTTTGCACCAAGTATGATAAATGCAGACGTCTCAAACGGAATAGGCACACCACTTAAGTGCATCGTAACCAAAAGCCCCATAGTAGCTGACGAGCTCTGCACAATAACAGTAAAAGCAAAACCTGCCAAAAGCGCTAACAGAGGGTTCGCAATAGCCGTTATCATTTCTAAGAATGCAGGATGAGTCCTAAATACTCTAAGCGCGTCGCCCATAACCGTAATACTGAAGAACAATATACCAAAGCCTAGTATTACATAGCCAATGTTCTTGATACTTTTTTTCTTAAAGAACAAGTGCATCACAACGCCAACAAGAATGAATATAGGTGCATACGCATCTATTCTAAAGGCGATTAGCTGTGCGCTGAAGGTAGTTCCAACATTTATACCTAAAAGGACACCTATTGCTTGCTTTAAATTTATCAGCCCTGCGTTTACAAAACCTACTATAATGATAGAGACAGCAGTTGAGCTATTTATAATAATAGTCGCAATTACACCAACTATTGCAGCCAAAAACCTATTTGAGGTTGCCTTTTTCAAAATAATTTGCAACTTATCGCCAGCGACAACTTCTAGACCTGTAGACATCATCTTAATGCCGAACAAAAGAAGCCCCAAGCCACCTCCGGCTAAAATGATATTGCCTATTACATCCATACTTATCCTCCACGCACTTTCCATATTAAATAACAATAACGTCTGTCCTATTATAATACATAATTCTGTTAATTGCTATACTATTTTGTCAAAGAGCAGAACAAATTTATTTTCGCGAAGCAGTGAGCAGGTTTAATCCCTCGCGGTTTGCAGCGCTGTATTAAACCGATGCCCGTTGCTTGCGGCGGGGTAGTTCACTTACAAAAAAAGGCCCCGAGTTAAAGCTCGGGTGCCTTTTGGGTTATTACTGATTTGCTTTAAAGTTTATTATTAATTATCTTGGGTTGTAAACAGCTGTAGCTGTTGCAGCTTCCCAATATACAGGGATGTTGAAAGCTTCACCGAGAGCTCTGAATGGTACGAAAGATCTCTCATAACGGATTTGCATTTCTACAGGCTCGCCTGCTACGTTAGTCATACGGATAGGTACTCCGTTTACTACGTAGAAAGAGTTACCAGTTTGGAACTGAACGATTCTTACGCCAGCGTCAACTGTTACAGTTGAAGTAGCTGGATCCCATCTTACTGCGCCTTCTTCAAGACCAAGTGCGTAAGATACGAATCTGATAGGAACCATAGCTGAGCTAGAAGTTGGGCAGATCCAAGTTGCTACTGGAAGAGTACGCTCTACGCCATCTACAGTTACAACTGTTGATGGTACAGGAACTCTTACATAACGACCGAAGTCGCCGCCTTGAGCAAATTCACCTGGAGTCTCAATGAGTACATATTGCTCGCTGATAGAGCCAACCGGGAAGAGGTCTCTTTCATTTCTAGCTGCACCTTGAGTCGCAGTTGTTACGAATGGATAAGCATTTGTTGAACCGTACAAACCACGGAAGTTTCTAGCAACAGCTGGACCCCAAACGTGGATGTCATAACCTTGAGTATCTACAAGAGAAAGGTTAGAGAATGGTACAGTTCTATCTATTCTTACTTGTACGTTAGAGAATTCAATTGTAGAAGGAACAGTCGATGCTCTCTCTACTGTAAATTGAAGTTGACCGCGATCACCAGAAACGCCAGACCATCCAAGGATAGTGTTTGTACGAACGTTGCTGATTCTGATATTACCATCTGTTACTGATTGAGTGAAACCAGGAGCGATAGCCATATCTACTGCGATTTCGTCAGTTATTGTTACGTATACATATTCGCCGTGCAATAATGCGCCAGCTACGTTCTCAATAATAGAGAAGTCAGCTACTGTTACGAATTGGAAGCCAACTCTTGCTTCTGTTACTTCTGTTTCAACAGCGATCGGGGTCACTGCTCTAGCGATCAATACTTCTGCATCATAGTTGTCATCAACTTGACGGAAAGCACTGTTTGCTAATGTAAGGTAAATGTCACCATCAAAGTCAACTTGAATGTTTAACCAAATACGCATGTCGAAACGTGCAGTTGCGTTAGGGTTAACCGAAAGACCATGAAGAGTCAAAGTGTTATGGTTTACAGTTACAGAACCTGCACGACGACCTATATTATAGAACGGATGTGGGTTCAATGGGTTAGCAGAAGCTAAGTTTGTACCTTCGTGTAATTGTCTGTTTGCCGCTTGAGTCATTGGCAATTGACGAGAGTCATAGAACTCTACTTGAAGGAAACGAACGCCTTCTGGTACTGTAAATACTGTGTTTCTCATTGCCCACCAAGAATCTTGGATAGTCTCTTGGAAACGAACGTTTGCTGCTCTGTGATATCTATCTTCTGCATTTCCTGACCAAGTACCGCCGTTTACGCCGATATTTTGCTCAAGACGACCAGAGATAAGGTAAGGAACGTCAGTAGTCATACCGCCACCAGCTACTCTTGTAAGAGTGATGCCGAAGTCTCTAGCTGTACCGATTCTTACGTTAGTGTTTGGAAGTACTGTATTACGAGTGTTACGTACATTTGCATAAAGGTCGCGACCTTCTACAACTGCAGTATAGTCGTCTGGAAGAAGTCTAAGACCGAAGAAAATCATTGAGCCGCCATTACCAGCAGAGCTTGGTTGGATTAATCCAGCAGGTACATGAACAATCATTCTGCTTCTGTCTTCTGTGTTTCTATTTTCACGGAATCTTACGCTTACATTATCATCATTTTCTAAAGTCGTGTTAGTAACGTTAGATGGATGGATAGTAAGTGGTCTTTGACCTGTTTGACCTGTAGCTCCATCTTCCCATGCAAGTGTAGCGTCGATGAGTACATGACCATTTGCACCTGTCATGTTGTCAAGGCTCCACTCGTATCCTGAAGGAGCAGTAAGTTCGAATTCCCATCTAGTATTAGGGATAGAACCAACTCTTTGCTCAGTAAGTCTCATACGACCGATGTCAACTTGGTGATGTCTCATAGTAACTGCTTCAAAAGCAACGTTTACTCTACCATCAGCATGTGTACCGATTACGTGAGTAGTGTTAGCTATTTGGTGGAAACCAGCAGCTATACGAACTCTGATATCGTCATCTCTTGTAGTTCTCATTACAAGTGGGATAGCGATTACGTCGCCAGTAGCACCACCAGCAGCCGGTACAGCATCTGCTAAGAGAGTGATAGTCGCTCTGTTTTGGAAAACGCCACCAGCGATATCAAGTCTGAATGGAACAGTACCATAAGAAGCTGGTGTCAAGTTCCAGAAAGTAGTCATTTGAGTAGCTGAGTTAAATGTTACATATCTACCATCAGTTGCAGGACCTGCAGGTGTTGGTACAGTTGAACCTGGAGTTCCAGTTGCTGCCAAGAAGTCAAACGTGTGAGTACCGTCACCAAAGTTTGGTCTGATTGTACTCCAGTTAAGACCGATTGGAGTACCAGGACCGTAGAAAGCTGGATGAGCAAAGCTTCCCGCGCCTGGAGTACCAGCTACGGCATTAAACACTCGTGTTGGAACAGTTAAGTCAGTTAATATACCTGCTGGTATTTGAGCAGTAAAAGTAACAAATTCAGCTGTAGCGTTCAACTCTGTTGTCCAAACAGGACTGTTTGTGAAAGCTGCACCTGCAGGAGTTGCAAGCCACTGAGCAACAGCAGTACCCAAAGCTGTCTGAGCAAGCCCTAAAGGTGCTGTTGTTTCTGTAGCAGGTACTGTGCCTGGTACGCCACTCGGTGGTGTTGCCACAAAAGGTGGTGATGTTAGTATCGTATTAAGGTTCGTAGGTGTTGCATCGATTAATACTTGTGAAAAATCAATACCATGTCCTGTTATTGGTGAATTAGCAGGCAAACTTGTTGTAATATTAGTATCATCAACAGACACTACAAACGAGAATGGAATAGCTAATCCCGAAACATCAACTGTTGCTATACCTGCTGCACCCTCTACCCAAGAGTCTACAGCAGCTGCGCCCGGCACAAAGCCACTGGCACTTTGTCTAAAGTACCAAGCAGCACCATCAAGGTCTACAGTAAACTGTGAACCTGCGGCAAGGTTGTGGTTCATTTCAACCAATAGATATGCGCCTGCTTGAGCACGCTCAATGTCTCTGCCTGTAAATACGTGTGGCGACTGGAAGTCTCCAGAAGGAGCAGTCATGCCGTGTTGAAGCCAGAGAGTATTATTCTCTGTCGAAATCGTACGAGAAATACGGTTTGTTGACGAAGCCATCAAAGTCATACCAGGTAAGCTAGTGATAACCATGATAGCTGCTAAAAGAAATGCTAATTTCTTTTTCATTCTTTTTTTCCTCCTTGTTAAGATAAGATATTGTTTGTTTCTTCTTGCTTGACTTGACTATAAATGAGCCTTCAAAAGCTCTATTTGCGTCATCAAGCTGTTTCTGGAAGTGCGGTAGCCCTTTTGCTCTCGCTGTCGCCTTTTTTGGAAAGCGGCGGGAGTCTGTAAAGTCATCCGCTACAAAACCAGTATAGCATCCCAAATATTGGAAAATCAATAGGGGTAGGCAATATGTAAAGTTCTTGTAACTCAAATGTCAAATTGCCTATTGTATTGTTCCACCAACTAAATTTTGCCTAAAGATTTGTACGAGACATGGCAAAGCTTAGTTGATGGAACAATGCCTATTTCCTCCGTTGCATGGGAAAAGCTCAGTCCAATTTAACATATGGACAGACAAATTACAACAAGTTTCGCGCAAATGTCATTAATGTCATGAAATTGTAATGCGGTGGGGAAGTGGGGGATTGGAGACTGGAGTTATAGCGTTTTTTACTATATTTATTATACTATATTTCTATTTCATTTCTATCTTCTTAAGGAAGATTTTGATTTTTGTTATGAATAAAGAATCTATAGTGAAACCCGACCCGACCTTATCCAAAGAACAGAAATTTTATGTAGAAGTTCGACATGGGATATGGTATGATATTCTGTAGGATTATTTTGTTTAAGGGCGATGTGGTTATGCTTATCAACAACGATAATTATTTTGAATTTTTGGAAAATGTAAAAGAGCAAATCTAATGGGGCTGTTCAAGTAGTTATAGTAAAGCTCCTCTCAGACAGTAACAATAAGCGCAGGATTTTTCACAAAGCGAGAAGCCAGGTTCCCGTCGTGCCCTAAGACACAGTGACCGAAATCCTGCAGTCAATGAATATCCGTTGCACGCAGTGGGCGGCACTTGCGCCGTTTTTGCCGTAAGCAAAAATCTTGAGAGGCTATGTGAGAAAAAGACAAGCTTGTCGCAGACTGTAGACAAACCCACTTGCATGGCAAGGAAGGGTTCGGGAAACCTTTGGTTTCCTGAGTGAAATCCGCAAGCTGGGCTTTAGTAACCGAAAGATATCGGACGCCCATAGGGCGGTTTTCGCCGTAGGCGAAAGTTGTGAGCTCAGCTGAGGGAAATTTTTCGCACATTAAGTACCTCGAAAAAATGGCACTGCCATTTTTTCGAACAGAGTGAAGACTTTGTCTTCACCCTGAGACAAGCGTGTCGTTACTGTTTTGTACGGTTTTACTATATCATCAATATTAATACCTGGGAGGAATTTCATGTCATATTACGGAAGCTATGCAAGCTATACCAGTTACAGTTCATATACATCACCTTCATCTTATAACGACAATTATAATTATAATTCTGGATATGATTCATATTCATGTACTAGTGCTGCAAGCTATTTACTTGATGCGGCGCATTTTAAGGATGAAGTTAGATATGGCAGCTTCGGCAGCCAGTGCAGCAATTGGCAAAACACTGCTTCAACCATTATGTTGTGGCATTTGTTTGCGCTAAACGATAGCTGCATAGCATCATGGGCTTGCGGGAAATCCGTTGACATTCACCTGGAAGTGGATGAAAATGAAGACTCGTTAGAAGGCTTCACCGATGGCGTGCTCGCTTTTATGGAGCAAATAAGTGGACATATTAATCTCGACACACAGCAGATAAACATTACCATCTGCGACACTATAAAGAGTGTGGACACCAACTTTATACACGGTCTTCTTGCGTTTTTGATTGAATCGTTTGACATTGAAAAAGTTGCAAGGACTGTAAAGATTCAATCAATAAATTCTTCTGCCGAAGACACGTATGCAAGGTTCATAATAAACTATGATGAAATTTCAAAACAAAACATAACGCAAACAGCAATAATTAAAAACTCTATTGAAGAAGCAAAAGCATTAGAGATCGCAAATCAAGAGGAATTACTAAGTCTCAAAAAAAGCGGCAAAAAAGGTTTGACGACTTCTGTCGCAGGCATTGCACTCTCAGCGGTTTTGTTTCTCCTTAACGTAGTAGGTCTGCTGTCAATTGGGATAATTTTATCTAGAGCTTTAATGATCTTTTTCATTGTTTACTTGTTCGTTAGTCTTTATCAATTGAGCGCTTCCTCAAAGTCTTTTGGCAGCAAAACATTCAACTCATTAGCAAGTAAAAAGACTATACTTGAACAGCTAAACGATGTGTAATAAAGCAAATACAATATAGCCGACATTTAGGTCATCCCACCCCTGCGAAAATGTCGGCTATCCATGTAATTTATCACAAACGTACTGCCCTGGTCAGCGTAAAAGGTGAATCAAAACCGCACCCATCTTTACGCCTGCGTGGGCTACACAACTCTGCGGACAACAGGACTTGAACCTGCACGATATTGCTATCACTGGCACCTGAAGCCAGCGCGTCTGCCAATTCCGCCATGTCCGCATGATATGATATAGTAATTGTAACGTAATCGTTTTATACTGTCAAGGCGTTGACCACACCATGTCAAAAACATCAAATGGCATCCCCGCACCTAGCAGGAATGCCGTCTTTTTAATTTTATAGTAAAGCTACTCCTAATAAACCCCTAAACCCTTAGCCACATTAACAATAAAGTCTTGCGCGTTAGTAACCATACTAATAGCACTCAAGCTGCCACGATCTGACAATTTGTTCACCGCAAATTCAGAGATATCTATCGAGTAAATATATAATGGACGAACCTCGCCGTTCACCACCCTATATGACGGAGTCATATTTCCTGTAGCTATCGTGTGCAGTTGAGTTGCAAGGCATATCACACTCGTCGCTGGTCTAATTAGTGTCCTCATCGCGTCTTGCCCTGCATATGCATCACCGATTACCTCGGGGAGCGGACCATCATCTCGTATCGAGCCCGTGAGTACGTAAGGCACACTCTGCTTTTCACAAGCGTACATTATCCCGTCTTTTATATTGTACTCATCAACAAACTTAGCAATCGAGCCGCTTCTACGCGCTAGATTCAGTACTTCGATATGGTTGTAATGACCGTTGTGTTGTGACTTTTGCGTATAAATGTCTTGACCAAGAGCTGTCCTTAAAAGACCTGCCTCTAAATCATGTGTCGCCAAAGCATTCCCCGCCAAGAGTCCTTGCATGTATCCCGCTTCTATAATAGACTGCATAGCTCTGCGCGAGTCATGATCAAAAGCAAATGCCGGACCCATAACCCAAACGATATGACCATGCTTTTTCTCATGCGCTAAAAGCTCGTAGAGAGTGTCATAATCCTTTGAGTACGCCGTCTCGCGGCTACGTCCGCCTCGGAAGGCGAATTGCTCTTCTATACCCTTTTCTTCATCAAAACCCGTCGCATGTAAATATCCGCCCTCTTCGCCTCTTTCAGTGCGTCCAAGGATTACCTTGTCACCTTTTTTGACGCTTCTAAGCTCAACTGCGTCTAATCTGCCACAATCTCTAATCACCACAACACAGTCCATGCGGCTCTCTTCGACCAGCTTCCATTCACCGTCTACCTTGAAATATTCAGGAAAAATTGATGTCCCATGAAAGTGATTAGGTACAACTCCATCTTGTTCACAAACTGCTACCTTGCAATCAGGCGCATCTTTTAATCCGAGCTTTTCAAAATCGGGGGGGTGATATTTAGGTAATTTAAATGCCATATTATATAGTGCCTCCCTACAGTACACAATACTCAGCCATGTAAGTATTTATGCGTTCTTTCATGCCATCATCAACGATTACATTGCCGTTTATCTCTTTATTGTAGAGCGCCTCCAAAATGTCAGTAATGGACACAATAGAGAACACTTCAATGCCAAATTCATCCTTAACTTCCTGAGAGGCGGTCTTTCCACCCATACCTTTTTCTTTTCTGTCAACGGAGATTATCATATTGCCTATTTTAACATCTCCATATGATTTTAAAATAGGCACAGACTCTCTAACGCTTGTTCCTGCTGTTATAACATCTTCTATTATCAGTACTTTCTCACCATCTTTGGGGGCATGTCCTATTATTGTGCCGCCTTCGCCGTGGTCTTTTACCTCTTTACGGTTAAACGCATAAGGAATATCAGTGCCATATTTCGTATGCAGAGCTATAGCAGTAGCCACCGCCAGAGGTATTCCCTTATAAGCAGGTCCATATAGAAAGTCAAGACCTTTCTTAACATCTCCAAAGTGTGCAACAATAGCATCCGCATAAAACTCACCTAGCTTCGTCGCTTGTGAGCCGCTCTTATAATTTCCTGTGTTTACAAAATATGGCGTCTTTCTCCCGCTTTTGGTCGTAAAGTCGCCGAACTTAAGTACTCCACACTCTAGCATGAACAATATGAACTCTTGTTTGTAATTCCCCATATTTATTTCTCCTTTTTCGCTTTTTTCAATGCTTTCATTTCTTCTTTAGATTTCATGCCGTACATGGACGATATATATATCCCTGCAATCTCTACCTTGACATTTTTCTTAACAGGGAGAGCCGCGTGAACGTCTTTTTCACAGATAAGTGTTACTATTTGCGGACCTACCTTTGCCTTTACAAAATACATTTTCATCATTTTAGAATGCCACGGCATCTGGTCCATTGCAGCCTTTGGAATCACTCCATCTTTTAGTCTGCCGCTGGATTTATCAATTACAAATATGGTAGCACTCTGGCGATGACGATCTATCATCGCTTGATTTTCATCCATTTTACGATAGCTCCATCTATTAAGAAAATAAAAAGCCGCCACCAAAACACCAACAACCACAAGTACAATTAATAAGATATCCGTTATCCCCAGTCCCAATTTAAAATCCTCCCATCGTAATTGCTGTTTCTTCGCAAACAAGTATAACACTTTTTTTTGTAATATAAAAGATTAAATATAGATTTTTTTTCGTGAAAGTGATATAGTTGATTAACATATAAAGATTTGAGGTAATCAATTTATGGATAACTCTAAAAAAATATGTATCGATTATAATAATATGATGAACGAGTTCGTGGGAGAACGTGGGATTGCAAAAAAAGAGCTAACCCGCTTAGAGCCTGCGCTTAAGGCTGCCCATGAAGCTATTGCCGCAAAGCGTGCAAGCGGCGGTATGGCTTTTCGTGACTTGCCGCATGTGCAGGGTTCGGTAGTTGACGAGATCTTGGACTACATAGCTAAGATGGATACTGAGATTGAATACTTCGTGCTTTTAGGCATCGGAGGATCTGCTCTTGGTCCTTTAGCGCTTCATGGTTCACTTTCTCATCTGTATTATAACGACCTCCCTCGCAGGCTTAGGGGGCCTAAGTTCTATGTCATTGATAATATTGATCCTGAACGGTTAGTCTGTTTGCTCCAAACAATTGATATTAAAAAGGCGATTTTTAACGTCGTGTCAAAATCAGGTCAAACCTCAGAAACTATGAGCCAGTTCATGATTATAAAAGAACTATTGGAATGCGCCCTAGGAAAAGAAAAAGCAAAAGAGCGCATAATAGCCACCGCCGATGAAAAAAACGGAGTGTTGATCGACATAGCAAAAACAGAAGGCTACAGCATTTTTACAATCCCTAACGGTGTCATCGGCAGGCTTTCGCTGCTTAGCCCGGTTGGACTCTTGCCTGCAGCTGTTTGTGGCATTGATATAAAGGAATTGCTTGCAGGGGCTGCTTTTATGGATACGCTCTGCACTAAAAATGATATGTTTGAAAATCCCGCAGCCCTTTATGCCGCTCTTCATTATGCGGCACTTCAAAAAGGGAGCTCTATATGCGTTATGATGCCTTACTCCGACAGATTGTCCCGTATTGCCGATTGGTATGTCCAGCTTTGGGCAGAATCTCTGGGGAAAAAACATGATCTTAGTGGAAATATAGTAAATGTAGGGCAAACTCCGATAAAGGCACTGGGAACTACAGATCAGCACGCACAAGTTCAGCTATTTGCTCATGGACCATTTGATAAGATTGTTGTGTTTTTAGGTGTATCTAGGTTTAATGAGGATATAGAGATTCCAAAGGCATTTCCAGACATCACGAACATAAGTTTTTTGGGCGGACACACTCATAGTAAGCTAATTCACACAGAGCAAGCCGCCACAGAATATGCGCTCCTAAAAGAGGGCAAAATGAACATGACCCTAACCTTGCCGAAAACAGACCCGCACACCATAGGGCAGCTGCTATACATGCTGGAAGCTGCCGTGTCATACATGGGCGAGCTGATGAATGTCAATGCCTTTGACCAGCCCGGTGTGGAAGAGGGCAAGAACGTTGTTTATGCTATGCTTGGGCGTGAGGGCTATGAAGAGAAACGGAAAGATCTTGAGTCGATGGCTCGTAAGAAGGATGAGTATATTCTGTAGGGTCGAACTCGTTTGTCAAACTATCCCAATAGCCCAACTTGCTCACCGAGGTGATACATGAAAAACATAATAATAATCCTAGATAGTCTTGGTATAGGCGCAGACTTACATGCCGCAGACTACGGTGACCAAAACGCAAACACTCTGCTAAACATCAAAAACGCTGTCTCTCACATGAAGCTTCCAAATCTGTTGAGCTTGGGACTTTCAAACATCAAAGGCTTGGAGTCTCTTTCGGATGGCATACAAATTCCAACCCCCGTCCTGCCAGGGTCTTTTGCCCGACTTATGGCAAGGTCAAAAGGCAAAGACACAACGACGGGTCATTGGGAAATCGCAGGACTCATAACAAAAACACCCTTCCCGACCTATCCTAACGGCTTTCCTGACTCTATCGTCACAGAATTTGAAAAAAAGACGGGCAGAAAGGTCATTGGTAACTATCCCGCCTCAGGCACAGAAATCATAAAGAACCTGGGCGAACATCATATGCAAAGCGGCAACATCATACTCTACACTTCTGCCGACAGCGTGTTCCAAATTGCTGCGCATGAGGAGATAGTCCCGCTCCCGCAGCTCTACGAATACTGCAAAGTAGCCAGAAAAATCTTACAGCCGCCGCATGGTGTGGCGCGTGTAATTGCAAGACCTTTTATAGGTGAGATAGGCAATTTTGTCCGCACTGCAAATCGTCACGACTACTCTCTGCCACCGCCGAACCTTACTATGCTCGACTATATCGCAAAAAATGACCAGTCTGTTATAGGTATTGGTAAAATTTATGACATTTTCGTAGGCTCTGGAATAACAGCCTCCATTCCCACAAAAAACAATATGGACGGCGTGGATAAGCTGATAAAAGCTATGAGAGAACCCTTTGATGGACTCATTTTCATCAACTTAGTTGACTTTGACTCGCTCTACGGTCATAGAAATGATCCCGATGGCTATGCAGATGCACTGATGCACTTCGATGCACGTCTCCCCGAAATACTGGACGCACTAGGAGAAAGTGACATCCTATACATCACCGCAGACCACGGCTGCGACCCGACCACAGAGAGTACTGATCATACAAGGGAATATGTTCCGCTCTTGGTGTACGGAAAGGGGTTACGCTCAGGCGTGGACTTAGGTACACGCAAGGGCTTCGGGCATATTGCTGCGACTGTTCTTGATTCTTTGGGCGTAGATGGCGATGTCGAGGGTGAGAGTTTTTTATCAGAACTTACCAACCCATCGTAAGGATATGTGTGTCCCCCATAATAAACCTCATAACTCACAACCAAGTAGGAGGAACTACAAATGATACCAACCCCACACATAGAAGCAAATAAAGGCGACATTGCAAAAACCGTTTTAATGCCAGGAGACCCACTTCGCGCGCAGTTTATCGCGGAGAACTTTTTAGAAGATGCCAAGCTCTTTAACTCAGTGCGCGGCATGTTAGGCTACACAGGGCTATACAAAGGTACTCCTGTATCTGTCATGGGTTCAGGCATGGGTATTCCAAGCATGGGAATATATTCTTATGAGCTTTTCAACTTCTACGATGTAGAGAATATAATAAGAATTGGCACAGCAGGCGCAATGCAGCCTCATGTAAAGATTCGAGATATAGTAATCGCCCAGGGTGCTTGCACCAACTCATCCTACGGCTCACAGTTTGAACTGCCTGGACAATTCTCGCCTATAGCGAGCTACAACCTCTTAGAGAAATGCGTGGAAAAAGCAAAAGAAAGCAACGCACCATTCCATGTAGGCAACATCCTAACCAGTGATATGTTCTACGGTGAAAACAATAAATCCTCCACCGAAAAATGGCAAAAACTGGGCATCCTTTGCGTTGAGATGGAGACCTCTGCTCTCTACACAAATGCCGCCCGCGCGGGAAAAAATGCCCTCGCTATCTTTACTATGAGCGATTCGTTAGTAACTGGCGAAGCTACAAGCAGCACTGAACGTCAATTGGCGTTTACAGACATGATGAAAATTGCTCTTGAAAGTGCTGCCGAATTGTATAGTCGCTAAACATGAAAAACAATACCTTCTTAACAAAGAGACTTTCGGTGCTTATTTCGGAAGTCTCTTTGTTTGATTTGACTATCTGCCCAGAATGCGGTACAATTTAATCAATGATACAATTTTTTAGTTTTGAGGATAACCTTGCCATGACTATAGATATTAAAAAACTTGCACAAAAATCATTAGAAGCCCGCATGTACTCTTACAGCCCTTATTCTCACTTTCGTGTAGGAGCGGTTTTAGTGTGCAAAGATGGCAGCATCTATACGGGCGCAAATATAGAAAATGCTGCCTACTCCCCGACTAACTGTGCCGAACGCACGGCATTTTTTCTAGCAATCATGGATGGCAAGAGAGACTTTAGTGCTATCTTCATCTCGGGCGGTGCAGATACTGAGCCTATCGACTTTTGCCCACCGTGCGGCGTGTGTAGACAGCTCATGCGTGAATTTTGCAATCCTGATGAATTTGATATCTTTTTAGTGAAGTCGCAAAATGACATTAAGAGCTACAAGCTCGGCGAACTTTTGCCGCTTAGTTTTGGTCCTGATAATTTATAATGATAATGAAAGTAGGCTCATGCGATATGAATAACAACAACCTTGTTCTAAGCCACTTTGACGATAAGGATTTTGCAAACAAAGTACTTGAAGCAATGCACTCAGTAAGTGCGGAGATTTTTGCGTCCAAAAATTGTATTCCACAAAGCTTTCTATGTTACCTCGACTTATTCAAGTTTATTGAGCAGCCGTTAAAGTTTGAGCGTCGTGTAGTTTTAGGTATAGACGGCAGATGTGGCGCAGGTAAAACTACTCTTGCAAAAATTATTACAAAGGTCTATGGCGGCGATTTTATCTCAACGGATGATTTTTATCTTCCCTTTGAACTTCGAACAACTGAACGTATGCAAATACCGGGCGGTCATATTAATTACGAACGCTTTATTATGCAGGTCATAGACCCCATAAAAGCAGGACACACAACCCTTGAATATGAAAATTTTAATTGCTTTACAAATACAGCAACACCCCTGGTCAAAAACCTAAATTCGAAAGTTATCGTAATCGAAGGCTCGTATAGTCTACATCCATATGTAAGAGAGCTTTACTCGCTAAGTACATTCTTAGATATCCCAGATGCACTCCAACAAGAGCGGATATTAAAAAGGAACGGTCCTGAGAAGTTGAAGATGTTCAAAGATATGTGGATACCGTTTGAAGACAATTATCGCAAAGCCTATGATGTGGATAAGTATTGCAATATAAATATAATAATGACACAAGGATGTGTTTAAAATTATTAAAAATTTTTTCTCTACCCAAAATATGGTTCCAAAAGAATTTGTACAAGGCGACATAACCCCCACCAAAGAAGCGTACAAAACCACCGTAGACATGGCGACTCCTGCTGTCGCTGAGATGGTCTCCATTACATTAATCAACATGATTGACATGGCAATGGTGGGGCAGATTGGTGCATTTGCAGTGGCTGCAATCGGGCTTACTGCACAGCCTCGCTTTATATTTTTGTCTTTGTTTATTGCGCTTAATATAGGTGTTACCGCTATAGTTTCAAGGCAAAAAGGCTCTGGAAATCAAGACGATGCTAAGCTGTGTTTGCGTACAGGGATGATTATGAGCGGCGCCATATCTATTGTTATAGCTATCGTCGCTTTCTTAACGGCGCATCCTTTTATGATAGTCGCCGGAGCAGAGCCAGATACCTTGGCATATGCCACGGAGTATTTTAGAATTATTGCTATTAGTTTTTTGTTTACCGGACTCTCTACAACCATATGTGCCGCACAAAGAGGTATCGGCGATACAAGAGTCACTCTGATGGTAAACCTTCCCGCAAATATTGTTAAAATTATCTTCAACTTTCTATTAATCGGCGGCAACTTAGGCTTCCCTGCTATGGGCGTGACCGGGGCTGGCTGGGCAACAGTTGTGGCGGCTTTTGTAAGCTTTTTACTTGCTGTTCTCTCTCTTATGAAGAAGAAGTCATACTTGCATACCACGCTCAAAGATAACTGGAAGCCTGATTTTTCAATGATGAAACGTATCTCAAAAATCGGAGGCAATTCAGCCATTGAGCAGCTTGCACTTCGTATCGGTTTTTTCTCATACGCGAGAATAGTTGCGGGCTTGGCACAAACGCGTTTGCGGCGCATATGATAGGTATGCAACTTATGCATCTCTCATTTACTTTTGCAGACGGTATAGCGGCAGCCGCTACAAGCCTCGTAGGACAAAACTTGGGCAAAAAACGACCCGACCTGTCTATGATGTATGGGAAGATAGGGCAGAGGTGCTCTCTTGTCGTCGCCTTAGTTCTAGGAGTCTCTTCGTTTTTGATGCGTAACCATTTCCCGCTCATATTTGCATATGAACCCGAGGTTATTATGATGGCATCTTCGGTTATAATAGTGCTAGGCTTCTTGCAACCAATTCAAACCAGTCAAATTATTATGGCGGGTACTCTTCGCGGTGCTGGAGATACGCGCTATGTCGCAACAACAATGCTTACCACTGTAACTGTCATGCGCCCTTTAGTTGCATTCATCTTTGTATACCTTATTGGCTGGGGACTGCAAGGGGCTTGGATTGCGATTGCTTTTGATCAAATTTTGAGACTGTTCTTGCTGACGAGAAGATTTTCTCGAGGGGCTTGGATGCAGATTAAGGTGTGACTTTCTGTCACATACACCAAAGGAGGACACCCCCTTGACAACCACACACGATACAAGCATAAAACCTGAAAAATTCATACTAGTAGGACTCTCTCCCGATGGACTTGCCGAACTTGCCGAACTTGTTAAAACAAGCGGTGCAGAGGCTATTGAATATCTCGTCCAGTCGCGTGATCGCCCACATCCAGCAACTTATATAGGCAAAGGCAAAGTTGAAGAGCTATCAGATCTCATCTCATTGCACTCGGCTACGGGCGTAGTCTGCGACGATGAGCTTTCAAATGCGCAAATTAGGAATTTATCCGACGCGCTGGATGTAAAAGTCCTCGACCGCACGCTTATCATATTAGACATTTTCGCGAATAATGCACGGACAGCGGAAGCGCAAGCGCAAGTCGAGCTTGCGCAGCAACGCTACAGACTTTCGCATCTTTCGGGGCTTGGCAAAAGTCTATCGAGACTAGGCGGCGGTATAGGCACAAGAGGTCCTGGTGAAAAAAAGTTAGAGACCGATAGAAGGCATATAAGAAGCCGAATAGACGAGCTGAATTTAGTGCTAAAAGACATAGAGACTCACAGAAGCGTTCAGCGTGCCGCCCGCAAGAAATCGGGAGTGTTCGTCGTGAGCCTAGTAGGCTACACAAACGCGGGAAAATCGACGCTTATGAATGCAATAACCGAAGCAGGTGTTTATGCTTCTAACAAACTTTTTGCGACTCTTGACGTAACTACGCGCGCCTTCACCTTACCAGGCGGCGCGTCTGTGCGACTTACAGACACTGTAGGCTTTATAGACAAACTTCCTCACCATTTGGTTAAAGCGTTCCGCGCGACTTTGTCGGAACTTGAACATTCAGACGTTTTGGTGCATGTAGTTGACGCGTCTAACCCTGAATGCGGCTTGCAAATAGATGTCGTAGGGTCTGTACTTGATGATTTGGGCGTTACAGGACGACCTATGCTGCTTGCCCTTAACAAGTCAGACCTAGGCGCAGCCACACCAAAACCAAGTGACCCATATAGTGAAAAAAGCGTGAAAATCTCTGCCATAACAGGTGATGGTATCCCCGAACTTTTAGCGCAGATAGAAGAGCTATTGAATCGCGGGCGCAAGTTTTTGAGTGTTGTCATTCCCTATTCTGACGGCGCGCTTTTGGATAAGATTCGTAATTCTTGTGAGATAAGTGCAGAGGAGTATTTGGCGGAAGGTACAAGAATTGAGTTTTGGGCTAATACGGAGTTTGAGAATCGGGTGAAGGTATATATAGGTGTATAGTTAATCTTTCGTGCGCCTTTTGGAGGTGAATGTTATGCCTGTTGATATTGCGAGGTTAATTATAATAATAGGTGTGCTAAATACGCTGATATTAACCATCAACATAGTTATACATGCGATTCGCAATAAGACTATTTATAACAAAATTAAAACAAGTGGTGCATCTAACATCGGGCGTCTAATCGGCTATGAAAAAATGCCTTTTTTCTCTCGGGGTTATGTATTTGGATATACGCCCTTTATAGAGGTTCGCTACGCAGATAAAAACTATAAAGTACAGGCAGTGGGGCGCTTTGGTGTCCGCCCGTGTGAAATTGGCGAAGAGGTTGAGATAATATTTTCTCATGAACATTCTGATAAAGCTATCCTGGTTAAAGATAGGCATATCCTAGATAGCTACATATTTGTTTTTTTGCCTCATCTTATTCACTGCATTATTGGCATCGCCGCCGCATTGTTCATTTGGCGTAATTTTGGCTATGTTCTTTTTAGGAATTAGCCTGCCCAACATCTTTTGACATTAAATTTTAATACTCTAACATTCAAAAAGGAGAATACACCATGACCAACACCCTAGCAAAAAAACTATTCATAGACCAAAACAAAAACTGCGCAGAAGCAGTCTACATAGCCGCGTGTGACAAGTACTCACTCCCGCTCTCGGACGATGCACTAAAATTCGCAGGAGTATTCGGCGGCGGAATAGGCACAGAGCGTCTATGTGGCGCTGCTGCTGGTGCGCTTGCGGCAATTGCGCTAAAATACAGCGATGGCAATGCACGGACAAGTAAGGAAATGAAAGACCGCTCAACAGCTTTCATAAAAGAGTTCATGCAAGTATATGAAGGCAGCGACCTCTGTAAAGATATCAAACCTATCCACTTCAAGGAGGGTCTGCGCTGTTTGTCTGTTGTTGAAAAAACTTTGGAAATTCTTGAAAAGCATATATAACATATATAAATTGGAGCTAGTATGAAAATAACCGACCAAATGCTAATGCAAGTAGAAAAACCTGCCCGCTATCTAGGCGGGGAACTTAACATGGTAAAAAAAGACCCACAGAGTGTAAAAATCCGATTCGCCTATGCCTTTCCTGACGTATACGAGATAGGCATGAGCCATCTGGGTTCACAAATTTTGTATCATATACTAAACTCGCGCACAGACACCTACATGGAGCGTACTTACACTCCATGGAACGATATGGAAAAAATAATGCGTGAAAATAATGTACCTCTGGCAACTTTGGAGACACAGACTCCTCTGTCGTCCTTTGATATGCTTGGATTTACTCTGCAGCATGAGATGACGTATACGAACATCCTTAACATGTTAGACCTGGCAAGCGTCCCGCTCTATTCAAAAGACCGAGATGATGCTCACCCACTCATCCTAGCTGGCGGACCAAGCGCGTATAATCCTGAGCCAATGGCTGATTTTATAGACTTTTTCTATATCGGCGAGGGCGAGGCTATGTTAAACACTGTGCTGGACAAGTACGCTGAGTTAAAAGCTATCGGAGCGGACAAGTTAAGTATCCTTGAAGAATTTGCAAAACTGCAAGGCATCTACGTCCCGCGCTTCTACGATGTAAGTTATAACGAGGACGGCACTATCGCCTCGTTTAACCCGAACAATTCAAGTGCGCCAAATACAGTTAAAAAAAATCTGCTCCCATCCATGGAGAGTGCCCCTTTTCCTGATAAGCTTCTTGTGCCATTAATTGAGACGGTACATGACAGGGTTGCGCTCGAAGTATTCCGCGGGTGTATGCGCGGGTGTCGTTTTTGTCAAGCGGGCTTTGTCTATAGACCACTTAGAGAAAAGTCGCCCTGTGAGCTTGCCGCAAGCGCCAAAGCGCTGATAAAAGGTACGGGGTATGAGGAAGTTTCGCTTTTATCACTTAGTACTGGAGACTACAGCGCGTTTAGAGAGCTTTTGGACGAGCTTATCGAATATTGTGACGAGCATAATGTGAATATATCACTCCCCTCGCTTAGGATAGACGCATTTTCTCCCGAGCTTATGGAAAAAGTGCAGAAAAATCGCAAATCCAGCCTGACCTTCGCGCCAGAAGCGGGTACGCAACGCCTCCGCGACGTGATAAACAAGCAAATCACCGAGGATGAAATCTTTGAAGGGCTAAACCGCGCATTTGTTGGCGGTTGGAGTAGAGTCAAGCTGTATTTTATGCTGGGTTTGCCTTCTGAAAGCGATGAGGATGTCGAGGGTATAGCTGCGCTCGCCTACAAAATCTTAGAGAAATACTACGAACTACCAAAAGAGCAAAGGCCAAAGCCGCCAAGCGTGAACATTTCTACGTCATGCTTTACGCCAAAGCCGTTCACGCCTTTCCAATGGGAAGCACAAAACAGCTATGACGATTTTGCCAAGAAGCAGCGACTGCTCAAGTCTCGCATAAATGATAAGAAAATCAAGTACAGTTACCACGACGCAGGCGGCAGCCTTTTAGAGGGCATCATAAGCCGCGGCGATAGGCGAGTTTCTGAGATTATATACAGCGCATGGAAAAATGGCGCGACCTTTGATTCATGGGCGGATAGATTAAATAGAGGTGCGTGGAATAAGGCTATTGATGCGTTTTCAGACAAGTACTTTGCCACAAGTTTCTACACAACAAGAGATCGCAAGTTTGATGAGATTTTGCCTTGGGATCATATCGATATTGGGGTTAGTAAGGAGTTTTTGTTGCGTGAGAAGCGCAGAAGTTTAGAAGGGGTTGTTACGCCTAATTGCCGAGACGCTTGTAGTGGATGTGGATTGCAGGAGGTTTGTGGGATTCGGTAGATGGGTGCGGACGCAAAATTTATATTTTGCACGAGGGGGAAATCTAATGAAAATAGTCATAATTACCAAAAACAAAAAAGTTTTTTTAGACCTATTACTCTTAGCTGATCAAGAGTATATGATTGATAAATATTTAGACAGAGGAACTTTATTTGCTTTGTATGATGATGATTTGAAGAGCATTTGTGTTGTTACAGACGAAGG
>Ga0123355_10002965_pt1 | contig 24100 bp, 15 predicted proteins | sample TergutEmb28metaG_3_FD_89872 | JGI IMG/M metagenome (GOLD analysis project Ga0123355, IMG submission 89872) | Embiratermes neotenicus P1 segment gut microbial communities from Petit-Saut dam, French Guiana - Emb289 P1 | ecosystem: Host-associated > Arthropoda: Insects > Digestive system > Gut ... | reverse complement strand
AGTCCAGGCATACCGAACTGCCTCCCGGATGCAGCGTTTGCAACTCTGAGTCTGCCTCATAGCCAGAGTACCATGTCATGTCCATTTAAAATATACAATATTTTACAAAATATACATTAAATTGGGTGGCTAAAGTTGCGTTCATTACAGTAATAATTGTGTGTGGAATATTTTTGTTTGAAAATGCCAAGGGAAGGGATTGTGAGGTGTGGATGGAGGATAAAATTAGATCTGATCACAGAGAATTAGTTTGTCCAGCTGTGAACTGGATTGAGGTGGCTGAGGATCATCCTCGCTGGCAGAATGTTTTGAGCAAGGTGGAGATCCTTAGGGTTCCATAAAAGTTTAAGATGTTCTTCATCAGCTAAATGGCTCATGAAGACACTCTAACATAGAGTTAGTGTAGTGGATGTTCATGCCACATGGAACACCAGATCATCATCATTCCACATGACTTCTCACTACAGGCAAAGCCTTATCCATTGTTAAGGTAAGTCCTTTGTCAAAAAGGTTTAGGTGGACAGCATCATTAACAGTGAACATTTAACACCACTTGCAAGTGGAGCATTTGCTTGGAATTACACTAACAATTTCAAGCAATATAATAGAAGAATAATACTATGTAACCCCATTTAAACAGCCTGGGTTTTAATTTCTAATTCCTTCAAACTACTTCAATTTTTTTTCTATAAGTCTCCCATTTTAGGTTGTACAAGAGATCAAAATTTTAGACAGGTTGGGGTATGTAGTAGACATACCATACCTTCCATAGAGCAGTTAATAAGACATGTGAGTTTTCAGGAGGATGTGTATGTATGTACATAGAACTGGAACTCAATGAAGCAGGAAAGTAGGCTTTGATTTATAATTTGGATCTCAACTGTATTTGTTTTAAGATATATGGAAGAGGAAGTGGGAGAGACTGTCGCCTCCATGTCCAGCGCCTAAATGAGATGCATGTGAAGGAGAAAGGACTTGAGAACCAGAACTTTCCATTTCAGGAGGAATGCAATGAAATTTCAACTCCTGTATCTTGTGTTGTAGAGGACAAAGCCAGATTTAATGGTGAGCTACTATGCATCTCTGTTTATTTGAACTACTTCACAAGATATGTGTGAAGTTATTATACCAGCACTTTTTTACAGTTTACAAAACTATAACAATCTTGGCTGTATATTTCAGCAATTCTCCCCTATTTCTTAGTAGGGTTCCAGATATTATGATGAATGTTGAAGGCAATTACAGATATGACAAAACCTGTCTGAAACTGAACTTGCATTAAATGGAAGCATGCCATTACTAAAAAAGTTCTGTTTATCCCAAGATAGACATTAAAAACCAACATGGGTCTGTCTAAGTTACGTAGGAATGTTGAGTGTAAGTTAACCCTTCAACAGGCAACAAAGGTCCAGAGGGGGAATATAGGTATAGCTGTACATTTTTTTTTAACCTTGGCACTATTTGGGGTGGGTGGAATGTTTCGTATACAAAGCGTGACAACAAGAATTTAATAGATAAGAGTTAGCCTTAATACTTATTGTTCAATACCGTTCTTTCGGTACTTTTGAGAGGGGTATTTGTTTCACATCCATCAAAAAATTGTATGCAGAATATCACAATGAACTAGTGACAAGAAAAAATTGAAAATATGTGCTGCTGGGTAACAGTGTATTGTATGTGTTGAATTTCAGACGTGCCGTTTGGGTCGCAGATACACGGGTTATGCAACCTGCTGTATTTTCATACAGTAATAACTGTGTTAAATTTAAAAATTCTCAGTCATTGTGTTTCACTGTTCATGTATACTGTTGCCATTACTGTAGCAGGTGCCAACACAACCAATGCATTCTGAACATCACTGCAAAGATGCATTTATACACATTATTTTCTTCATTCTGTAGCCAGTGAATCTGATTTTTTAGCCTCACACTGCAGCAAATGGAGTAGATTTCTGGATGGACGTGAACAAGATTGGGAAGAATCAGATGATGGAGTTACTTGTTCTTCTGTGGTGTCACAATCACAAATAATTTCTACAACATTGACAAATACCAATGTGACTGCACCAAACAAGGAAAGCGAAGTTAATGAACAAACACTGCATTCATGTCATTTAAATTTATCCAAGCAAGAGACTGTATTTCATGATGGCAGCAATAAGATTTTCCATATTGACATGGACAGCGCCTTTGTCCACAACAATAAAAATGTCTGTCAGAGGGGTACAAGACAAAAGAGTGTTGCTGGTTTAAAAGGAACAGAAAATAATGTCCTGTTTGATGAAGAAAATGAGCAAGATGTGTTGTGGAACAGGGAGTATGTTGGAAATCCATCCTTGGCAGTGCAGCAGTGTAACAATACTGCTTCACTTGGTGGGAGTATTGCATTAGTGCAACAACCTGCAGACACTTTCTCTGAATTGCAGCATGGTCCACTGCACTATAGTAATGTGGGTATTTGTGTGAAATCACAGAACCTTTTTGGTACTGAACCTGCACTTTCAGATAGTGAAGATGAATTGGATGATATTCTTAGATTTTGATGGTAAAGTAAGAGTTACTAACATGTGATCAAAATTAACTGAATAATAAACATGTTGGTGCCAAAGAAAATTATGTAGTTTTCATGAAGAGGCTCAGTGCAAGTAAAATATATTACGTGCATAAAATATATTAAAAGACCAACAAACACAGGCAAAATCGACATATTGAAATTTATTACATTCTTGGTACTAGATAAACAGAGTCATTATCACCACTCTATCAGAAGTGCAAAACGTTAAAGCAGATACAATCAGTAGTTGTCAGAAAAGAATTTGGAAATGTAGCTTCAGGTTTGAATCCTGGTTCTATGTAAAGTGCTTTGTGGTAGAAATTCATTATGATATTTGAAGTCAGAAATTATAAAAACTGCTTCAGTGTGGTAATGGAACACAAATGGTTACTGCCCCTGTCCATTTAAAGTTGCCATATAATGTTAATTGAGTTCTGTACAGGTGTGAAGTGATTTCTTTGTGGTGGTACGCTGCAGTATAACACGCCAGCAGATTTTTCATAATATACAAACATGTACTTGTAAGTAACATAATATAAACACACAAATAAATATGTTAATAAAAATAAGGAGAATAACACAGTCCAAAGTAAGAACAGGCTATTGTAATTGTGAATGCATTGGTAATACTGTATGTCAGGACACCTGAAAAGTACTTGCTGCTTTTCATGATCTATAACATTGGTCAACAAAATTTAACTTTTTTTTTTGTCCCTCTAACTTCAATAGATGAACTTAGCGGTACTTATTATGCTGAATTCAGATATTTGTACAGAATTTTTCTGTCAGGCAGGGTTTCAATAATACAGAGGAATTTAAATGTGCAAAATAGTACTGTATATGCTCATGAAACAGGCAGGAACTTTCTATAAAATGTAGAGGCGTATAACTTTCATCGGTATCGGCGTAAGGTGCATCCATTTTCAATGTCTGCCAACATACTTGAGGTCCACTTGCCTTGGAACCACTTTTCCTTAGTCAGAATGTCTTGGTGAAACCTTTCACCACGTTCGTCACAGACTTCGCCGAGATTTGCTGGTAAAAAATCCAAGTGTGACTCCAGAAAGTGGATTTTCAGACTCATATTGCATCCCATAGCTTTGTACGAAGTCAAAAGGTCCTGCACTACAGCATGATAGTTCGCTGCTTTGTGATTTCCTAAGAAGTCCTTGCCAATCCTCTTAAATGACAACCATGCATTTCTTTCAGTCTCATTCAGGTCTTGCATCATTTCCCTGATCTGGGGTCCTATAATTATACCCTCCTTGATTTTTGCATCACTCACATGTGGGAACATATTCCTCACATATTTGAATCCATGGCCGGTTTTATCCATACCTTTCACAAAGTTTTTCATGAGGCCTGGCTTTTTGTGCAAAGAGGGCAGATAAATTTTCTCCAGAAGAACAAGAGGAGGATTTATGACATTTTTCTGCCCTGGCGTCAGTGATGTTCGTTTAGGCCACAGTTTATTTACATAATGATTCTTCTTGTCCTGGCTGTCTCACTCTCACAGGAAACAGCAGTATTTTGTGTAACCGAGTTGTATTCCGAATAACAGTGCCACAACCTTGAAATCACCACGTAACATCCACTTAAATTTGTCATACTTAATTTTTCCCAACAGTAGCTTCATGCTTTCATAACTTCCTTTCATGTTGGCTGCATGAGCCAAAGGAATGGAGAGGAATTTATTGCCGTTGTGGAGAAGAACCACCTTCAAGCTCACTTCTGATGAATCAATGAACAAGCGCCACTGATCTGGGTTATATTCATGGCCAAGAACTTCCATAACAGAACAAACATCATTGCACAACATGACACCATATTCCAGGGAGAAGAAAGCCTTGAATTCTTCATGGTGCCCATGGTTTAAACACACCTTGGTGTCCTGGCACAGAAGATTCCAGCCCTTTAACCTGAAGTGAAAAATGTGGGTGATAGAGAAATTCTGGAATCATATTTGAATTCAGCGTCCAAAAATACACCAGAGACAGACATTTTTCCTTATGGGACAAAATCTTTGTTGACCAGTGTAATTTGTAAACAGTCATGGAAAGGTGTGCTCCAGTTTGGAGTACACATATTTAATGAATGTGTCTGTTTTGATTCCACATACCTCCTTGCCTGTATTGCCAATGCAGATCTTGGCTAAGGATAATGAGAAAGTATGAGACTCTTGTCCTCACACCAGTGACTACTGCCATTACAGTATTCTGGGATATGAGGTATTGTGGTTTGGTACATGAGCTATTGGCATTTCACAGGAACCTGCTCCTCATATCTTCAGGGTACATGATAGAAGCAGTGTGTTCCTCCAGCATGTTGACACCCATCTACCAAATTAAATGGAATTAAGATCCCAGAGACCATAATGTTGATTTCTTCTTGAAGTCAATGTACACGTAATCTCAGAGTTTAAAATCTGTGATTTTAATTGAGTTCATGTCCTTAGTATTTGTTATAATAGTTGATATAATTACCATTTGAATATCAAAAACATTATTCTCAACAACATGTTTTTCAGGTCATTTACTCATGATAGCTCAATGAGCTAAAACATGATGCATGAAAGAGTACAATTTTTTGACTGGGATATTGGTAGCATTGTGATAGTAACCCCTCAAATAGACTGAACTCTTTCCCTTACCAATCTCCTTTATTTGCCTTTTGGTTGATTATTCTGTCTGCATTCATGTGATGTAATACCTGTATAAATCTTGAAATAACATTGTGTCTGAATTGAATATCATTAAGGTTCACTGTCTTTTGAATAGAACTTAATTTATAAACATTATTGCAGTTTAATACAAATATGTATTTTCTTTAACAGGAGAAACATTGAATGCCTTAAGTTGGATCCCTTACATTGAAATACACATCTGTTGTTTCAAAACTATTCACACTGTAGTAATTGGTTCCATATTGTTTTATAATATATTTAGCAAACTGAAAAATTTAAGATAAAACTTAGAGATCTTAGCGAGGTCTAATCACACATAATATATACATTTTTTGCCATTTGAGAAACTTCAGTTTCATTAAATTTGAGATCTTTTTGTGCTGATACCCCAGTACAAAATGTTATTTCCATCTGTTCTGTAGTTCTGGAGATTAATGAGTTGGACAGACAACACTTCACACACATGAAGAAGCATTTTTGTGTGGTAAACACCATCCACACTAATGTGTATAGCACAAGAACTGCTAACATGGCAATTTCCAGATCTCATGTAATAAAAAGTAAATATTATGATGTACTTGTAATTATTTAGTTAAAAATAATTACCACAAAATTTTAATTTGTGAAACGTTAAATTTCCAACTTTTATCCTGTCACGAGGTTAGTCTTTTGTGTCTACCACCTGAGGAGGGATGCATTTAGTAATCTCAAATGGTAGATGATACCAAGGATAAGTAAATGTCACACTAACAATTGATGCCATATGTTTACTGTTTATAAAGTTATCTCATCATTATAAGGGTTAAAATTAGGGAACAACATTTTTAACCAATGTATGAAATATCAGTATATTTGTATGAGTAACTGAAAGACTGAACATAGTTGCAATTTATATTTTCAAGTATAAATAATAATTTAACATAATTCTTTACAACAATAAAATAATACTTTATAAAACTGCCTGTATCTGTTCCATGAGGGTACAGCTTTTAATGTAAATATGTGAATCTTTCCCTTTAGATATGCTATGTCAACAAGAGCTGCTAGGCACAGAAGCTACTGGAATAAGCAGTCTTCCATTTTGATCCTAATCCCACTTCCTTACTTAATTATCTTCAAAGGTTAACAACATTTACATCAGGGATGGAAAATTCTTAGAGGCCTCTTCATCCATAAGAAGTTAATCCTCTTAAACTAATATGTAAAGTGCACACTGCATACATTAATAATCCTGCTTTTTTACTTTTTTAAATTTGGTTTTAAGCAGGGCTGGATATACAGAAGTATAAACATTTACACTTCAGTTTGGATCATGCCATGGCTCAGGTGGTTACTTGCCAGCCTGTCCATACAGAGGCCCATGTTCAGTCCCAGGTCAGTATATGTAGGATTTGTGGTGGATAAAGTGGCACTGGCACAGGGTTTTCTCCAAGTACTTCTGTTTTCACTATCATTCCACCAATGCTTCATACTCATTCATTTATCACTGACACTTTACAATGTTAGCAACTGACAAGTCAGTAAATAACACTCATAACACACCTGTGCAGTTCAGTTTTATGTGAATGGATACTTTTGTTGAATTTGTAACAGAGTAAATTTTAAATGTTATATTACAGCACCTTTTATTATGCAGTGTGCAACTTGTAAACAGAAAATGATATAATGAATGATCTCCTAATACCAGAGATTATATTTCCCCAATCTGTATGTCATGTGCAGCTGATATTCACTCAGTACTCTTTAGCTGCCACCTGGGAGTACAAGTTTTGGACTAGGGCAACTTTCATGAATTTATCAAGAAGTTCAGTGATCTGCAAACAGTTGTAGCAAGCATAGCAAGGTTTGGTAACAACTTTATACCTGTTTCCTAAAATGTAACTGAATTTGTCCATCCCTGATATGTCTAACAAGGAAGAAGCAAAGGAACGTACAAACTGAAAAGAGAGGCAGAGTACTAATAAACTTTGGGGCACAAGAAAATGCAATGGCAAGAAATATGGGAGAGTTTCATGTCTTCCTTTGCACTTGGGGTGTTTGGTGCAATGTTTCATTTTAGTGCCTTAGTTGACATTTAATTTAGTATGCTCCACATTATTAGACCACAAGACTAGATTATTACTATGTTTAACAGGATTTGTTTTCTGCAGATTATGTGCATTTTTAACACACATTTAAAGCAGGCATGATCTTGTGCACCAGATGCCCATTCTTGAACATTTAATGCACATGTGATCTTGTGCATCAAATGTGCATTGCTGAATAAATGATGCAAGGTTTTTTGACAGTTAAAACCTGTGTGTGCGTGCGTGTGTGTGGGGGTGGGGGGGTGCGTGTGTGTATAGCATATGCCAAAAACTGCTACAAATTTCAATTCCCCAGAGCCCATGGCAGTTATTTTAAAATACCTGGAAACATTTAGACTACATAATATCACATCCCATCATATGTTGTGATTGGTGAAGATTTTGCAGTTTAATTGTCAGGTAACCAAGCTGAGACTTTACAGCCCATCTTTGACACAGGGAGAGTACACTTACTGTCATTGGTAATAAATTTAATAAGCATGTGACTCCTATTTGAACTCTTTTTCATGCCTAAAAGTGAAGAATACAGTAAAGTTCAGCATCCCTTCCCTGTGCATAGCGTACTAAAATATAGTGTCATATAAACCTTGTACATGATACAGAATCTTCTCACCCCCTCACATATTACAAATTGAATGAAAGTCCTAAGTGCTGCTAATTTTTTCAGTTAAAATGTCAGATTATGTTGTTCTTTATACACAGCACTTAAATACAGTAAAATAGCCACTCCTGCTATCTGCAGTGTGATCATTCAGAGGAACAAAAATAAGAAAAATGTAAATCAGAGGCAGTTTCTGTACATTATGGAAATGCAGGAAGGTGCTCATGGAGTGTGTCAGAAATTACTTCTGAAAGATGGGGGGGAGAGTCTGAAGCATAAATGTATTGTATATGACACAGGAAGGGTTAATGGTTGATAATCACTCACCTGCTGAAGAATTCCCTGCTTTTATAGAACCTGAAGGTTTGTTATTATATCTACAAAAACGAATCATTGGACTCCACTTTACACCACTTGAATCTAATCTGTTCCCTCACCCAGTTTCCCTAAAAGTCATTAAATGTTATGCTAGATGCACCTGATCCCTTATGTCTAATGTGTAGTTTGACATTTGAATTAACTGATGTTGTAGTGTCAGGCTATATTGAAATTAAGGTGGCAAAGCAAGGGGTTTAAAAATGCTGTGTGGTCTGGCAGCCATTCGTAAGTGACCAAACACATCAGTTGATCAGTTGATTGCTGTCATGGAGCAGTTATTTTTGGCTTTCAGTTTTCCCACAAGTCAGAATATCACTAAACTGTGCATTGAGTTATGATGGCTTGATCTCATGTCATGAAGTATAGAATTATTACATTAACATCACTACAAAGAAAACTGCTCTAAAATTGGTGATGTAGGTCAGCCTGGTAGAATGCATTTTTGCAATAAAGTTCAGGATTGAGTACATAGCCGCTACAGAGTTATACTGATAAATTTCCAACAACCCTGGGAATATTCGGTCTTAAATTATAAAGACAAAGAGTCAAAGTAGTACCATGAAAATCAAAGTAAAGATGTTAGTACTGTTTATAACTGGAACCACATTTGTGTTATAAAACAGCCTTGATGATTATCTTAAGGGGATTCATCCCTGTTGTGTTTCAGATACTAAGATACATATGTGCTTTCAATTCTGCAGACATTATGTATTCCTCAAAGGCACAAACAGCTACATGTTTCAGCTAATCATCTATCACTTGGTTGTTCAGATAAGAAGATATGAAAGCTGTTATCTTCTGCATACAGCCCAAAGATGGCTGATTAGCTGAAACATGTAGATGTTTGTACCTTTGAAGAATATATTTTATATTTGATAGACTGTAAGTTGGCTTTTATTTTAGTAATCTTCACAGCTCTTCAGAATAATGCCTGTGTTGGAAGCCTGTCTTCTACAACTGTTAGTAAAAACACTGGATATAGCTGAATTGAATTCTCGCACAATCAAATTATCAGCTGCAGCAGTGTTACAAATCAATGTTTTGGATACATGAGCTCTAATTACATTAATTACTTAGAACAGAGGAATGGTTTTTTTTTTTTATTCTCAGATCTTGAGGAATATCCTATGCCTAATAAGATGTCCTAAATTATTTCATACATATTCACTAGTTGATGTGCTTTTACATATGTAATGTTGTATTTTACAAGAAAAAGATCAGCTTCCTTCTCATGCTATTTAGAATTTATGCTCCTAAATAAAACTGTAGGGTTATCACTGTACTCCGAAAAACATACAGATACCAAGTGCATTCTAAAATTGGAAAAGTTGTCTCATTTCATTTGGATCTTACAACTGTTCCAGTAATAGACTGGACAAATATATAACTAAAACAAATTCAGTAAGTTTACTGAGACCAATTGCCAGCATAAATTTGTGGGCCAGGTCATGTTCAGTGACTGAAATGAACAGTGTTTGAAATTTCATTACAATAATAGGAAAATAATGGTTTACTTGATATGTGTATGAGAAAAGCCAATGCATGACTGCAGAAGCATACATTACATTATGAATCAACAGATGGGAGAGCACTAGGAAGACTAGATAGGACATGCAAACATTTTCTGCAACTTCCTTCCATTATGTCAGAAGAGGTAACAGTGAACCCATTCAATGCAGATGATGATCACAAATAATAAGTGAAAGACTAGGACTGTACATTCTAACTAGGCTACTGTAAGTTGATAATAAATACAATTAACAGATGGAAAAAATTCGTTCTGCCATATTTCTCTTTGTAATACTTGTGTGGCATGTCATCAAAAGTTTATTGATAGAGCAATATTTACATGCTCAATTTTATATAAATTTTTTTTGTTAGCATATTCCCATGGCAAATACAATTTACACTGATGAAATGTGACAGTGATTGTAAGTGCTATTGGATGGCAGAACACTTTCTAACTAAAGACAAAGGTAAAGCTATCCCTTTGCATGCCAGAAAGGCATATGAGGGAAAGGAGGTGTAGCTCCACTCTTTCTTAACCTTGGTGTTAGATGGGGTGAGTGGTCAGCTTCATGCCCTGGCCATATTACCTGTGAAGGAAAGTTACCCAAGACACATTCAGTGAATGGGAGATTGGTGGATGCTTTGGAGAAAACATCTCACCCCACCAGGAATCAAATGATTCCTTCGATGACCAAACTACTACCCACATTAGTCTGGCTTACTGCTAATTGAGATATCTCATGAGAATTATGGCAAGAGTTTAGATGTGTCATTGTGTCATAACTTCATGTGTGTGCTGAAATCACTAAGTTGTCTGGTCACCATGACATCAACAAGCATTCTATTCTTAAGTTGCTTAACTTCATCTAATATATTCTCTAGGTATTACCACTACCTACTAATATAATACATACACATACTGTGGACCTAACAAAGTGTCTCTGAATGGAACCTCAGTTTGCCTATTTCAAGTCAACCTGATCAAAACTCACAGCAGGCTTGTAGTTACCAAGTTTTGTTTATTTCTGCTGTTCTAAAGTGTACACTACAAATGAATAGTGCCTTTCTTATCAAAGGCAACAGACACTTCCACTCTGAAGGGCAGATATAGTTCACTGGCTCAGTGAACATGCAACATACTCTCAGTTCCTCTTGGTGGGGATTGTGTCTTTGTAACTAACTTGTAATGATATTAGTCAACAGGGGAGTCTCCAGTGACTAGATTTCCAAATAAGATTTCACAATGTAAGTTTGGCTTGAAGTGGGGTATAAAATCTCTTTAACACTTCTCTCATTTAATGAAATGTCACAGTAGTTATCTTCATCCATGTCCAAAGTATGTAATTTGGTGAATCAAGTATTCCAGTTCTATGCAGACGTTAGGGAAACAACTATGATAGGAGGAAGAAATTAAATTTCCTTTGCCATAAATCTTTTGGACTTGTACTTCAAAGAAACGTATTTCAGATTCAAATGGAAAATTTCTTGTATAGCACCAGACGGTTACATGGCCTTTTGCTATTGAATCAGTCTCATTATCCACTTCTTCAATACACTGCATTGGTATCCATGATAAAATAATACTGTGCCCATGTTGTTTATGTACACAACAATATCACTAATTTATCAAGTATTATTATGTTGTGGGTAATTTCTCACTCCATCTCATGAGAGTTTTTAAAGAGTATTGCATACTGCATTTTTGTAGGCCAATACCTGTCTACTGTGTCCCTGGACTATGACTAAATAGTGTATAACCCATGTTTAAAACTCATAAACTCATTAATGAAATCATAATTCGAAGCAAAATAGTTTCCTGCTGAGAGTACAACATTATTCTGTGTACACAAAATTGTTATCAACTATTCTGGCAATTGAGAATTATTCTGTTAAAGCACTAACCCTGATTCAGAAACTTATTACAGTCTTATGTGAGATCTGAAGTTCTCAAAGTGGTGCTGATGAAGACTCAAGTCTTCTGGAATATCACCCCATGTTCATAGGTAAATAGTTACTGATGTTTTAGAGGCTCTTCCTTCCTTCATCTTTAGGTCCAAAATAGTCCAAGAGAAGTAACCTGCACCATAAAAATTGGGATTTACTATAAATAAGGGTGATTGGGCTAGCAAGCGAATGGGAGTTGTGGTGCTGTGCTGGGGGTGGGGCTGTAGTTGGATATGCACGATGATCAAGGTGAGCTGACTGGGAGTCAGGTGCATGGTACAGAAATGGAAGGAGTGTCAAGACACAACAGGTATGGTCCTCAATTTTCTGAAGGATGATCTGGAAGTGAAGGCTGGACAACTACAGCATTTTCTCCAAGTGTGGTTCAGGTCTGGAGTGGGCAGACCAGTCAGTCTTCCATATTACAATGAGAGAGGAAGACTGGCTTATATCTCATTGACATACAGTCAAATTGGTGGTGGCAGAGTATGGTTTTAATAACGAACATTGCATCAAACTCCAGCACACCAGTATCATCCTCCACCAAATCCAAACACATGGATCTTACCATCAAGGTTTTTACCAGCACTACGTTCCATCCCAACAAAATGAACAAGGATGATAGCCTTGTACTGACCAGGCCATAGCAACCTCTCATTCACTTTCTGAAAAAGAGAGGATGCCTACCCACAAGGATGCACTATTTTAGCCCTTTTGAAGGCCAACAGCATCCCTGATCTCTCCTTTCCTAGTCAGCTCACTAAGCGTCTCATTGTTCCACTTACTATGTCCTAGACCATCCTCACTTCTCATCTCTTCCTATATGCTACATACTGTACTCCCTCACTTCTTTTCTATGCCTTACACTCAGCTCCCAGTCAGCTCCCCTGATTTTTCTTTACGTTCTGCACACAGCTGCAAAACAAAACTGTTGCCATTCACTTACTACCCAAATCACTCTTATCTACAGAGCATAATATTTTCCACTGCAGCTTACTGTTTTTTGACTACTCATAGACTAAGATAGAGGCAGCAAGCTCCTCTGAAACAATAGTAAATATATACCAGTGGATATTGAATTAAATTGCATTTTTTTACACTTCATAGATCGAAAACAGGTTAATACCTTCAGATACAGCACAAGTCACAATAAATAATTACATACATTAGTTCATTAGTGCCATAAAACATTAGCTGAAAATTTATAAAATATTAATTTCAAAGTTCTCTATTTACATTAAAGTATTCATCTAGAGGGTAGAAGGAATAAGTGTCTAGATAATTTTTTAATGTTTATTTAAATTGTTTAATATTATCAATCCGATTTTTTATAAATGGTGGTGGATCATTCAACACCTTTACGCCAAGAGCGTAGATTAATTTATGATATAGTGATAAATTTGATAAAGGCTGGTGAAAATTGAGTTTTTGTCTAGTATTTATGTTATAAACATCAGAATTCATTATGATTGTATTTTTGTTGTTAGCCACAAATAATATAGGAGAAAATATTTATTGTGATTGAAGAGGTAGAATTTTAAGATTCTGAAATACTTCTGCATCCAGTAATAATTCTGATTATATTGTTTTGCATTTTCAGAACTTTGACACTATATGGACAGTTTCCCCAGAATATTACTCTGTAGTTCACAAAAGAGTGAAAATAGGCATAGTAAACAACAATCTACAATATTCAATATGTATATTTCATACGAGCGTACTGTCCACATATATTCCAAGGAATTTGGTATCATATGCTTTGGAAATTAATTTTTTGTCACAACTGATATCCGTACATGTGAAATTAAATCCAGAATGATCATGGAAAATGCAACATTCAACAAGGAGAAGGCTGTTTTCACAAGAAAATTGGACTCAAATTTAAGGAAGAAACTAAAGTGCTACATTTAGAGCATAATTTCATATGGTTCTGAAATTTGGACACTTTAGTAAAGAGATCAGAAATACCTGGGAAGTTTTGAAATGTGTGATGGAGAAGATCAGTTGGACTAATTGTGTGAGAAATGAAGAAGTATTACAAGGAGTCAAGGAGGACAGGAATGTCCTACAAACAATAAAAAAGAAGGAAGGCTAACTGGATTGGTCACATCTTGCATAGGAACTGTGTTCTAAAACATTTTGGAAGAGGCTATGGACCTGTCATAAGACAGACAACAGAATAAATTAACTACTGGACTGTTTTTAGTTGTAAATTGAATAAAACAGGTTTTACCAAAATTTTGTGATAGTGTATTGGGTTTGAACCATTTATTTAAATGTTCAAATACTATTTTTATATCTGTTTAAAATCTTTAAGATTAGAATTGGTAAATATTCAACCAGTATCACCAGTAAATAAAACTGGTTTAGATTTTCTGTTAACAGTCATTGATAAATAATTTATACAGAGAAGGAAGAGCAGAGGACCCAAAATTTATCCTTACGGAACACCATGTTTTATAAGGCCCCACTTCAAACATGTATTACAAGTAATGCCACTATATACCAGAAGACTTGAATCTTATGGCAGTCTTCATTATGAACACCCTCTGATTACAGCATTCACATAAAGCAGAAGAAATCGAGAATTGTAGTAAAGGAATGAAGATGGCAAGTGATTAAAAAAAAAAAAAGCCAGTGTTACTGAGCATATACTACTTGTCAGGTCAGTAATGTGTGCCAAGTGACTGTGATCTTGGAGACATATCCACTTCAAAAAACACCACATTTCTTCCCCCTGACTTACAAACTAGCTGAAACAAAGTGCAGAAAGAATGCAATATGGACCATAGAAACCTCAAAGTTGCATTACAACTAGAGAATGCAGCTCAAATGTGCACAAAGAATGAAACAACAAATAAAATGCCTGAAAATGAAATGCATTTGATTTCAGACTTACTATTTATATAATAAAAGAAAACCCTAAGTGAACACTTCCTGTGCAAGTAATTATATCCAAAATCAAGGAATCACATTTCCATTATTTAAACAGAGACAGCTGTGTGCTTCCCACCAGTCCCTGACCGAAGCAAAAAAGAAACACTTCATTAATCCTTACAGTCTATGAATATGTTTTCACTGAACATTTTACATTATCATAGTAACACAATTCCTATGAAAACATGTCTGCTGATGGTGTAGTTGTCTACTTTTGTCTACATTTTTTATAATTAGGACTAAAGTATGCTCAATACTATACATTTCAGTCACATACAACATTATCCTTTCTGAATGTCTCTATGCCACTACAAATTTTGGTTTGGTCACACAATCCTCAGGTGAGTGTGAAGTTATTGCATTACATTAACTTAAAAACATAAACCATACTAAATACTACCATACATGTATAATGTTTTTAAGTTAAGGAAATGCAATAAGTGTCTTTGCACGTTCATCGAGAATCGTATAAACACACTGAAATGCACAGTGATGTAGATACATATAGGATACTCTTATATTTGACTGAACTATATATATATATATATATGTGTGTGTGTGTGTGTGTGTGTGTGTGAATAGATGCAACATGATGCTCAAATATTTAGTTCTAAATTTTGAGTGTTGACATTAGTTACATAAGCATACTGTCTGCCATATTATTACGAATTATTCTCCATATTCTCCCTTTAAAGAATGTGACTTGATTTATTTATACAGTCAGTATTGTCCAGAACTGAAGAATAAATTAAGAATTCTGAAGCATCATTGAAATAGGCTGTTGATTTCTATGTAAAACGGGAATTCAAAGACTGAAGTATAATTAGTTCAAAGCAACCGTCATTCAAATGGACCTATCCAAAAAGACTAAAGGAAGAGAAGTATTTCTAAGAAACACTTTCACCACTTAATCTAAGAGTTAAAAAAGACAATATATATATATAAAAACCTGAGAAAAGCAGGCTTAAGAATAGCAATTTTTTACAGGGGTCTGTGCCAAACCTAACATATTTTGAAATCAGTTTGTTGACTTAGGCAGCATGCACACCAAAGAACTGGTTTCAAGCAATTGGTTTCATGCCATGTAAAACGACAGTTGCATGAAATTAATTGCTTGAAACCAATTTATAAGGTGTTTAATGTGTAACACCTTACACTTTTTCTTTCAGCAGCTCATCTGTACCATAGTTATACATGGCTGGTATTTATCAAGTGTTCATTAAGTCGAGTGGAAGATATTTCAATATTGAGGATACAGTACTATGTCCAGATTGGTGAAATATAATTACAATAGATAGACCTGCATGTATAAAGTAAGCAAAGCTTTTGGAAACAACACTGAGCTTTCAGTCTATAATTTCAACAGGCCTAATAAGACATAATATATTCCACTTGCAAGGGTACACTGTTCAAGAGATACAGACTCAACAGTAACCACTGAAAATGTTGAACTTCACTTACAATGCACGTGAAAAAGGGTTCTAATGCGTAAATAAGTAGTTTTTAACTTCATAACCTGAGTGTGAAGTAATGTAATGATGACATGTAGACCACTGTTAATGATATTCCAAGGGTCATGAAAAGTTTCCACTATCTTATGTTCATACGAACAGAGGTCATGTGGTATGCCTGGTTGTGCTGTGTGCTTTTCTGTTACTAAAAATATTGGGATTATAGCTGCCATGATTACTAGGTTGTCTACTGTTGTTGCTGATACTGCTGCTGGTAGTACTGTCGGAAACGTCTTCTGCGTTGACGCCACTGATTTGGCCATGTTTTACGCCTCCTCCATGGTCTGAAACAAAGCCAGCATTAAATAATTCCAGCATTCTACTTCTAAATTAATGATAATTAAAAGGATTAAACAAAAAGTCAATAGGCATACAAAATAAATAAACAGTAAAGAGATGGAAATCCACCTAAACGTGTCATTAACACTAGTATGATTTTTTATGCAGCTTTATGTGAATTTTATTTGTACACTAATGGAATACGAAACATCTAGTATGAACTGCATATAAATGTAGTTATGTCCATGCATAATTCATTTGTTGTAAGTGAGTTTGTCATGACACCAAAAAAGAGTTAACTTGTCCCTTTCTGCATCATGAAGGCATAAGGGGAAATCATACGGACAGCTCCAGTTATTCTGAACCATGGCACTAGAACAGGTTCAGCAATCAACTTCATGCCCTGGCCACTTACTCCCAGGGAAAAATCACAGGTATCCACTGAGCAGGAGGTTCAGTGGACTCCAGAACCAGTTTGGATGTTTTGAAGGAGAGAAAAATCTCTCAACCCTGCCAGAAGTCACACCACAGTTCCTCATTTGTCCAGACCACAACGTAGTCACCATACCAACTAGGCTACCTTGTTTCCCATTTATACCAAATAATGATGGAAACCTAAATAATATAGATATTAGAGGAAATTTTGCTGTGTTCTTGGCATAACACCATTGTAGTCTGATATAAACCTACCAAAATGTCATAAGAACTTGCTGTGTCCAGCTTCTGGGCATATCTTCTAGCCTGAAAATGAATGCAACATGCACTTCCGAAAAGTTCTTAAATTTCTATAAGATCACAACATGTCACAAGCCAGATGACAGCTATTTTTACAGCCACAATTCTGAGAACCTAAAATATCATATTATAGTTTAAGTTTATATGGCAGGAATTCTTTGATAGATAACCATCCTTAGAAACAACTGTGAAAAGAAAACTACTGTTTTCTGCAAAATATCTGTTACAAAAGAATGTTGTTCATGAAATAAACAAAATTTGTCATCATTATAATTGAACTGTAAATCAATACAAAGATCATTTACAGCATTTTTTATTGTCCTCCAGTAATGGTATGGAAGGAATGATAAAACCTTAGACAGCTGTACTGGATACCCAAAGCATACAAACCAGAAAAGTTACCACTTGTGTTGACCAGCTCTGTATACTGAACACTGAATATCAAGTCATATATGGCAACAGTACATATAAATATGACTGAATTCATGTACTGAAATTACACATACACTTGAAATTTTCCACAATCATTGTAACTCCACAACTTGTAGGAGTCTTATGTTAAGCAGGAAGCAAGGGATTACATGAGCCAGCTGACCTCTCTGACCTACAAGGATATCAGCCCCCATTTCAGGACAAGCTGTTGTTGATACCTTGTCAGTATCAAAAGGGATGAACAGCTGTGAAGCTTTGATGTCATTAGAACATAAGGGTATAGAAGATTCATAAATGATGATAATGTAAGTTTTGACCAAGAGCTTCAAATGACCACACCCAATATTCTTCCATTATGATGTATAGTTTCCACACTGCATCTCTTTAATTCCCTATATTAACTAGGGTACCTGGAGCACAACCGTATATCCAGTATTACACTCCAGTAATTCACTACTTGCACTCAGCTTGTAACATTATCATATTTTCAACACAATATATGTCACACTGTGCCAAACCATCCACAAGTAGACTTGGAAGTTTTTCCTTAAGTATCCTTATGGAGCCATCAATCCGACTCCACTCAGTCTACAAGAAGATCCTACCACAGACTCGCAGTATATAACAATCAATGTCCAAAGGATTCCAAAGTTTGTTAACCATATTAACTGGGTAATTTAAACACAGAATTAGACTAGTGAATTTGAGGGCTATGACAAACCCTTTCTCACCATCAGCACCAACATGGAGACTATGCTGATTTTTAAGTTGATAGAAACATATCTTTGTAAGATGGTGAAACATACTACATCTCTGATAAATATGCTGCTTTCATTAGGGCCTGCTGGTTTTGTAAAATGTACAACAACCCAGTGGCTGTGCAGAATGTATATTTAGATTTCAGTTTGTCTGCAGTAAATGACGACTAATTCAGGCTGGGCACATAAGAGTTAGTATGAAGACTGATCATAAACATACTTAAAAATATTATATTACAAATCTATTTTTATGTCATTTACAAACTTGGGGATGGCATAAAATAACTGACATCATACTGGGTCAATTTACGATGGTCATAAGTTGTATTAATTAAACCAATCCTACAATCAGGCCCAGTTTAAAACATATCTGCACCCCATGCAAAAGTAATTTTGCAGATATAGCTTACATATATTCCAGAATTGACAATATACAAATGTAATAATTTATATATAGAACATATATGACATAATACTGGAGTCTCCTAAATGGTACACCACTGCAGCCACATAGACTGCAATAGCCTTAAACTAGTCCTGTCTTTATCTGTGAAATCAAGCAGTGGATATGAAACTCTTGTCTTGTGTTCATGAGCATTATTCACATTTTTCGTAACAAAATTTTGTGCACAGTTGCCTTCCGTCCCATGTATCACATTTCTCACCCATTTTATCATCCTTCCTTCAGCCATCACAACAATATTCAGGCAGGAGTAATTAACTTCCCAAGAATGATCTTGCTCCACACAGTTACTTTCTTAAGTGTATAACCTAATGACACTGACTATTGCTAGGACTATGTGGTCTCAATGATAATGAATGAACTACAAGTATGGAGCATTGGCGGAAAGATGACGGGAGACAGTGAAGTACTCAGAGAAAACTTGGCCCACTACCCTCTGTCCACCACAAATCCATCATGGACTGTCGTGGGATTGAACTTGGGTCTCAGCGATAACAGGCCAGGAACGATCTGCCTCAGCTATGGCACAACCTACAGTTAATGGATCTTTCAATGGGAGATGGGAAGAAAGATTCGGAACTGAACTGATTCAAGCACTCCCCATATTTAATTTACTTTTAATTTCTTTTGAATGTCACATTTTTTTTTTAATCCAGTCAGCAGAGTGTGTTGAAAACGAATTGTCTTATGATGATAACAGACAGCTGTCTTAAACCTTTAGAACCACAGAAACTGGTATTCCTATAGCATCATAGAAAACATCCATTCAGATTCATAATTTCTGTTGTGAAAGCCTCAAATCTTCCAAGAGTTATAACAAGCATTCTCGGAAACCATAGACTGTACATAGTATGAGTTGAAGTTATGCTTTTGATACATGTTTGTATGTGCGTGCGTGCGTGCGTGTGCGTGTGTGTGTGTGTGTGTGTATATATATATGGTACCACTGAAAACACCCATTGATGAAACTGCTTTGAGAAGAGTACCAGTCATGTATGTTTGAAAAGTAACTACAAGCAGAACAATATGAAAATTGGAAGGCTTTTACATATGGTGTGTTATTTTACGATAATTCATGTGACATAACTCAAACCTTTCATCTGAATTTGTCACTTTTCTCCCTTACTCTTTCATCCCCCATGAAATTACTCAGCCTCATAGACTAGCAGGCCAGAAGATTCCAGCACTTGCCAGTTTTTGAGAAACAACACAGAAAATAGTCTGATTGTACACAAATATGCCAAAACTGCATAACATTTAGCAGTGAAACTGTGGTGACAAGAGTGAATGAGACATGCACCCCATGTCCCACTTAATCAAAGACTCATAAATTACAACACAAAGCATATGACAACATGATCAATTACAGATGTCAAGAAATGTGGCTAACATTCTTAAAGTGGCAGATTACATGAAAAAAACAATATTTATGCAGAACAAGGCAGCAGCTCACCATGCAATGCCAGTCTGGCAATTGCTGGATGATGGAATTCAGGGAAATGATTTAGTCCTCAAGGACAAACAGAAATGCCAGCAAGTAGCCCTGAATTGGCACTGTCCAGGGAAGGGAAGGGAAGGGAAGGGAAGGGAAAGGAAGGAAAGGGAACAGGCAGTGGCTGATAAGATAAAAGCCAAGACTTTGGAAATACCACATGAGATTGCTTCAACATGTTGGAAATGCAGGTGGATGTAAAGATATATGAGACATGTTACATTACACAACATGAAATAAGCACCATACTCTGAATAGCATTCTTCATTCACCTCATTCTTCACACATTGATATTCTTTAACATTTAGGATTTGCCTCTAAAAGCCCTGACCATAGACCACAAAGTGTTGCAAAAGCATGACTAATGATATTTTAATGAAATGTTATAATTCACAAAAAAAGTTATTTATATACATATTAAGACATTAAATATTTAAAAAATTTGGACTTCGTGCTATTAAGAACATAACTCATACATTCTATACAGACTGAAGCATTACTTCAGATGAAATATTTCATCAGTATAACGATCTGGGCAAAACCTTGTCATGAAAAATGTGTAGTGACAGATCAGGTAAATTTATGTTAATCTATGGCAACCAGTGAAATTTCAGTCAAATCAGTACCTGCAACACAAAAAAAAAAAAAGAAAAAATGGAATGCTTCAAATATATGAGTAAGATGATCTAAGTAGACAGTATAAGGAACCTGGACTAACTTACGATATTTTTAAATACTTGGATACAATACAATCTTAAAATACTCAGATTCAATGTAACATCTCAAGAAATAGACTGATACTAGGAGTATGATTCTGATACCACCATCACTCAGAATCTAAATTTATGATACTGACCATTCTCTCACAGTACTTATCATCACAATAATGTCACATTTATACTCTGTAATTGCTCTGGGCAGACCTAATGGGCAACATTAATTTATAAATTGCATTGTATTTATTTTTCAGAACATTAAATTTAGACCATTTTCTAGTAATGTAATAGTATTATATAATCAGTTGCCATTTTGAGTATGAATAACTGCTGCATTTGCCTTTAGTATAAAAAAGTTATTTGAATATTTCATTCAATTATGACAAAAGACTTTTGCCTACTGTCCAAGAACACAATTCTGATTCCAACAGAGTACTTATACAACTGATCTGAGAGTGTGGATATTATCCCAGTACAAAAGAAAATTAATTTTAGTTCAAAAAGACATTAATTTTCCCATTTATGCAAATCATTCTCAAAACTGTTTAATATGACACATACTACTGTGTACTGTACCTGATGGTTCATTCAGAAATCACTTTCATTGGAAAATATATACAGAACTATTTACCTGGATACTGCAATATTGAACAGAAAAATGAAAACACTTTAATAAATACCAGATTTAGTTTTCTCTCTTGTGTCAAACCAAATAGATTATGTATAGACCATTCTTTCATTCTTCATTTCAACATGTTTTCCAGCCAACAACAAGTTATTTATATATCCGTGAATAACATGCTCTTTCTTTTGTCTTCAAGGATGCTACACTAATAACTTCAATATAGACAAACAGTGGTTGCAGCAAGCACAGTTGTTCTCAACCTTGAAGTAGGATTTGACAGTTGTCTATGATATAGAGAATGCCAGAGGTACAATGCTGAAAAGCATGGGCAATCTTCCTCTCATTGAAGAAAGAAGGACATATATTTTCTTCATGCTGACTGTGTAAAACATATTCAATTTTGGGCTGCCCCTAATATGTTTCATGTATTCCTGAAATTCTCACTCCCCAAATCCTGCAATTTCATTCACTCTCCACTCACATGAAGTACATATTCATCACTGAAAATTACAGACTCCAGGAACCCTTCTTCAACCTGAATTCACTGTACCATGACCATAAAAAATTCTTTATATTGCTGTTTATCTGAATTTGTGATGGCTTACAACATCAAAACATTGTTATGACTTCAAAAGGAATCATTTTCTTAACAGTCACCGCGCTGTTGTATGAGGAATATGAAGTTCCCTACGTGCATTAGTTTGCATCACAATTATGTAGATAAACAAGAATTAAAAATTTCTTATAACATTTATACAAAGATATTCTTAATGCTGTCTTCATAAATGGTAAAAACAAGATAATCAACCCCATCACCATGGAATATGAAGTCATACATGGTAGATGCAGTGAAACCAAATCATAAGCATGATGTGCATTACTAATACTACCACAGAAAGCATATCAAAGCAACTGCAACCAAACACAAAGCACAGATACTTACTTTGGCAATTTCTTCCATTTTTGGTTCGTTGATGGTGAAAGGTGTGACTGGCCAACCAGGTGCACGGTTGAGGAAGGACTGTAGAGGCCTGCATCTATGAGGGCAGCCACAAAGCGAGCAAGTGAAGGAGAGAGACAGACAGACAGACAGACAGAAAGGAAGAAAAAACACAGGAAACACAAAGGTTAGTGTAATTAGAACATAATTACTGCCAGGATAAGAAAGGCACCAAGGAAACAATTATACAAAGCTGAAACAAGATTTAAATTGCAGATTCTGTTGAGCACAATTAGCACTGTTTGTCTGAATGCTATATGATATACTGTTTCATCTAGTTGTAATTCGAGTTACCATGTTTGTGTATACTGTAACAATGACAACACATGACACAAACACTCACTGTCAACATAATGACTGATTAGTTCCACAGTGGTGTGTCTTAAGTTGGACAGCTGGTCAAGGCATTCAGCCACTGGACTACATTGTTGACCCCCTGAATTCAGTCCACAATTTGAAATCCTACTTCTGTAAGTGATATTTTAATACCACCTTGCTATCTACATCAGGGTCTTACTTACAAGTTCATTTGGACAATGCTATTTTACCTTCTACAACACTGAATCAAAATTATAGAAAAGAAGAAATAAAGTAGTTCCAAGTTTTCAGGTTGCCATGGCACAGACTGTTCAAATTGTAGTCTTTGGTTTATCACACATTTTAGTTCTGCAGGGCTACACCGACGTTTCAGACATCACAGCCTGCCCAAATCACAGAACCACCACATCCCCTGAACACTTCATATAGACTTTGGTACAATTCTTTCAACCCTGAATATGGAGGCAGCAAGTTCCTCCGAAACATCCGAGTCAACTTATGATGTACAACACAACATAAAAGACGCCCATCTGTACAACAATTAGTTTTTTTTTTTAATACAGTTCATGATGATTTTTAAAATTCCCTCAGTTGGGTGGATATTTGCCATCTTCTATCCAGGACAGGTGTAAACCAAGGGGCGTGCACATGGGATTGGTGGGGAATAAAGTGGAATTGGTTGTTTTCCTTCAAAGACATCAGTTTTTCCTTGCCCATTATCACTTAACAACTTAGTGGTCCAATTTATGCATATCTTTATCCACTAAATTATAATTTTTTTCATTTGAAATCTAAATAGTACATAGTAACTGTAACGGTTAACATAAAAAAATTTCATATATATCTCCGCGCGGGGTGGGGGCAGATATGTGTGTGTGTGTGTGTGCGCGCGCGCGCGCGTGTGTGTTCGTGTGTGTGTGTGTGGGCGTGTGTGCGTGTGTGCGTGCGCGTGTGCGCGTGTGTGCGTGCGTAGGTGCGTGGGTGCGTGTGTGGGTGTGTGTGTGTGTGTGTCTGTGTGTGTGTGTGTGTGTGTGTGTGTGTGTGTGTGTGTGTCTGTGTGTGTGTGTGTGTGTGTGTGT
>Ga0123355_10002964_pt1 | contig 24102 bp, 18 predicted proteins | sample TergutEmb28metaG_3_FD_89872 | JGI IMG/M metagenome (GOLD analysis project Ga0123355, IMG submission 89872) | Embiratermes neotenicus P1 segment gut microbial communities from Petit-Saut dam, French Guiana - Emb289 P1 | ecosystem: Host-associated > Arthropoda: Insects > Digestive system > Gut ... | reverse complement strand
TACAAACGACGAGCGCAGAAGTGTATTTTCTGTCGCGACTGTATCGCCGACGGTTACCGCCGCAACATTGGCGAACTTTGTTGACGCCGTTGAAACGCTTTACAACAACGGACAATGCGCCGCAAGGCTTAACGTTACAATGGACCTTGTACGATAGAGTGCAAAAAATTTTCAGGAAAGGAGGTGCAGAATGAATTATTATTCGATAGTTTTCAACACGACAACCGGCTCACGCCGTTCGATGCGAATTAAAAACCCGGTTACTGGTTTGCCGCTTAATGAAATTGAAGCGGCAGTGGGTCAAATGATTGCAAACGATATTTTTGACCAACAACGGGGCGGGCTTGACAGCTTAAACCGTATGGAACTTACGATTGTTGAGCGTACACATGTTGAGCGTACACAAGTTTTATAGTGCTTTGCAATACGAAAAAACGCATTGAGGAAGGGCTACCTCTCTCAGTGCGTTTTTTGTATTTTTTTCTGATTTTTTCGTTAAACCCATTGCAAAGCGTTTCCGTATTTTGTACGATACAGCATCCGGAAACGCTTTGCAATGGGTTGGACGAAAAAAATGCGGCACATCAATTCCATACCAAAACGAAGCCGCATCATGCTGACGCGATTTTCGAAAATGTATTCGCAAATTGCTTGACATCAAAATATTGTTCGGTTATATTGTATCCAAGCGAAGAGGCAACACCTCGACTCTTACACATAACGGAACAATGCCCGCTTTCCAACACCATGTATACAACCGCGCGACGGTGCTTGGGGCAAAGTTCCGACTTCGGACGTCCGAACTTTTTTCATTGCTCAAAAACAAAAAAATAAGCCACGACAGGCAGAATCGCTCCGGAGGGCCGTATCCGGGTTTCTGTTTGCCGTGGTTTTTTTGTGTAAAGCGGTTTGCGCTTCAGTACGGAAAATTTGCTATGCATTGTTAGCGGTGCGCTCGTTGTCGTTTTCGGAAAAAACACTCGATTTCATACCCGCGTCACCCTTCTTTAATCGTTTAAGCATCAGTTGCGTTTGATTGCTTGCCTGCGTCCTTTTGCATGTTTTGTACGATACGACATTTTAAAATGTTTTGCAATAGATCGGAAAAAAATCGCGATAACACCCGGGTTTCGAACTCGCACAAACGCACATTCTCTCGAATCCGGTTGCAAATTTCATTTCGGGGCATAATAAAAAACGCGCTGTGAAGGCGCGTTTTCGGTGTCAAAAACAGGGAGGATTATAATGGACATAAACTGTACACATTCATGCATGTATCAACACGAAGGAAAATGTAATTTGCGGGAAGTTTCCGTTACGTCGGCAACATATTCGGGCGAGGTTGATTGCCCGTACTACGCAAGCGCGAACGCTTCAACGATACTCTGATAAATTGCCGACGCAAGTGTTCTGCGGTAGTCGGGACACGCCAAAAGCGCGGCTTCGTCGGGATTTGTTAAAAATCCGAGTTCAAGCAAAACAGCCGGCATATTCGTTTCGCGCAGAACAACAAAATCCGGCTCGTGACGCAAGCCGCGGTTGTTGGCATTGGTGCGGTTGATTAAATTTTGTTGAAAAATTTGACCGACCCGGCGACTGTCCGTCGAATGATTGGCGGCGGTTTCAAGCTCGCTGATTGTGTACCATGTTTCGATACCGTGAGGTTCGGGGTTCGGTACGCCTTCGCGCTCCGCCGCATTGGCGTGAATCGAAACAAACAGTCCCGCGCCCAAATTATTTGCAAATTCCGCGCGACCCAACACAGAAACATACACATCCTCGCGACGAGTCGCAAACGCTGTGATAAACGGGTCGGATTCGAGATGTTGCATAACCATCCGCGAAACATCAAGCGCGAAATCTTTTTCAACAACGCCGTGATGACTCGTGCCGGGGGCCGAGCCGCCGTGACCGGGGTCGATTACAACGATGAACGGCGAAATTTCGCGCGGTAACTGAGCGCGAATTACATAATAATCCGGTTCTTCGAAAACGGTGAACGACAACACTCGCGCCGTGTTAAATGTCAAATGCATGTGTTCGCCGACCCGCGAAAGCGAAACGGAATTAACAAACCCGTCCGGCACAGACATTTCGCCGCGCCCGAAAACTTCCGCTTCCGCCGGCAGAACAAATGTATATCTGAATCGCAAATAATCGTTGATGCGCGGCGCGGCGGAAAGGTTCAGCGCAAGTTCGCGCGAGATGCGAAGTTCGCGATTCACGGAATCGTAACGCATACCGGAAATACTGCGATGCAACGTGAACGCCACAACGTTCGCATTTTGCGAAAGGCTGAACGACGGCCATTCGTCGCGAACAAATACGCGCACAAATGCCGTTCCGTCGGTATTTTGTCCGGTTTCGAAATGCGATGCAAAATTTCCCGCCTCAAAAATGCCGCCCGCCGCTGCCATGTCGGCGTTGTCGATGTTGAGCGTGATAAAATGCGGAAAACCTTCCGTCGAAACCGTGATTGACGGCAGAACGTCGCCCGCAATAAGAAGCGATTGGGAAAATTCGTCGGACTGCGCGGGTAAAACCGCCGAAATCCGATTGCGTGAAAACGAAACGGTCAGGCGGGTTCGGTCGTCGGACAGTGAAACGCTGTATTCCGCCGAGCCGATTACATCAAAAACAATCCGCGCAACCGACGGCTCTTGCGAAAACTGCGAGGCGCGAACGCCGCTTATCGGCACATTTGACCCGGAAATATCAAAATTACCCGTCAACGCCGATGCCGCATTGTGAATATCAATAACAAGCCGATTGTCGGACAACAAAAAATGCTGAACCTCCGAAATCGGCGACGACGCAATCGCCACAAATGCCGCAGCTCCTGTTTCGCGCGGCGTTTGCAGCGCGGTAATCGTGGTTTGCGGATGCAGAATCGTTTGAATCGGCAGGGCTGAAATATCCCGCGCCAAATCCTCGGGATTCAAAACCGGACGCGCAGTTACGCCCGGCGGCGGAAGCTCATCATCTTCGGGCGGTTCGTCAACGGGGGGAAGGGTAGGGGGGTCAACCACGGGCAACATCGGCGTGTCGTCGCCTGCCGGCGGCAGAATAATTACCGGGGATTCAGGTTCATTCGGCTCGTCGCCGGACCCGTTTCCGTTTCCGGGCGAATTTACAATTGCGGCGCGTTTTTCATCGTCCCACCGCACATCAAACCCGAACACCTCCGCCGGAAATCGCAACGGAATCATGGTTCTTTCGTTATGGATAATCGGCGGCGTGTGCATTTCGAAAAAATCGCCGTTAAAATTTGCGCGGTACTCGTCGATTGTCATAACGATTACATCGTCGCCGTAAAAAAGCGACACCTGACGATGCCCCGCGTGCCAACCGACAATTCCGCCCACGCGCTCAAAAACTTCACGAACCGGCACAAGCGTTCGGCCGTCCACAACAATCGGCGGTGCGGGCAAATCAAAAACTTCCGTGCCGTCGATAACCAGACGCACAACAACATCCTGCCCGTAAACCGTAACCGAGAAAATCGCGAAAATTGCAAATACGAACGTAAAGCGAACGCACTTGAGAAGCCCGTTCAGGCTTCGCCGGAAAACGCGTTGATGCCCGCGCTTTTCCGCCTCGCCTTCACGGTTCTCAACGGCGTTCGCTATAAATAATAAATTTTTTGCTTTCATACCCGCCCCCGAATATAGTCGAAATATGTAACTTACTCGCATAATACGCAAAAAAAACCGCCGAGTCAAGAAAATCGGCGGTTTTGCACGGAAATCCTATTCATACATTAACTTTCCTTGCCTATCAACTCATAAAGTTTTTCCATGGCGTCGTACAGACCGCCCGTTGCATCGATTATTCCCTCTTTTACGGCTTCTTCGCCGATTAAAATCGTTCCGACATCCTGCGCCATAGTTTGCGTGTCCATCATCAATTTGTTTAAACGCTCTCGCGAAATTTTCGAATGCGCTGTAATGAAATCCTGTACGCGGTCTTGGGTTTTGTTGAAGTATTCATAAGTTTGCGGCGCGCCCACGAGCGTACCGTTCATCCGAACGGGATGAATTGTCATTGTTGCCGACGGCGCGATGAACGAAAATTGCGCGGAAACCGCAAGCGGCACACCGATTGAATGACCGCCGCCGAGAACAAGCGACACAGACGGTTTGCCCAAATGCGCAATCAGCTCCGAAAGAGCCAGCCCCGCCTCAACGTCGCCGCCCATTGTATTGAGCAAAACAAGCAGTCCGTCCGTTTCGGTGCTTTCCGCGCAGGCAACAAGCTGCGGAATAACAAGCTCGTACTTCGTCGCCTTATTCGTTGGCGGCATAAGTATATGCCCTTCAATTTGTCCGATAATCGTCAGAATTTGAATCACTCCGCGCGGATTCGGAATCGGCGGCGGCATAACTTCAGGTTGCGGCGCGGACGCGGGGGGATTTTGCTCCGCGCTTTGTTCTTCCTGCTTAGGCATATAAACGTCCATAAAAAAACCCCTTCACGCATGATGAAAATATCATTCACCACGGAAGGGGGTTTTATGCAGAATTATATTTTAAACCTTGGGGACTCCGTCCCCAAACCCCTGCGAACTTTTTTCAAAAAGTTCGACAAAAACAAAAAAATCGCGCGAAGCGCGATTTTATGTCAAAGTTTTGATGAAACTTTTTCAAAAGTTTCCGGGGTTCGGGGGAACTTTTTCAAAAGTTCCCCCAAGAGGTTTTTATCCGACTAAGCCGCCGCAACAGCAGGCGCGTCGGGCGGAGCATTCGTGTCCTTGCTGATGAATCGTTGCCAAACGTAAACGCCGCCTACAACGATTGCGCCGAAAATATCGGTCAACATGCCGGGGTCGATTACCAAAATTCCGGCAAAAATCAACAAGATACGCAAATACCACGGCAAACGCCGCACAAAAAATCCGCTTACGGCGGCGGCAATGCCGATTATTCCGACTATGCCGGAAATCACGCCCGTAATAATGCCGTAAACGGTCGGGTTGATGAACAGCATTTGCGGATTAAAAACAAAAATATACGGGATGATATATGCGGCAATCGCGAGCTTCATTGCAATTACACTGGTTTTCATCGGGTCGCCGCGACTTACTGCGGCGGCGGCGTATGACGCAAGAGCGACCGGCGGCGTAATATCGGCGTCTGTTCCGAAGTAGAAAACAAACATGTGCGCCGCAAGCAGCGGAATAATCGGATTGCCGAAAGCGTCAAGGCCGAAACCGACGAGAATCGGAGCGGTAACCGTCGCCATAATTACATATTTTGCTGTTGTGGGTACGCCGAGTCCCAAAATCAACGACGCAAGCATACAGAAAAACAACACTGCAATAAGACGGAAACCGTCGTGGTTGATGACATTCGCCATGGAAAGCATTGCGTTCGCGAAAGTTATGCCGAGTCCGGTCAGCGTTACCACGCCCACAACGATGCCCGCCATGGCACAGGCAACGCCGATGCTCACAACGTTTTTCGCGGCAGTTTCCATCGCCTCAAAAATTTTCAGCGGCGTAAGGCGAGTATCTTTACGGAACATGCTCAAAATTATGCAAACAACGATACCGTAAGCTGCCGAAGTTGTGGGGGTGTATCCGATTGCGAGGAAAAAAACTACGGCCAAAAGCCCGAGCATCAGGTAGCCGCGTTGCAAAATAAGAGGCAGTGCCTTGGGAATTTCCGATTCGGGTATGGGTTGCAAATTTGCCTTTTTCGCCTCGAAATGCACGGCGGCGAAAACGCAAACAAAATATAACATTGCGGGAATGAGTGCCGCCAACGCGATTTGTGCAAAGGGAACTCCGGTAATATCCGCCATAATAAACGCCGCCGCGCCTAAAATCGGAGGAACAATTTGTCCGCCCGTGCTTGCGGACGCTTCAACGGCACCGGCAAAATTTTTGTCGTAACCGAGGCGTTTCATCATGGGAATCGTAAATGAGCCGGATGAAACGGTGTTTGCAACGGAGCTGCCGCAAATAGACGCCTGAAGCGCGGAAACTATAACGGTTGCTTTAGCGGGACCGCCCACGGCGCGACCTGCAAGAGCGGTTGAAATGTCAATGAAAAACTGCCCGATGCCCGTTTTTCTGATAAACGCGCCGAACAGCAAAAATACGAAAATAAAAGTTGATGCAACCCCGACGGGAACACCCAAAATACCTTCCATCTGGTAGAAAGAATGGTTTGCCAAACGCACCATTCGGAAGCCGCGATGCCCGAACATGCCCGGAATATGATTTCCGAAAAGCGCGTAAGCCAAAAAAAGAGCCGCAACAATCATAAGCGGCGTACCCACAACGCGATAACATGCGATAAAAAGAATAATCACAGCGATAACAACCACGTGAAAATCCATTGTTGTTATCGCGCCCATTTGCCCCGTGATTCTCTCAAAAAATAACACGAAATAGAAAAAAGAACCCGCGCCGGCAATGCCGAGGAGAAAATCCGTAATCGGCACATGATTTACGCGGGTGTTGCCGAGTTTGCTCGGGGCAGGATAGAGGAGAAATGCAAAAAAAATGACAATCCCCGCGAAAGATGCACGATGAATTTGCGGCGACATCCACGGAAACTGCACTATGTTAATGAGAAGCATATATGCGGCAAAGAGAACAAGCGAACACCGAATAATGATTTTCGGAACTCCGTCGAAATGGCGTGTCCGTGCCGACGGGTCGTATTTTGACATTACTTTTTTAAATTCTTCTTCGTTCGGAATGTCGTTTTGAGTATCGGTGTTTTCGCGGATTTTCGAAGCAGTTGCGCTTTCGGCCGGTTCATTTGTCGCATTTAAGATTTCTTCATTTTTGGGCGGTTCGACTTCCGCAGTTACGACTTCTTCCGCAACTGCTTCGTTTTTGACCGGCTCAGTCGCATTTTTTTCTTTTTCAGACATTCAGAAATGCCCCCTTCTTATAGAAAACTCAACAAGCGTACCGGGTTCGGCAAGCTCGTTGAGTTTTATTCGTTCGTGTCCGATATACAAAATAAAGTCCGTTGCGCGACCAACCATATAGCGCAACACATTTTTTTCGAGGTTGATGCCGTCAATTCGCATAACACCGCCCTCAAGATGCGTAAGCTGTTGCCCCGGCAGAATTTCCGTCGGCATACCCGCCCCGAAATCTTGAAACTCCAGTGCGGACAGCACAATGCTGCCGTCACGTGTATTAAAAATCTCCGCTACGGGGCTTTGGTTCACGGAATGAACAAACCAAACCGTGAACTCATCACCCTCGCTTGCGGGATGCGAAAATAAATATTCGCCCGTATCGTAACGGGATAAAACAAGATGCGGCTTTCAGTCTAAAATGCCTGCCTCTTGAAAAAATTGCAATGCGCCCGGATGAAACGGTACGCTTATGGATTGAACGGCGTTTTCGAGGCTCATATACGCGCCGCGAGCGTGACCCGCAAAAACGGCGGGTTGATTTTGAATAAGTGAACGCACAATTTCAAAGGCTTCGTCGTCGGAAACGGTGTCGAGTGAAGCAACGAGAGTCGCTTGAACCGCAACGGTTTCAACCGGCTCGGTAACGAAGTCGTAGTCGTCACTTGTTACGGTAACGCGAACGTAGAAGTTATATTCGCCCATAAGATTGTCGATGCCTTGTTGGGAGAGCGGGAGGATGCGCAAATCGCGGTTACGGGAAAGCTCGGCGACAGCGGTGTTCGGTGTTGCAGCGGTTACGAAGAATGCGTCGATGTTAAAGTCTTGCATCGCCGACGCGGAATCCGCAAAGTTCAAATGAAAGTCGTTGATGTCGTCAAAGCTGAGCCCGTACGCAGCAAGAATTTGCGATGCGTTTGCCATTACGCCCGAGCCGAGCGCACCGACAGATACACGATGCCCCGCAAGGTCGGAAACGCTGTGAATGTCGGAGTTGGCTAAAACTACGATTTGCACGGTTTCGGGATACAATGACATGAGCGTTCCCATATTTCTTACGGGGGGACGGTCAGACCAAATGCTTGTTCCGGTAAAAGCGTAGTACATGACGTCGTTTTGAACGATTGCAATGTCGGTGTCGCCTTCGGCAATTTGGTTTACGTTGTCGGCAGATGCGCCCGACGATGTAATCGTTACATTGAGACCGCTGTTATTGTTGATAACCGTTGCCATTGCGCCGCCGAACGGATAGTACGTTCCGGCAACGCCGCCGGTTGCCATAATAAAACGGGCGTTTACACTTCGCGGTGCAATTGCCCGGTAACCGGTTTCGGGTGTGTAGGCTATGTCGAGTCCTTCAGCCGGCGGTGCTTCGACCGTTGGTGTACATGCCGCAAAAACCAAACCGACGCAAAACAGTGTTGCAAGTAACATTTTTCTCATCAAAAAAAAGCTCCCCTCTTAAAAAACAAATGCCTTAAAAATGGTAAACGTAATGATAATCCAATGTTTGCGGCTTGTCAAACCTGTCGATTTTTCACAAACCGCACAAGATACGAATTCAAAAGGTTGATGTCGATTGGTTTTGACATGAATCCGGAGAAACCGTTGTTCAAAAAAATTTCGGCTTGACCTTTTACGGCATTCGCTGTGAGCGCGACAATAGGGCGGGTGTAGCCCATTCGGCGCAGAATATTTGTGGTTTCAATGCCGTCCTGGTCGGGCATCATGTGGTCCATGAAAATCACGTCGTATTCAAGGCCGTTTTTCACTTTTTCGACGGCTTCGAATCCGCTTTCGCAAAGCTCAACCGTCAGCGAAAATGATTCGAGCATTGCTTCGGCTACATATAAGTTCGTGGGAACATCGTCAACAACAAGAACTTTTCCGTACGGCATGGGTTCGGGTTCAAATTCAAGTTCTTTGGCAACCGGCCATTTTTGCGATTCAAAATTTTTCAAACTTGCGGCAAGTTCTTTTCCTATTACATCCGCGCCGGACGCTTTTTGCGGAATACGGGCTTCCACGCATGTGCCGACTCCGGGTTTGCTTTTAAAATCAATGCTTGCCGCCATCATTTTAACAAGGCTGTAAACAATCGGAATCCCTAAGCCTGTTCCGCTTACAACGGAGCTGTCGGCAGTGTATTCGCTTCCGAGTTTTTCGACTTGACGAGTTGTCATGCCGCGCCCGGTATCTTTAATTTTTATGACAAGTTCGTTGCTGCAATAATGAAGCGAAAATGTAATTTCGCCGGTTTCCGTAAATTTAAATGCGTTCGTAAGTAAATTATTGATAATTTGCCTGATGCGCAAATTATCGCCGATTAACTTTACCGGCAAATTTTCGTCAATTTCCATTACAAATTTGACGTCTTTGCGCTCGGAATAAACCAAGTGAAGCTGTACGGCATCGCTAACGAGGCTTGCCACGTCGTATTCGGTATTTATGATGGGTATGTTGCCCGACTCGATTTTTGAAAAATCCAAAATATCGTTCACGATGTTTAAAAGAGTTTTTGAAGAGCTGTAAATTTGCGTGAGTGCGTCTTCCATATGGGGCGGAACGGACTGATTTCGAAGCTGAATTTCCGTAAGCCCCATAACGGCGGCAATCGGCGTACGAATTTCGTGACTCATGCGCGCAAGAAAACGGCTTTTTGCGCGATTGCTTTCTTCCGATTCGATTGCGGCTTCAATGGGGCGCATATCAACGGCGTAGCAGGTGCAAAAATATTTTCCGCGAATTTGAACCCGCGTAGCCGAAATTTCAACCGGAACAATTTTTCCGCCAACCAAATGATTCCATCGATGCCGAACATAACAATCTTTTGCAAGCACCTCGTCGATAAGACGCCGTATTTTTTCGTCCGGAGGCGTTCCGCAAGGCTGCGTTTGCGTAAAAAATTCGTAAAAATGCTCAAGCGTTGATTTTTTGTCAGGCATTTGCAAAAGTTCGGACATTGCGCGGTTGCAATCTATGACTTCATACTCGTCGTTCCAAAGCGAAAACGGAATCGGAAGCGACTCGAACATAACTTTTTGCATGTATGCGATTTCTCGTTCGCGGCGGGTAAAATTTAATAAATTTATTTGATGCCGAACCCGCGTTTCAATAATAAGCGGACTGTACGGCTTGCAAATATAATCCACCGCACCCAAAGAAAACCCCTTTACTTCGTCATCGGAATTAGCCTTTACCGTCAAAAAAATAACAGGGATTTCTTTAGTTTTTTCGTTGCTTTTAAGTTGGCCGATGATTTCGAAACCATCAGCGTCCGGCATTACAACATCAAGCAGAATTAAGTCGGGGCGTAAATTTATTGCTGTATCAAGACAGTTTTTTCCCTTGCGTTCGGCATAAACTTTGTAATCTTTGCTCAGCACATGCATGAGAGCGGTAATGTTCATAGCTTCGTCGTCCACAATCAGTACGCTGTTCATTGCGTCACCACCTCAAGTTCGGATTTCAATGCGTACAGGGTTTTAAGCGCGTCGTCGAAGTCGAAATTTTCGATTTGCCGACACAATGTTTCAGACTGAGGGATATTTTTCAGGTTATTAACAAAATTCAGGCATTCGGTATCCTGCGACATAAGAAGCGGCTCAATTTCGGCCAAAAGTGCGAGCGAACCGCGCTCATCCAATGGGCGCGAATTTTTGGCGTTATCCTGCGGCGCGTCGCCGAGTATACGAAACATTTCGCCTTCAACCGAATCAAGCAGCTTCGTTGAAGGCGTATCGCCTTTTGCTAAAATTTGCTCAACACGTGCCGCCGATGTTGCAAGTTCTTTTTCGCCGATAAGACCCGCCACGCCTTTAAGCGTATGCGCCGCAAGAATCGCGGATTCCGTGTCGTGTGCATCTATGGCTGTTTTCAGATTTTTAAATCCGTCGGCGTGATTTTTTGCAAAATCCAATCGCATTCTTTCCGCCAAATTATTTGAACTCGGCGCGGGTTTTTTCGAGCGCGATTGCGTAGCGGCGGCGATTACATCGGGCGGTTGCTTGTCTTTAACAAACTTATGCAAGGTCGCATTAAGATGATTTGTTTGAATCGGTTTTGAAATGAAATCGTCAAAGCCGCCTTTTATAAATTCCTCGGCTTGGCCGATTATTGCATTTGCCGTAAGCGCGACAATCGGTGCGGTGTAGCCTTTGTCGCGCAGAATTTTCATGGTTTCGAAGCCGTCAAGCCCGGGCATCATGTGGTCCATGAAAATTACATCGAAGACTTCGCCGCGTTTTACACGGTCAATCGCCTCGTAACCGCTTACGGATGTTTCTACATTTAAATCGTAAAAAGCCAAAAGCCCCTTGGCAACATAAACATTTGCATCCACGTCGTCAACAATGAGAACCTTGCCGTAAGGCATAGATTCGGGGACAAATGCAAAATTTTCGCCGGTAACACGCATGGCTTTTTCGAATTTTTGCAACTTATCGGCAATTTCCCTGCCGATAACGCCGGTGCCGATTATTTGTTGCGGAATATGCACCGAAACTTTTGTTCCTTCATTTACTTCGCTTTCGATTTTTACATGACCATCCATAAGACGCAACATTTTATGAACAATCGGCAACCCGAGTCCGGTGCCGTCGATGTTTCGGTTTTCGTGTTCATGGAAACGGGTGTATTCGCTGTTTTGTAAAATGTAAAGCTGACTTTTTGTCATGCCGAAACCCGTGTCGGTTATCGTAATTTCAAGCATAACGCGGTCTGATTCGTACGAGCGCGAATTCCATGTCAGCTCAACATATCCGCGTTCGGTATATTTGAAGGCATTTGAAAGCACGTTGTTCAAAATTTGCCTGATTCTGAAATCGTCGCCGATAAGACCGGCGGGAAGATTTTCGTCAACCCGCATACGAAATTCCAAATTTTTTGTATCAAGATACCCGATGTTAATTTGCGCCACATCGTTGATTACAGACGCCAAATTGTACGCCTTAGGAATCAACACCATTTTGCCGGCTTCGATTTTCGAAAGGTCTAAAATATCGTTTACAATTGTCAGCAGCAAATTTGCGGAGTTGTTGATTTTCGCAAACGACTCCTTGGCGTGAAGCGGCAAACCGGACTTCCGAAGCTCAATTTCCGAAATGCCCAAAACTGCGTTAATCGGCGTACGAATTTCGTGGCTCATGCGCGCCAAAAATTCGCTTTTTGCACGATTTGCTTCTTCCGCAACCTCGCGGCGGCGAACTTCCGATTCGGCTTTTTTAATTTGCGTAACATCTCTCGAATAGGTAATGACAACCGGCTCGCCGCCGAGAACCGTACGAATGCCGTCAACTTCGGTAAGCATGAGCTTGCCGTCGGAGTATCTGTCCTCGAAAACGAAGCTGCATTCGCCCGTATCAAAGGCGTTTTTTAACTCCGAACGCAAAATTTTTGCTGCTTGCCCGCAACGTTCGAAGTATTCGTGTTGATTCTTAATGAAGGCTTCTTTATCGGAAAAATTATATGCATCGCAAGCCGCCCGGTTGCAGTCAATCATTTCAAGGTTTGCGCTCCAATACCGCACAACAAGCGGAACGGTATCGAGCATAAGGCTGAAACGTTCGTTTGAGGTTTGCCTGATTTGCTCTTGTTCTCGGGCGTTTTTGCGAATCACAAAAAAATACAAACACGCAAATAAAATCGCTGCAACGGCTGCAACCGTAATTGCAATAAGAAAAGTTGAATTTAATAAATTTGCCGCAAAGGCGATTGCCGTCGAGCCGAGCAGGACAAAAATAAATCCCGACGCCGACCGTAACGACTGTTTCGAACTATTGCGCAAAAAAACACCTCCCAACGGGAAATATAGGCAGTTTTTTTATCGTACGCCTGATACGCACATTCCCCGTAATTATATACCCATCCGCAAATTAAAACAACAGAATCAATCCTATTAGTGGCCGGTTGGTTACCGAATAGGATTTAAAATTTTTTCGATTCGGAGCTTCGATTTCGAATTTAAATCGCGCGAATGCGCGATTTTATGACGGGGTCAAGGGGGCATTTGTCCCCTTGCAAGGGGTTTGGGGACAGAGTCCCCAAAGAGTTTTAAAAAGAAAAAAGAGTTTTAAAAAGAAAAAAGAGTTTTAAAAAGAAAAAATTTTTACTTGCAAAAATCTTTTTTTTGTGTAAAATGTGTCGAGGGGGTGAGCGGCGATGATTAACCCGACGAATTTATACAATGAAATTGCAGGAAATATTCTTTCAAGATTTCCGGGCGGAGAGGTTTTGCTTTCGCAGGCGGCTCAAAGGCGTGCGGCAACAGCGGCTTCCGCTTCACGTGCCGTTACCCGACAGGACGACACCGAACCGGCTCGCTCGGGTATTTCCGATGTTCCTTTCAGCGCGATTATGGAATATTTTTCGAGCGGCGGCGAGGCAGACGCATTTATTCGGCAAGCAATTGAGGCTGAAATTGAGCTTGCATCTGCACGTCACAACCTCGACCCGAATTTGGTTCGCGCCGTTATTCGTGCGGAAAGCAGTTATCGCCACGACGCTGTTTCCCATGCGGGCGCGATGGGTCTTATGCAGCTTATGCCCGGCACAGCGGCATCTTTGGGCGTAACCGACCCGTTTGATATTCGCCAAAACATCGAAGGCGGAACGGCGTATCTGCGCCGTATGCTCGACATGTTCGACCAAGATATCGACCTTGCTCTCGCCGCGTATAATGCTGGCGCAGGTGCGGTTCGTCGCCACGGCGGAATCCCGCCCTTTGCCGAAACACAACGTCATGTTCCGCGCGTTCGGCAGTTTTTCGAAGAATACACGTTGCAAGCCTACCAACGTTCCGCAGAAGATTCGCGCTTCGGCAGGTAGAAAATTCTCGTACATGCAGGCTTTCGCAATTCAACAGGTGTGAAAATCTTACGCAGGAAGTTAATGTAATGACGTCCGTCAAAAACTTGGGATGTGTGCCGTTTACGGCATTTCCCCGGTAATATTTGCTGGTGTAACTCAGGGGTAGAGTACCTCCTTGGTAAGGAGGAAGTCGGCAGTTCAAATCTGCTCACCAGCCTTTTTTGTCTGAATCGCGCGAATGCGCGATTTTTTAGTTTTTTCGAAATTTGTTTTCGAGGGATTTTTTCGTCAATTGATGAAGTTTTGACGATGTTTGCCGGCAATCAAAGCGTACGCACCATCATTCAAAAAGTTCGCGAAGCCTCTCAAAATCTTATTCATGCGTTTGTTGTGACCCTTACCTTGCCGCGCTCCGGCAAAGGCGGTATAATGTATCGACACGTACCCGGAGGGGAATATCCGAATGCAGGAAATACTCGCCCGCATTATGCGCGAATACGGCGACGTCTTGGGAAACATGCACCGCACAAACGCAATTTTGCTCGACCTTGCGCCCGATATGCCGCGCGAGCGTATTTTGGTGCGCTCATTTGTGGAAATCGACGGCTTTAATACGTTGAAAAATACGCCGGAAAACGCATACGCCCTTGCGGAAAAAAAACTCGCCAAAAATTTAACGGAAACATTTGCCATGGAACAAGCCGCCGCCCTTTGGGTTGTGCGGCTTTTCGGGGTTGCAATGGGGCTTTCGGAAGACGCTTCCGCCGAGGAAGAAAAAATCGTTTCCGTCGTTGAAAGCAGCCCGCGAGGGATTGCGGCAATCGGCAAAAAGCACGTTGTTGCGATTTCGTCGGACGGCACGGTTTTCGCCGACGGCGACAACTCCGAGTTTCAATGTGATGTATCGGGATGGGAAAATATTGTGGCGGTTGCGGCGGGGGATGCGCATACTTTGGGGCTTCGCGCCGACGGTCGTGTTTTGGCGACGGGTTCGAACGCCTATGACGAATGCGACGTCGGGCATCTTACGGATGTTCGCGGAGTGTACGCTTTCGGCGGCGACAGTATTTGCGTACTGGGCGACGGAACGGCGCAAGCGTTCGGGCGTTCGCGGTACGATTTGTCAACATTTTCGGATATCGCCGGCATCGCGCGCTACCCCGACGGCTTAATCGGCATACGCCGAGACGGCGGGCTGTCGCTTGTTTGCAATATCTCCGACGACGACGCGGCGCAGGAAATCGCGTGGCTTTTGCAGTGTCACGACGTTTTGCAGGTGCTGGCAACATATACCGACGGTTGCGTAATTTTGGGCAAAGACAAGCGAATTTACAAGGATAATCAACCCGCGAATTATTTTGCGCAATGGAATAATATTATCGACATTGCCGACCTTGCGGATTCATTTGCGATTTTACGCGCCGACGGCACGGTTCGCATTTTGCCCTACGAGCGCGACAAACCGCGCCCGGAAACCGTCGTCGATAAATGGACTAACATCGCGGCAATCTTTGGCGGATACAAGCGGTTGCTCGGTTTAACGCGCGACGGCAATTTGCTTGTGGCATACACGCATCAGGGTTGGCTTTGGAGCAACCAAGGCATGAAAATGGACTATGTATCGGGATGGTTTCCCGTGGGGGCGGCGGAATGAACCCGCAAATTTTTGAGGCGTTGACCGCCGTTCGCGACACTCACGGCGACGGCGTTTTTTACAATTTAACAACCGCACGAAATCTGCTTAACGACCTCGCGCCGACTCTTCGCAAAGAGCGTGTGCAGGTTGTAAATTTTTTGGAAATCGGCGGTTATTTTCAGTTGAAATATGCGGAAAAATCTTACCCGCTTGTGCGAAAAAAGCTCACGGAGCAACTGATTGAAACATATGCCGTTGACCGCGCGGTTGCGGAATGGGTGCTGAATCTTTTCAGCGAGCTTTTGGGTTATAAAATCACGTCCGAAGGCGGCGTCTATTTGTCATCAACGGCGGAGAAAAAAATCACCCCTTGGAAACCGACGGAAACAATGACGCGCCCGCAGTCACAATCAAAAAGCCCGTATGTCGGCGCAGAGCGACGCCCCATAATGACAGTACCGCGTCCGAATTTCGGCGAGCAAAAAAAAGCGTTCATTAACGAACGCTTTGCGCAGAAAATTTCGGCAAATTATCATTCCGTTGCGGTGACTCGCGACGGGCAGGTCAGTGCGGCGGGCGTAAATTCCGACGGGCAATGCAACACAAACACATACGATTGGCGCGACATAACGGCAGTGTCGGCGGGGGCATTTTTTACGGTGGGGCTTCGCGCAGACGGCACGGTTTTGGGCGTCGGGCGAAATGATTTCGGGCAACTCGACGTGCAAAATTGGACGCAAATCAAAAAAATTTCCGCCGGGGCGCGCCATACCGTAGGGCTTCGCGAAGACGGTACGCTTTTGGCGTGCGGGCAGAGTCGTCACGGCGAATGCAGGGTTTCACATTGGCGAAATATTGTTCGTGTTGTGGCCGGTCAGGATTGCACTTTCGGCATAAAAAAAGACGGGCGCGTTCTCGTAAGCGGCAATAATCGCAACGGAAGCCTTGATGTTTCGCATCTTGAAAATGTCGCCGACATCGCATATGCCGCCCCCGGCAGAATCATCGCGCTGTTGCAGGACGGTACAATCGCTCGCGTCGGGCGCGAAAATCACATGCGAAAAAATTTTTCGCTGTTCAGAAATATCCGGCAGGTTTCCGCCGCACCGGATTATTTCGCCGCGCTGAGCGAAAACGGCACGGTTCGGCTTTTGGCATATTTTTGGCAGGAATCCGGCGTCGAGGCTGCAACAACCGACTGGCGCGACATAATTGCAATTGCGGCCGGTCGTCATCACATAATCGGTTGGAAATCAAACGGTACGCTTTTGGCGGAAATGCTGCATCCCGACCTCGCGTACAACAAAGGGCAAATCAACGTTACGCGGTGGGAAATGTAAAATCGTAATTTCCCGCCGCCGAATACATATTCCAACCGCGAAATCCCGTGTACTGTTCAAACGTAAATTTTTCACGAATTTCCGGCGGAAGTTTTTCAAAATCGTCGGGGTGCGCCAGCAAAAGAATGTCGCCCGCGAAACTTCCGGGTTCAATGTAATGAAGATACCCGCCGACCCTTCCGCGCGAAACGCCCAAAAACGAATCTTCGTCAAACTGAACGGTGTGAAATACGCGGTCGGTATCCAAAACCCGTAAATTTCCCGTCACGATTTTATTCGGCGTGTAAACCAATCCGGCTTCGAAGCCGGATATTTTTTGCGCAAGTTCGCGTTGGTCGTAAATTGTTGTGCCGATATATGTTGAAAACGAAAAAAGATTCGAAATAATCAACGCCGCAAGCAGGCAACCGAGCAAAGCGTGTCGCACTCGCGCAGTTTTCCCTTCATATGAAATAACTCCGCCGAGCAGCGCAATCAACGCTACCACCACGGGAATCAGATATCTGGTTTCGAAAACGGTAGCCCCGTAAGTTAAAAACGTCAGCGTAAAAATAACGAGGTTGACAAATATCACGGATAAAAAAATCAATGCGCCGTCCGAAAGGGCGGCCTTTTTTTTGATGCGGCTGAGCGTTAAAACAACTGCGGCAATCAGCAAGTGCGCAATAAAAATGTTAGACAAAAAAAACAATCCGCTTCTGCTTGCAACCGGCACGTAAGTGACGTGTCGTATGCCGCCGAGCAGGATTAAATATCCCAAATACACAGATTGCAAATTTGAAAAAAAGTCTGCTGCGCCGGTTAAAACGGGGGTGTCGTTGGGGCGGAAGTCGAAAACACTGCCGGCAACAAAACGCCCGACGAGCGTAACGAAAACCCACAAAATAACAAGATACACAGCTTTATTTTTGAGCAATTCCTTTACCGACGCCGACCCGGTTAATGCTTTTACGCCGAAAAAAAGTATCAGCGGAGCAATAAATGTCACCAAAATATAAAATCCGGTTGAAACGGCGCAAATAAAAACTGCTGCGGTTGCGATTGTTGCCCAAATAATCGACGCCGTGCCGCTCTTTTTTTCGTAAAAAACTAAAAATGCCTTTATGCAGCAAAGTCCGGTAAGCAGCCGAAATCCCCAAAACGCGGCGGAAGTAAAAATCAAGCTGTAAAAATTATCGAGCGAATTATTAAGGTAGCATCCGCGAGAAACAAACGACGAAAATAAGATACACATCGGCACAATAATCGCCAAAGTGTTGTTAGCGCGAATGCCTTCACGGTTCTCAAGGGTGTTCGTATTTGTAATGTCCTTCAGCAAAATCGCAAAAGCAACGGCGATTAAAGCCGAAAAAATAATATTCACAATCCCGAAAGACAAAAAAATATCTCCCGTTATGCCGTAAAGTAAGGCGGCAAAAGGCATCGCCGTGTCAAAATGAAGATTAGAAAATTCGCGCAAAAAAACTGGATTAAGCGTACCCTGCTCCCAAATTTCAATTGCGTTGGAAAAGGCAATCCCGGCATCAAAGCCTATGCGATGCCCGTTTCGGAACAAATTTATGTAAACTATGCCGATAAATTGCAATACAAACAGTGCGGCAAAACCGATTTTCAGAAAAAAGTCCGGATTTTTTTTTGTCATAGGTTCACAGCCTTTCTTTTTTTAACGGTTGTCGGAAGTCTCGCGTATCACATAATGCGGACGTTGTTTTATTTCGTCATATATTTTGCCGATATAGAGGCCGATTATACCCAACGAAACCATCAACATCGACCCGATAATCAACAAAAGCAGGATAACGGTGGTGAACCCCTCAACCGCTCTGCCCGAAAACCATGCGTGAACCGTATGCCCGCCCAAAACAACGGATGCGAAAAAAAAAATCACCCCGACAAAAGTAACCATTTGCATGGGTGCGGAGGAAAACGAAATAATGCTGCTCAAAGCGTATTTGGCAGACGTATAAAAGTTAAATTTTGATTTCCCGCGCCGACGCGGTTCAACTTTAAACGAAACCCGCCTCCGCCGAAAGCCTGTCCACGTGGATAAAGCCCGAAAAAATCGTTGACGTTCCGGCAGACGCATAAGTGTGTCGACCACTCGTCGGTCGAGCAATTGAAAATCGGATGAATCTCGTAATTCAACGCCGCCCGCTCGTTTCATCAAAAAATAAAACACGCCGGCAAAAAATTTATAAAGAAGCGACTCTTTCCCTCGCGAATGTTTTGCGCCCTGAACAATATCGACGTCGCCTTCCCGCCAAGCCGCATACATATCAACCAAAACACCCGGCGGATGCTGCAAATCGCAGTCCATGATTGCGCAAGCGTCGCCCCGTGCGTGCGACAACCCGGCAAGCATTGCGGCTTCTTTGCCGAAATTTCTCGAAAATGATATGCCGCGAACAATTAAATTTTCGCCCGAACTTTCACCGGGATAATTTTTCGCTAACGCGCAAATTTCATCCCAAGTATTGTCGCCGGAACCGTCATCAACAAAAATGATTTCAGACTTAATCCCGATTGTAACCGATTGCACCGCTTCAACGACATCGCGCACCGAATCGCCTTCATTATATGCAGGTATTACAATTGACAATACGGGCATGTGCTTCATCCTTTCGAGAGGTTTTGCAGGAAGTCTGTTACAGTATACGGCAGTGCCGCAAAGTGTCAACACGGCAATTTTATTTTGAAAAACCTATCTCCACAAATTGACGAAATAATGTTATAATCGTCAAAAAAGGGGAGGCGACAAAAATGCTTGAATTTTTTCATCCGGTTACGTATGTTGCATTGGGAATTTTAGTCCTGTGGAACTTAGTAACTTTTGCATTGTTTGCAATCGACAAAGCACGCGCCAAGGCAGGTGAATGGCGCATTAAAGAGGCTACGTTGTTTATCACCGCGTTTTTAATGGGAGGATTCGGTTCAATTGCCGGCATGTATGCTCTCAGGCATAAAACCCAGAAAATCAGCTTCAAAATACTGATTCCGCTTGCGGTAGTCGTAAATGTTGTTGTGCTTATCGGGTTGGGGATATTGCTGTTTTAACAAAAAAGACAGGGTGATTGCATGAACATTTTGGGCGAGCTTCTGCCCCCGATTTTGGATAATTTATTGGGTTACGACTTGCTTATTATCCTGATGGCGGCGGGCACTCTTGCGTATTTTATTTTTATTTTAAGGCACGCGGATAAGGTCAGCCGGTTGCTTAATACTCGCGGATATCTGCCCGACGATGTTTTCGACGAGGAAGAATACACTCCGCCAACCAAAGCGGCAATCAAGGAACAAAAACTGAATTTGCGCGAAATGCGCGAAACAACGGAAAAATACTACTCAATGTTCAGCAATTTGACGGGAACTTTCCCGTTGATGGGTATTTTGGGTACGGTAATTTCCCTGATTCCCTTGGTTCAAAACATCGAAAACATGCAGCAAAACTTTTTCATCGCGCTTACATCTACATTGTGGGGGCTGATTTTTGCTGTAATTTTTCGGCTTTTGGACGGTGTTCTTGTGCCGCGTCTGGAAATGAACAATCGCGGTATAGATGACTTTTTGGAAAAATTGGAAAGCGTATTGACGAAGTTGAAAGCCGACGCTCCCGTTAAGTCCGGTGAATCCGTTGCGCCTTCTCTTGAACTCGCTGAGCCTTCCGAGTTGAAAGCGTCTGCCGCACCCGCCGACGCTGCGTTGCCGGAACATGCCGAAGATGATTCGGACGCTCCCGAGCCGATAAAACCCGAAACCCTCAATTCGGCGGAGATTTCCCAATGAGTAAGCGCGGCATTTTAATTGAACTTACACCGCTGTTGGACGTCATTTTAATTATGATGTTCCTCATTTTGGTGCAAAGCGAAGGCAGAGTTGACGCGGTTTACACCGATTTTCGCCAAACGTTTGAAGAAGATTTGGCGGCGGCACAGGCGCAGCTCGAAGAAGACCTCGAAGCTGCACTTGCGGAGGCAATATCGGAATTTGAAGAGTATCATGCGGAGCAGTTCGGCGAATTAGATAATTTGCGGCAACAGGTTGCGGATTTTGACGCGCTGATGTTGGGCATGGACGAAGATTCCGGTATATTAACGGTGAACCTTAATGCTAACCCGCAAAATTTGAACATGCGTTACGTAACAGTGGAGTCGCCCGGGCATGACGCGCGCATCGACTTAACATGGGACGCGCTCGCCCGTGATGACGCCGCCCGCGAAATTAACGCCGCGCTTGCGGCACAAATTCGAGCGATGGATAACGCAGTTGTTTTCGTTGTGTTCATGCACGACGGCAGAACCGTTTTCACCGCCGACCATCGGCTTGTTTGGTTGGCAATTCATAATCAACGTTTGCACAATCCGAATGTTTTTACCGTTGAGCTGGATATTCGGCAGTAAATTCTGAAAGGAAGAAATGTTATGGAAAATGAAAAGCCCAAGAAAAAAAAGAAAAGCAAACTCACGACGTATGTTATTTGCGGATTGGTGTTGCTTGTTGCCGGAGGATTATTTTTGGATTTCGGCGGCATAGGCAGCGGAATCGGAATCCCGGTGGTCAACTTCGGCAATGACGGCGACGATGCCTACGAGTCGTCCCCCTACGAAGAAGACGTTCCCGATGATGAGCCGCTCCCGTTAATCGAGCCGCCCACCGAATACGATGAGGATGAACCGGAAACACCCCCCGGCTACGAAACGCCGCTTCTTACAATTCGCGTGGTTGAAAGCGCAATCATGTACGACGGGCAGGAGCTGAACACGGACGAGCTTCGCGCTTTGCTTACCGAGTTGCATCGCCCCGAATATGTATGGGAGCTTCACGACGAACGCGCAATTTATGCCGTTCACGAGGAAGTTCGAAATCTTTTTGCGGAATTGAATATCACATTTACACAAACGGCGGGATAAGTCATGGATATTTTAAAAAAGTTGACCGAAGAGTTCGGGCTGAAAAGTTGGCAGGTTGAAAATATCGTGCAATTGATTGACGAGGATAACACGATTCCTTTCATTGCCCGCTATCGAAAAGAAGCGACCGGCGGAGTTGACGACCAACAACTGCGCGAACTTAACGACCGTTTGGAATATTTGCGCAACTTGGAAAGCCGCAAGCAGTTGGTGGTAAACACCCTCACGGAGCAAGGAAACCTGACGGATGAGTTAGCGGCGGCGTTGGCAAAAGCAACAACGCTTACGGAAGTTGAGGATATTTATCGTCCGTTTAAGCCCAAGCGACGCACCCGCGCAACAATCGCGGCAGAAAAAGGCTTGGGACCGCTTGCGGATTTAATTTTCCTGCAAGAACTCACCGATTTGAATGCCGCCGCTGCGGAATACATCAACGCGGAAAAAGGAGTCGAAACGGAAGCCGACGCATTAGCGGGCGCAGGCGATATTATTGCGGAAAAAATCTCCGACGACCCGACGTGCCGCACCGTTGCGCGAAAACTTACACAGGACGACGGAACAATTACATCTTTCTGCGCGTCAAAAAAAGCGGCGGAAAATCCCGAAAAAGCAGCGGTTTACGAAATGTACTTCGAATACACCGAGCCGATTAAACGGATTGTCGGGCATCGTGTTTTAGCAATCAATCGCGGCGAAAATGAAGGCTTCTTAAAAGTGACGGTCGAAGCTCCCGAAGGAAAAATTATTGCGGAGCTGAACAAGCTGTTCGTAAAGCCGAACTCCGGAACATTATCGTTTATGGAGGCGGCACTGGCGGACAGCTATAAGCGGTTGACCGCGCCCGCCGTTGAGCGCGAAATTCGCACCGGGTTGACAGAGCAGGCCGAAGAAGGCGCGATTCGGGTTTTTGCCGAAAATTTGCGTCAGCTTTTGATGCAACCGCCGGTGAAAGACCATATTGTTCTTGCTATCGACCCCGGCTTTCGCACGGGATGCAAACTTGCCGTCGTCGATGAAACCGGAAAAGTTCTGGAAACGGGCGTTGTTTTTTGCACAATCACAAAGGACACCGCGCCGTCGAAAAAAATGCTCAAGCAAATGATTGACCGCCACAACGTCAGCATTTTAGCCATAGGAAACGGCACGGCATCGCGAGAAACCGAGCTTGTTGTTGCCGAACTCTTAAAGGAATCCGGCGCGGCGGCGCAATATATTATTGTAAATGAAGCGGGCGCGTCAGTGTATTCCGCGTCGAAACTGGGCGCAGAAGAATTTCCCGAATTTGACGTTGCCTTGCGAAGCGCGGTTTCAATCGGCAGACGCTTACAAGACCCTCTTGCGGAGCTTGTTAAAATCGACCCGAAAAGTATCGGGGTCGGGCAGTATCAGCACGACATGAATCAAAAACGCCTCAGCTCAACGCTGTCGGGTGTGGTTGAGGCGTGTGTAAATAAAGTCGGCGTGGATTTGAACACGGCGTCGCCGAGCTTGCTTTCGTATGTAGCCGGGGTGAGCCCCGCTATTGCAAAAAATATACTCACGTTCCGCGAGGAAAACGGCAAATTTGTGTCGCGGGCGCAACTTAAAAAAGTGGGCAAGCTCGGCCCGAAAGCCTTTGAGCAATGCGCCGGCTTTTTGCGTATCCCGGGCGCGAAAAATCCGCTCGACAATACCGCCGTTCACCCCGAATCGTACAAGGTAGCGGAAAGTTATTTGGAAATATCGAAAGAACCGCCGCCGGTCGCTCCCGCAAAACCGGCGCAGGTAATGAAGTCGCTGAAATCTCTCGCGGCAATTGCGCCGCAAACTGACGAAAAACCGCAACCTGATTACGAAGCAATCGCCAAGCGATTGGATGTAGGTGTGCCGACGTTGCGCGACATTGTGTTGGAGCTTGAAAAACCCGGGCGCGACCCGCGCGACGAGTTGCCGCCCGTTTTGCTTCGCAGCGACGTTCTTAACATGGAAGATTTGGCGGAAGGTATGGTTCTCACGGGTACGGTTCGAAACGCGGTAGATTTCGGAGTATTTGTAGATATCGGCGTACACCAGGACGGGCTTGTTCACATTTCTCAAATTCGCGAACGCCGCGTTAATCACCCGCTTGAGGCTGTGCAAGTCGGCGACATTGTTACAGTGAAAGTTTTGGGCGTGGATTTGAAAAAGAAGAGGATTTCGCTTTCCATGCGGAATGTAAAGTAATGATGTAAAAAAGCAGAGCTTTTTCCAGGCTCTGCTTTTTTATTTCGTCCGCTTGCAACAAGGGTTTTTTGATGTACATAAGTGATGCGGTTGGACTGATTCGACCTAAATTTTACAGACACATTGAACATCAAGTAAAATAAAAAAAGGATGATGTTCAAAATGACGAAAAAATACGACCCTGCATACAAACCGGAAGTATGCAAACCAATAGCGAGCAGAGCGTCAGCGGCAACGAGTCGCGAAACGGGAATCAACGACAACACGCTGTATATTTGGATGAAACGGTATAACGAAAACAAGGAGAAGCCGTTCGTGGGAAGCGGTCATG
>Ga0123355_10002963_pt1 | contig 24107 bp, 15 predicted proteins | sample TergutEmb28metaG_3_FD_89872 | JGI IMG/M metagenome (GOLD analysis project Ga0123355, IMG submission 89872) | Embiratermes neotenicus P1 segment gut microbial communities from Petit-Saut dam, French Guiana - Emb289 P1 | ecosystem: Host-associated > Arthropoda: Insects > Digestive system > Gut ... | reverse complement strand
GGAAGGGAAGGGAAGGGAAGGGAAGGGAAGGGATGGGAACGGAAAGGAAGGAAAAGAAAGGGAATCGAAGTAAAGGGAAAGGAATGGGTTAACTGTGTGTTGAGAACTGTTTTATTTTCTTTGTATCTTGTGGACAGTGATTATAGTTTGAAAACTTAGTGTTGAGTGTAAGGGTACTTACAGGGTGAGCGAAATGTGAGATTGTGTACTGTGGACGGTGGTTACAGTGTGAGTATTAAATGTTAGTGTAAGGGTCCTGACAGGTGGATTGAATTGTGATATTGTGTAGTGTGGACGGTGGTTATAGTGTGAGTACTTAGTGTTATTGTAGGGGTACTGACAAGGGAGTGGAATTGTGAGACTTTGTAGTGTGGACGGTTTTTATACTGTGAGTACGTAGTGTTAGTGTAAGGGTAATGACAGGGGAGTGGAATTGTGAGGCAGTGTAGTGTGGACGATGGTTATAGTGTGAGTAGTTAGTGTTAGTCTAAGGTTACCGACAAGGGGATGGAATTGTGAGATTGTGTAGTGTGGACGGTGATTATAGTTTGAGTACGTAGTGTTAGGGTAAGGTTACTGACAGGGGGATGAAATTGTGAGATTGTGTGTTGTTCACGATGGCTCTAGTGTGAGTACGTAGTGTTAGTGTAAGGGTTTGGCATGGAGAGGAATTGTGAGATTGTGTACTGTGGACGGTGGTTACAGTGTGAGTACGTAGTGTTAGTGTGAGGGTACTGACAGGGTAAAGTATTGTGAGATTCTGTAGTGTAGACGGTGATTATATTGCGAGTACGTAGTGTTAGTGTAAGGGTACTGACAGGGGAATGGAAATGTGAGATTGTGTGGTGTGGAATTTGGTTATAGTGTGAGAAATTAGTGTTAGTTTAAGGGTATTGGCAGGAGTGGTTTTGTGAAATTGTGTAGTTGGTACGGTGGTTATTGTGTGAGTACTTAGTGTTAGTGTATAGGTACTGGCAGGGGAGTGGAATTGTGAGGTTGTGTATTGTGGACGGTGGTTATATTCTGAGTACGTTGTGTTAGATTGAGTGTAATGACAGAGGATAGGAATTGTTAAATTTTGTAATATGGACCTGTGGTTATATTGTGAGTACATAGCGTTAGTGAAACTTTACTGACAAGGTAGTGGAACTGTGAAATTTTGTAGAGTGGACGCTTGTTAACATGTGAATACGTAGTGTTAGTGTAAGGGTAATGACAGGGGATGCAGTTGTGAGTTTGTGTAGTGTGGACGGTGGTTAAAGTAGGAATACCTAGTGTTATTGTAAGGCTACAGACAGGGGGATGGAAAATGTGGGATTGTGTGGAGTGGACTGTATTTATAGTGTGAGTACGTAGTGTTAGTGTAAAGGTATTGTCAGGGGAGTGGAATTGTGAGACTGTGTAGTGAGGACGTTGGTTATAGTATGAGAACTTAGTGTTAGTGTAAGTGTATTGGAAAGGGAGTGGAATTGTGGAATTTTGTGTTGTGGACGTTAGTTATAATGTAAATACCTAGTGTTAGTGTAAGGGTATTGATAGGGGATGGAGTTGTTTGGTTGTGTAGTGTGGACGGTGGTTATAGCGTGAGTACTTACTGTTAGTTTAAGTGTACCGACAGAGGAGTTGAAATGTGAGTTTGTTTACTGTGAACGCTTATAATAGGGTGAGCTCGTAGTTTTTCTTTAAGGGTACTGTCAGGGGGTGGAATTGTGAGATTGTGTATTGCAGATTTTGTTTATAGTAGGAGTATGTAGTTTTTATGTGAGGTTACTGAGAGGGGGACGGAAATGTGAGATTGTGTTGTGTGGTCGGTTCTTATAGTGTGAGAACCTTATATTTGAGTAAGTGTTCTGACACGGGAGTGGAATTATGAGATTGTGTAGTTTTGAAATTGGTTAGAGTGTCAGTACTTAATGTTAGTGTAAGTGTAGTGACAGGGTAGTGGATTTGTACGATTTTGTAGTTTGGACATTATTAACATTGTGAGGGCCTAGATTTAGTGTAAGGTTAGTGGCAGGAGACGGGAGATATGAAATTGTGTAATGTGGAAGGAAGATATTGTATAATTACCTAGTGTTAGTGTATGCGTATTTACAGGGGGATGGAAATGTGCGATATTGGTGTGTGGACGGTTTTTATAGTGTGAGTGCTTAGTGTTAAAGGAAGGGTTCTGACAGGGGGAATAAAATTGTGAGTTTGTGTAGTATCGATATTTGTTATAGTGTGAGTACTTAATGTTATTTTAAGGGTATTGACACGGAGGATGGAATTGTGGGTTTGTCTAGTGTGGACTTTGGTTATTGTGTGAGTACGTTGTGTTAGTGTATAGGTATTGACTGGTTGTAGAATAGTTTGTTTGTGTAGTGTTGAAAGTGGTTATAGTGTGAGTATTTAGTGTTAGTGTAAAGGTACGGACAGGGAGGGTAATTGTGAAATTTTGTTGTGTGGACCGTGGTTATAGTTTGAGTATTTAGTGTTAGTGTTAGGGTACTGTCGTGGGATGGTTATTGTGAAATATTTAGTGTGGGCGGTTGTGATTATCTGATTACATACTCTTGGTTTAAGGGTACTGACAGGGAGATGGAATTGTTAGATTGTTTATTGTGGACGGTGTTTATAATGTGAGTACATAATTTTAGTGTAAGATTACTGACGGGGATGGAATTGTGCGATTGTGTAGTGTGGAACGCTTTATATTGTGATTACTTAGGTTTAATGTGTGGGTTTTGACACAGGGAATAAAATTGTGTGATTTTGTAGTGTGGATGTTTGTTATAGTGTAAATACTTAAAGTTAGTGAAAAATTACTGTCACGGGGGATGGAATTTTGGGATTGTCTAGTGTGGACCGTGGTTATTGTGTGAGTACGTAGTGTTAGTGTAATGGTAATTGCAGGGGAGTGGAATTGTGATGTTGTTTTGTGAGGAAGTTTGTTATTCTGTGAGTACTTAGTGTTAGTGTAAGGTACTGACAAGGCAGTGAAATTTTGAAATTGTGTAGTGTGGACGTTGGTTATATTTTGAGTACTTAGATTTAGTATAAGTGTACTGAGAATGGAGAGGAATTTTGAGATTTTGTATTGCGAACCTTGTTTTTAATGTGAGGACCTAGATTTTTTAAGGGTATTCTCAGGGGAGGGGAATTCATAGATTGTGTATCGTGGACGGAAATCGTAGTGTGAGTACGTTGTGTTAGTGTAGTGTTACCGAAAGGGAATAGACTTGTGAGATTGTGTATTGTGGATGGTTGTTAAATTTTGAGTATTTATTGTTAGTGTAAGTTTATTGACATTGGAGTGGTATTGTGAAATTGTGTTTTGTGAACAATGGTTATATTCTGAGTACCTAGATTTAGTTTTTGGTTACTGACAGGGGAATGGAATTGTGAAATGTTGTAGTGTGGACTGTGAGTACCTAGAGTTAGTTTATTGGTACTGACAGGGAGTGGAATTTAGAAATTGTGTAGTTTGGACATTAGTTATAATTTGAGTACTTAGTGTTAGTGTATGTGTATTGACAGGGGAAGGGGATTGTGAGATTGTGTAGTGTGGACGGTGGTTATAATATGAGTACGTAGTTTAATGTAAGGATACTGAGAGTGTAGTGGAAGGGTGAGAGTGTGTAGTGTGAACGGTAGTTATAACTTGAGTACGTAATGTTAGTTTAATAGAACTGAGAGGGGGATTTAATTGTGAGATTTTATTGTACTTTAAAATGAATTATATAACGAAATATTAAAGGATGTGTCATCTTGTTCATCTCTCTTTATTCAACTATCATGATGATGCACGGTCCAATAAACATACGATTCAATAAATGTAAATTACGTATTATTTCTCGTCAAGAATTCAAGTGGAATATTCCGTACCCGAACATGATCTGCTGCTATGAATGACCGTCTGACACATGGCAATTATACTCTTGTGAAATTGTGGGACTTTTGCAATAGGCAGTGTCTTCAACTTAGTAGTTTATTTTAGCAATACGACGAAATATTATAACGTAACTACATTTTATATAAAGTCAAATATAGAAAACAATGAAATAATGAAACAATCTCGCACCGCTTCATGTCACATTATCACATTCACACTAAGCAGCTCCATACACAATCTCGCACCGCTTCATGTCACATTATCACATTCACACTAAACAACTCCATACACAATCTCGCACCAATTCATTTCACATTAAACATTCACACTCAAAATTCCCGAAATCCTTCTTAAAGCAGAGCACCCTTCCGAAACTTTCAGCGCACCAATATCATCACAGTTACAATTTTTCTCCTCTCACATCCACAGTACAATTTATAGCAGTATGTTCGGTAACTTCCCTGACATCCAAAACACTGTCAAGATCCAGTCCTGAACTCTGAATTTCCCTCCCTTCTTCCTTGCAGTTCCAAAAATTGCAGCATCCTGTGACGTAACAAGACCGGAGCGGAATTTAAGGATCTTTTAATATTTTTCTCAACCAAACCACAGGAACTAACACCATAATTGTGTGTGTGAAACACAACAGTATATTTGTGGCTAACAGAATGCAATGAATTCCGTTACAGCGTGTAGGTTAACAGCTACTAAGAATGTATTATTTTATTGTCTACCACAATTACCAGAATAGAAGGTTATTTCAAGATTACTGCTGTTAACACAAGCTGCCAACCCATTCAGTACCGCAATAAACACGATACACTATTTCAACAGAACCTCCTGTTTCCCCTTACCCCAAGCCACAAATAATACTGAACCTCACGCAGTGCTTCCAGCTGAAGGTCACAGACAGTACAACTGTAAGTAAAGTGTTTGCTTTTATAACAAGAGTTTGAAATGTCTGTTGTAGCTGTTTGTAAATCTGATTGAAGATGTTTTCTCGTTAATTCTTCTTCAGTAAAATTTCGCACATTTTCTCTTTGACGAATTTGTGATTAAATGCTTAATTTTAAATCTGCCTGTAAATAGAAAATCTCAAGCAAGGCCTGTTTGCTTCCTCACAACAAGTATTAAACTGGGTCTAAATGAAATAAGGATATCCGATGGTAAAATTGTTTCCACTTACACGATCTAAAATTTCTTTTCGAGGTTCGCAGTTCAGCGTGAGATTTTCATTACTGACACCTTTGATTCAGTGAGTAAGGCAGCCCGAAGCTTCACAAACTGCCCACTATCCGTTCCGGTGACTTTTTGTAGCCTAAATTTGGAGAAATTTCAGCAATAAATTCTACTAAATGTAACTGCGCTAATAGACAAATTGGTTCTTACTGTTATTTCCTAAGTACCGGAATTAACAAGAACTAGCCACAGAAAGCGGCTTGTGTTTGCGAAACGTTTCAAAATACTCAAGTTTAGCGGCTATATTTTCCATCTACATTTAGTGACTGAAGGTGAGAATGCAGAACGATCTGTAATGGCGGTAAAATTACTGAGATTAAGTTAGGGTTCTCTTGGAGGACCACACCGAGCTGGGTGGCGCAAATATGGACTGTACCTGTGACACCAACTGTGTGGCGTAAATGTAGCCCATGTCTCTGACACTAGTTGGGTGCCGTAAATATGGTCCATATCTGTGACACCAGTTGGGTGGCGCAAATATGTTCCATGTCTGTGACACCAGTTGTGTGGCGTAAATATGGTCCTCGTCTGTGACACCAGTTGGGTGGCGCAAATATGTTCCATGTCTGTGACACAAGTTGGTGGCGTAAATATGGTCCTCGTCTGTGACACCAGTTGGGTAGCGCAAATATGTTCCATGTCTGTGACACAAGTTGGTGGCGTAAATATGGTCCATGCCTGTGACACCAGTTGGGTGGCGTAAATATGGTCCATGTCTGCGACACCAGTTTGGTGGCGCAAATATGGTCCATGTCTGTGACACCAGTTGTGTGGCTTAAATATGGTCCTCGTCTGTGACACCAGATGGGTGGCGCAAATATGGTCCATGTCTGTGACACCATTTGGGTGGCGTAAATATGTTCCATGTCTGTGACACCAGTTGGTTGGCACAAGTATGGTCCATATCTGTGAAACCAGTTGGGTGGCTAAATATGTTCCATGTCTGTGACGCCAGAAGGGTGGCGTAAATATGGGGCATGTCTGTGACACCAGCTTTGTGGCGCAAATATGGACTATGTCTGTGACACCAAATGTTGGCGCAAATATTTTCCATGTCTGTGACAAGAGATGTGTGGCGCAATATGACCTGTGTCTGTGACACCAGTTGGGTGTCGCAAATGTGACCTTTGTGTGTGACGCAATCTCACTTGAGCTTCCGACCTGCCGCAGCCAATCAGGTCACCGCATCTGCGTAAACTGCTAAGTGCTTCTGGTGGCTGGAGGCTTGCCAAGGGGCTGCTTGTTGGCAGCGAAACTTGTCCTTACGTGTTTCAGTGCAGAAGACGCTTTTGCTTTTGTATGGTAGGTTGACAAAGCTGCATTGTCAACAGTGGCGGTTGTCAGTGGTGATCCACCATTATAAATGCTTGTTCTGAAAATTAGGGCCAAACTTGTTAAAATTTCACACGGAGTGAAATGCTTTGACTGTGGCAGCCATCTGGACAAAGGGACGAAAAAATTGTCTATTAAAAGATTATTATCACGTACTTATATTTTATTATATATAAAGATTGTTATAATAAGAACTGTAATTTTGCCTGTTGTTTGTGTGGGTGTGAAACTTGGTCAGTCAACAATTCTTAGACAACTTATTCCGTTGTTATTAAATGTAATCGTAGGTAAAAAAAAATTAAACCAAGTGTAAGCACAACTGTATCTGTATTTTCCATTTTGAATGACACGTTCAGGTTTTTTTTAGTTTACATTTCGAATACCTGGCCCTGAGTTATTTTGCGTATTAGCTAACAGTAGCTGACAGCAGAAGTTGTTGTTTGAGATGTCGTTTCTTTATATCCAGATATTAAACTTATTTTTGAATTTCAGAATAAATGCTTGGTGTTGCGTAATTTGGAGGATGGGGAATTGCTTGGAATATTAATTTTGGCAAATTTTGGGAAGGAAGACATTTTTATTACAATGATTAATGGAATTGCAAATACATATCATTCTTGTTTTTAAGCTTTCGCCGTGTTCTAAACGTAATTTGTTCCTTTTGAGTAATTCCCCGGCGTCTGAGTTCTAATTGCCGACGTTTCGGAACTCACTATCAGTTCCATCTTCATAGGCAGGTTGTCTGCTTGGCTTTACAGCCGGTTTTTCTCAAGTATAATATCGTTGACTTATGCATTTTAAGAAAGAAAATTATTCCTAATTGCACCAATTAATTATAAATTAGCCGAACAATGTGGACGCGCATGGGTCTGCATTCTCTCGCTTGCCGGGAATGCGGGTTAGAATTCCGACAACAGAAAGAAATTTGGTCTGTGTTTAATTATATGTGTTTGCACATCGAGGCCTCTGCGACAAGCCGATCTCTCGTCCAGAGGGCTAGGTCAAGAGTGTGTGACCAGTTGTGACAATAACACTCTACATGTCCAATGAGGAAGGAAAAGAAGTGGGGCAAGAAACTATTTGCACACCATTACTATTTTACGTCTTTAATAACAAAAAATTTCTCAGCACGGTTGGACATACTCGTACGGTACAGTACCAGGTATAATTAAAGCCACATAATTGTGAATTTCCTAAAACAACCAGTTGTGAGCAGAAACAGAGATTCATAGCAAAGTTGATGTATCGAAAAAATGAAACACAAAACTTTGAATAATACTTCATGTTTCCTTTCAGGCGGAGAGAGATGTAGAAGAGCTTTTAAAAAGAGTGGAGGACGAGAAGAGAGCTGTGGTAAACGAAATGGGTTCTAGTGGGACGTATTGGGAGAATTGGAAACAATATTTGAACCCGAACGTTTACAAGCCATTCATTATCATACACGTTTTCAACCTTATGCAAGTTTTGTGTGGAACGAACCTCTTTGAATATTTTGTTCCCGATATCATCTTAGTTGGGAAGAGAGACGGCAGTTTGGACATCAATTTCGTCATGAATTTAATATTAACTGTAAGGTTTTCGTATATTGTGGCCTCTTGTGTAATTTTATTGTTGTTTGGACGTCGAATAATTTGTGTGTCATCAGGTGTGTGTTCAGGTATTGCGGCAGTACTGGTTGGTACATTTGTTTATATGCAGACGATTCACACGTGGAAAATAATTGGTTTGTTTGTCTTATACATGGCATTCTATACATACGGATATTTTGTGATGGCACAAACAATGATTGGAGAAATATTGCCATCTAATATTAGGTGTGTTGTTGGGGCTTATATTTTCACCATGAATTATATGGTTACGTTTTATGCAACTAAATACTTCTCTTCAGTCGTCACAGCAGTTGGTACCCACGGCCTTTTGTGGATAATTGGTGTGTCTTCGTTGCTGTTTTCACTGTTTTTGTACCTGATGTTACCCGAAACAAAAGGGTGCTCTCTTGTGCAAATAGAAGAATACTTCATGCAACCAAATGTTTTATGGCCCACAAGAAAGAAATTCCAGAATATCAGGAACACAAAAATATAAGAACACATGTGGTATAAAAATCATCTACCTTGACAAGTGAGTGATTTATGTTAACATTGTACAAACTCCGTGAAATTACATATTGAATTTGAATGTAATATTTATGTCAATCACGTAATAATCGAGACAGTACCGATTTTTCAATATTTTATATATTTTCCATTATTTGACATTTATTATTGAGCCAAACAAAATGCACTTACAGACATTCATTACTAAAATGCCCAAGTATCACCATCAAGGAAGAGACGGAGCTTGGAACTCAGGTTAAGACGGAAAGTCGGGCAGGCTGCACACACTCTAAATATTTCCCAAGTAGTGTGTACTGGAGTTTTATTGTGTGTAATTAGGGAAAAGTTGCAGTTACAACTGAACTGTATTGGTGACAAATCTCGCCAGCGGCTCTTCATTACCGTTAACACTCACTGACCGTCCAGCTCCATTCTCTGTTGCTCAGTCACTGTTCCAGATACACAGCAGACTGCTGCTGCAGAACAAAGCAGCTACTGTTACATGCGTTAATCCTCACACTTAGCGCGTCCAGTTATAAACAAAAAGGGATAGAAGGAAATTATATTCCTCCCTTGCCTGGTCTGCTTACTGAGAAGTGGAAGTGTAAACAACTGATACGAGTTACAGAAAGGCAAGAACTAAGCATGAAAAATTTTATCTTATGACGTACTACAGTACATAAAAGAATGCTAGAAAGGAAAGAAAAAAAACCACAACGACAAAATTAATGTATATCAACTACACAACAATGTAATTGGGCCAATTTTGGACCCATTTTTGTCTCACATATTCAACAACATTTTCAGTGGTCTTCCTTGATTTCCTCTACAAGTTGGCCTGCAATTTTTATTATCCTGTGTTATTAGTCACGAGGCATATTTTTATACTTCCGAAAATATTAGATTGTAATTGAACATTTCAACAGCTGACTAATGCACGGAAATTATGGAATACACTAATCAATGACAGTCGGTTTGTTTGTATTATTAATATTATTGTTTTTTAACATTACCTCCTAAAATTTGGTTCTTTCCCTGAGCCATCTTAAGAGAAAAGAACAAGAAATATATAAAATTTTAATTATTAAACGCTGATCGTGCGTGTATGAATTATAGCAAGAAGTTAAATACACACAGAATATATAACATCAAACAATGTTTTACCAACCGGTGCAAAATTGGATTGTTTAAAAATAATTCAAAATTAAACAGCTCCAACTTGTATCCGTGTAATGACCATCATCAGGAAACGCACTACTTGTTCTTGCTAAAGTTATGTACGTTAAAATAATCAATTGAAATACATTGAAGGGCTTATTTCGGTGGTTTGTGGCTGTAAAAGTTATTCGGTCTGCAAATGAAAATATTGTTTCGTGTAACGAAAGTTTAGTGTTTTGGAAACAAAATGAATGTTATGGAAATATAGTGGACTTACGGTTATTAGTTCGGAGAGTTAGGGTATATGTAGTTAGCCACGTGACGTTTAGGTAAAAATTAGGTAAAATTTAAGCGTTGAAAATTTGATTTCTAGGGGGAGAAAAAACAGAAATTTAAGGTAACATCAGTATGTGCGAGTTTACCATAAACTGTACCGTAATATCAGTATGTGTGGGTTTGCTATAAACTGTATGGAAACATCAGTGTGTGTGGGTTTGCTATAAATTGTATGGTAACCTAAGTATGTGTGGGTTTGCCAATAAAGGTACGGTAACATAGGTAAGTGTAGGTTCGCTATAAAATCTGTGGTTACATAAGAATGTGTGGGTTTCCTATAAACTGTTTGGTAAGATCAGGATGTGGGGGTTTGCTATAAACTGTATGGAAACATCAGGATGTGTGGGTTTCCTATAAAATGTATGGAAACATAAGAATGTGAGGTTTTGCTATAAAATCTGTTGTAACATCAGTATGTGTGGGTTTGCTATACACACTATGGTAACATCAGTTTGTGTGGGTTTGCTATAAACTGTATGGAAACATCGGGATGTGTGGGTTTGCTATAAACTGTATGATAACATCAGAAAGTTTGGGTTTGCTATAAACTGTATGGTAACGTAACTATGTGTGGGTTTGCTATAAACTGTATGGTAACATCAGAAGGTTTGGGTTTGCTATAAACTGTATGGTAACGTAACTATGTGTGGGTTTGCTATAAACTGTATGGTAACATCAGTATTTGTGTGATGCTATAAATTGTGTGGTAACATCAGAATGCGTGTGTTTGCTTTAAATTGTATGGTAACATCAGTATGTGTGGGTTTGCTATAAACGGTATGGTAACATAAGTATTTGTGGGTTTCCTCTAAACTGTTTGGTAACATCAGTATTCGTGGGTTTGCTAAAAACTGTATTGAAACATCAGGATGTGTGGGTATTCTATAAAATATATGGAAACATCAGTATTTGAGGGTTTTCTGTGTAATCTGTTGTAACATCAGTATGTGTGCGTTTCCTATACATTCTATGGTAACATCAGTTTGTGTGGGTTTGCTATAAACTGTATGGAAACATCAGGATGTGTAGGTTCGCTATAAACTGTATGGTAACATCAGAATGTGTGGGGTTGCTATAAACTTTATGATAACATCAGTAAGTTTGGGTATGCTAAAAAGTGTATGGTAACATCAGTATGTGTGGGTTTGCTATAAAATGTATGGTAACATCAGTATTTGTGGGCTTGCTACAATCTGTGTGGAAACATCAGTATGCGTGGGGTGCTTTCAACTTTATGGTAAAATCATTATATGTGGGTTTTGCTATAAACTGTATGGTAACAACAGTAATCGTGGGTTTGCTATAAACACTGTGGTAACATCAGTAAACGTGGGTTTGCTTTAAACTGTATGGAAACATCAGTGTGTGTGTGGGTTTGCTATAAACTGTATTGTAACCTAAGTATGTGTGGGTTTGCCAATAAAGGTATGGTAACATAGGTAAGTGTGGGTTCGCTATAAAATCTGTGGTTACATAAGTATGTGTGTGGTTGCTATAAACTCTATGGTAACTTTAGGATGTGTGGGTTTACTATAAATTGTATGGAGACATCAGTAAGAGTGTGTTTGCTATAAACTGTATGGAAAAATCAGCATGTGTGGGTTTGCTATAAATTGTATGGAAACATAAGAATGTGAGGGTTTGCTATAAAATCTGTTGTAACTTCAGTATGTGTGGGTTTGCTATACAATCTACGGTAACATCAGTTTGTGTGGGTTTGCTACAAACTGTATGGAAACATCAGGATGTGTGGGTTTCCTATAAACTGTATGGTAACATCAGTTTGTGTGGGTTTGCTATAAAATGTATGGTAACATCAGGTTGTGTGGGTTTGCTATAAAATTTATTGTAACATCAGGTTGTGCGGGTTTCCTATAAAATGTATGGAAACATAAGAATGTGAGGGTTTGCTGTACATACTATGGTATCATCAGATTATGTGGGTTTGCTATAAACTGTATGGAAACATCAGGAAGTGTGGGTTTTTTCTATAAACTGTATAAAATTAGTAAGTTTGTGTTTGCTATAAACTGTATTGTAACGTATGTATGTGTGGGTTTGCTATAAACTGTATGGTAACATCAGTATTTGTGGCTTTGCTATAAACTGTATGGTAACATCAGTATTTGTAGCTTTGCTTTAAACTGTGTGGTAACATCAGGATGCGTGGGTTTGCTATAAACTTTATGGTAACATCAGTAATTGTGTGTTTGCTATAAACTGTGTGTTAACATCAGTGTGCGTGGGTTTGCTGTAAACTGTATGGTAACATCAGTATTTGTGGGTTTCCTCTAAACTCTTTGGTAACATCAGTATTCGTGGATTTGCTATAAACTGCATTGAAACGTCAGGATATGTGTGTTTGCTATAAATTGTATAGAAACAGCAGTATGTGAGGATTTGCTATAAAATCTGTTGTAACATCAGTATGTGTGCGTTTGCTATACATTGCACGGTATCATTAGATTGTGTGGGTTTGCTATAAACTGTATGGAAACACCAGTACGTGTGGGGTTGCTATAAACTGTATGATAACATCATAAGTTTGGGTATGCTAAAAACTGTATGGTAACATCAGTATGTGTGGGTTTGCTATAAACTGTATGGTATAGTCAGTATTTTTGGGTTTGCTATAAACTGTGTGGTAACATCAGTATCAGTGGGTTTGCTTAAACTGTATGGTAACTTCAGTATTTTTGGTTTTGCTACAATCTGTGTGGTAACATCAGTATGCGTGGGTTTACTTTAAACTGAATGCTGACATCAGTATGTGTGGGTTTGCTATAAACTGTATGGTAACATCAGTATTTGTGGCTTTGCTTTAAACTGTGTGGTAACATCAGGATGCGTGGGTTTGCTATAAACTTTATGGTAACATCAGTAATTGTGTGTTTGCTATAAACTGTGTGTTAACATCAGTGTGCGTGGGTTTGCTTTAAACTTTATGATAACATCAATGTGTGTGGGTTTTGCTATAAACTGTATGGTAACATTGGTAATAGTGGGTTTGTTATAAACACTGTGGTAACATCAGTAAGCGTGGGTTTGCTTTAAACTTATGGTAACATCAGTATGTGTGGGTTTTCTCTAAACTGTATTGTAACATCAGTAATTGTTGGTTTGCTATAAATTGTATGGTAATATCGGTATTTGTGAATTAGCTATAAATTGTGTGGTAACATCAGTTTGCGTGGGTTTGCTTTAAACTGTATGGTAACATCAGTATGTGTGAGTTTGCTATAAACTGTATGGTAACATCAGTATTTGTGGGTTTGCTATAAACTGTGTGGTAACATCAGTATGCGTGTGTTTGCTATAAACTGTATGGTAACATCAGAATTTGTGGGTTTGCCTTAAACTGTGTGGTAACATCATTATGTGTGGTTTTGCTATAAATTGTATGGTAATATCAGTATTTGTGGGTTTGCTATAAACAGTATTGTAATATGAATATGCGTGGTTTAGCTATAAAGTGAATGGTAACATCATTTTCTGTGGGTTTGCTATAATCTCTAGGGTAACATCAGTATTTGTGGGTTTGCTCTGAACTGTATGGAAACATCTATATTTGTGGGTGTGTTTTAAACTATACGGTAACATCAGTATGTGTGATTTTGCTCTAAACTTTATGGTAGTATCAGTATGGGTTGGTATGCTATAAAATGTATGGTAACATAAGTATTTGTCGTTTTGTTTATACTATACGGTAACATAAGTATGTGTGGGTTTGCTGTAAACTTTATGGTAACATCAGTATGTGTGGGTTTGCTATAAACTCTATAGTAACATCAGTATTTGTGGTTTTGTTTAAACTATACGGTTACATCAGTATGTGTGGGTTTGCTGTAAACTTTATGGTAAGATCAGTAGATTTAGGTTTGCTATAAACTGTATAGAAACATCAGTATTTGTGGTTTTGTTTAAACTATATGGTAACAATAGGATGTGTGGGTTTGCTGTAAACTTAAGGTAATATCAATATGTGTGGGTTTGCTATAAACTGTATATTAACTTTAGTATTTGATGTTTTGTTTAAACTATACGTTAACATCAGTATGTGTGGGTTTGCTGTAAACTTTATGGTAACATCAGTGTGTGTGTGTTTGCTGTGAACTGTATAGTAACATCAGTACTTGTGGTTTTTTTTTCAACTTACCATACCATTCTTATGTGTGTGTTTGCTGTAAACTGTATTGTAAAATCACTATTTGTGGGTTTGTTATAAACTGTATAGTAACATCAGTATTTGTGGTTTTGTTTAATCTATACGGTAACATCAGTATGTTTGGATTTGCTGTAAACTTTGTGGTAACATCTGCATGTGTGTGTTTGCTATAAACTCTGTAATAACATCAGTAATTTTGGGTTTGTTTAATCTAACCGGTAACATCAGAATGTGTTTGTTTGCTATATACTGTATGATAACATCAGTATGTGTGAATTTGCTATACACTGTACTGTAACATCATTATGTGTGTTTCCTATAAACAGTACGGTAACAGTCTTTTTTTTTTGGGTGTGCTTTAAACTCTACGTTAACTTCAGTATTTGTGATTTTGCTATAAACTACACGTTAACATCGATATATATGGTTTGGCTGTAAACTGTAAAATATCATCTTTATGTGTGTCGTTGCTATATAGTGTAAGCTAACAGCAGTATGTGTAGATTTGCTATAAACATTATGTTAACATCAGTATGCGTGGGTTTGCTCTAAACTCTATGGAATCTTCAGTATCCGTGGGTTTGCTTTAAACTGTACGGTAACATCAGTATGTACGTTTTTCCCATAAACTCTATGGTAACATCAGGTTGTGCGGGTTTTGCTATAAACTGTATGGTAACATCAGGTTGTGTGGGTTTTGGTGTAAACTGTATGGTAACATCAGTTTGTGTGGATTTCCTATAAACTGCACGTTAACATCTGTATGTTTGTGTTTGCTATGTACTGTATGGTAACATCAGTATGTGTGTGTTTCTATAAACTCTATGTTAACATCAGTTTGTGTGGGTTTGCTATAAACTGTATGGTAACTTTAGTATGCGCGTGTTTGTTATAAATTCTTCAATAACATCAGTATGCTTTGGTTTCCTATATACTGTATGGTATCATCAGTGTGTGTGGGTTTGCTATAAATCCCTTATTCAACGCCGTTGGTGTTTCTGTGAATGGAAATTCCTGTTATTTTATGGTATGATTTTCTTCTTCCTTTAGCTTGAATTCCAGAATTTTGTCTATTTTATTCCTATGGGTCAGTATTTTCTTTTCCTTTGTTTTATTTTAGTCAAAAATGATTAAATTTTCATCTGCGTTTCTTGTTTAATATATTATTCCTTGCTTTCCATCCATTGTTTTATACATATTTATTTCAGAATTTGAGGGTAAACCTCTGCTGTATTGCTTGAAATGGGTGATCCATTGCAATGTCTTTTTTCTGGTTGTAAAATTCTGTATATTATACTGAAACTAGTTTTGCTTTAGAATTTCTTTCAAGAGGTACAAATTTGTTCATTCTCTGTATTATGCTTTTGCATTGGTCAATATATGCCAGTGTTTCTTGTTTGTTTTCTATATGCATTCTGTGCTATGTTCTGAATACATTACTCATGAACAGTGTATGACTCGCAAGTGCTTTGTACGACCCCACTATTTATCATCCTCACAAGCGCCCAGAACTGCGTTATTCGGCCGCCCAAACGCTCGACAGGGCATTAAAAAGTGCCGGGCCCCCGATTTAGCTAACAAGTGTCGACACCCCTTTAGGGTGCAGACCGCGTGGGCTCAGAACCAAAGGAATAAAGATGTACACTGGTTGAAAAATGAGGGTAAGGAGGTCCGAGTAGCCACACAAGGCTGTCATAGGTGCCACAAAGTTGGCATATCGCAAGAAAATGTGGAAATTTTATTTAATTGTCGGGGAAGTGGGTGTGATAGACACGTCGGAAAACACGCATCGCGGCTGCCTCGGCAACCGGAGGTAGACGTACCCCAAAAGTGTTGCAGGATAGAGAGTAAGACATATGCATATTGCGGGATACTGCACACCGTGTCTATAAATTATGCTGATTCTGTCGAAGAAGTCTATGTGAATCCAAGTTCTTAGGACACACCGCCCGTTTCAACAAGTTATTTAGTGGATGTCTGTGTGAATCCACAGCCCAATGTCTCAGTAAAACACAGTGAGGATGACAGTATAAGTCATCAAGATGGTATTCCCATACCTACTAGTTGTGTTGAGACATCCGACAATTTATTATATGCCCAAAGCTGTTGTAGTGTGCAGAACGTAGTAGCTGTGGATCGGAATAAGCAGGCAAATTATTCTAGTAAGCGTGTGTAGGCGATGCAAGGACCATTAATTCAACATTTTGAAATATATGTGCTATGAGACAGCTTAAACACAGGACTAGGTAACGCAATATTAGATACTGGATCTAAAGCGTCTTTAGTGAAGGAAAGCAGATTAATTAAGGAACCGGATGTTAAGAAGCTTGTGTTAAAGGTCCATGGCCTAACGGATGTTTATCTATAAAACCAAGGGGCAAATAAAGGGGAAAATTTACTTTACAAGATGCACGGTAAATATTTTAAATACTTAGATTTTATCGTTGGTGGAAGTTTGCTTACTTTTACAATTACTGTTTTGAACTGAATTTATATCGTTCATTGTGATAGTAAACAGTGTTTAAATTAAGAGAAATGTTGTTTTGCAAAATATATAATTCAATAAATTTGACCAATACAACAATGGTAAGCCCCTCCGCCAACTGCACAATGTTTTCTTAAATTTGAGCTTCAAATTGCCCTTTTCATGATGCTAAATATTACAAAATTAAGTGTAGATCACTAACAAAATTAACAGCAAATTTTACCGCCTTCGGAATTTGATTGGTTGATACTAAACTGATTATCTACACACACTGTTAGTAAATAAATAGGACAACAATTGGGGACCGTGTTTTATGCTACCAAGATGAAAATATATTCATAGAATTGAATCTGTAATGAAATCAACTTGACACTTCTATACACACTGCTGTAATATTACGAGAGGTATAATAATTTTCTGTATGCACAGAAATATGAAATAAATTTTTCGTATCGATATTTATTTGTACTTATTTTAACAAATCATTCGTTTTTTTACACTTTATATGTTTGTTGATATATTAATTCATTTATTACGATTAAAATATTTATCTATAATATACTGCAATTTAGAGGTAAATTTTCCCTTCGCTTAATTAATCCCTATGCCACTGTAACATACAGGACAGTGAGAGTGGTTGTACAGTTCAGCGGCACCTTAACATACCGGACAGTGAGAGCGGTTGTACAGTTGAGCGGCACCTTAACATACCGGACAGTGGGAGTGGTTGTACAGTTGAGCGGCACCTTAACATACCGGACAGTGAGAGCGGTTGTACAGTTGAGCGGTACCTTAACATACCGGACAGTGAGAGCGGTTGTACAGTTGAGAGCCAACTTCATCCCGAATCTAGATAAGGCGGGTGACATAAAATTAACATATGTTTAGAGGAAGTACGTGAATTTCTAATGGGCTGGAGGTTTTTGTACTTGTTAAAGGCTGTTACTGCTTTATCAGCTATGTGCATTACATTTGTAGGTTTGACTGCACACAGAGCACAATGGAAACTCACCGAACAGAGCCTCCGTCATCAGAATTTAATAGGCCGTTTATCACACAACAGAGATCTGAACAACTAACACGTCCCTTTTTACCTCAGGTAAGTTTCAATTATCGCTCTGCAGCCAATAGTGACTATGGATATTTACACATTTAGTTCCTAATAATATTCTTTCTTGTGCTCTGTTTTGTTTCACGTATGGATTAAAAAGGTGCACAGACACCTTCCTTCACGAAAGCAATAATGAAGTTCATCCTCCATTATTTTTACCATTTGGGTTTAATTTGATGCAGACTTAATTATCACGCATTGCACAACATATGATATATTAACGATCTGTTTCAATTTTCACCTCTCCAGATGCACACAATAATAAACTTCCCCAGTTTACCCCCTGTTACCCTACATAGAATCCAAATTAAACGTTACGTAAAATAAATGGCAATGCAACGTGCTAATTATTCTATTACCCAATAAACATTCACCCTTCACATCTCCCATCACGCTGCCATTTGCAGCACTGAAATCTGATCCTTCAAACTGTGTTCTCTTCATAGCGTATTTTGTCGAATTTAAGCTTCTAGTTATATTAAAATTTAATAGACTTTTTTAACTTTGCCCTCTGACAAAGTGCATCCTGCTGGTTTGTTTTATATTAGCAATTCCACTACATATTTATTTCCCTACAGTACAATCTAATGATACAAGGTAGCAGAATTTAAAAAATCTACTCGCTCGTCCCAGTTTGTTGCAAAAGTGAATTTTTTTACAGTTGTGTGATTTGTTGTACATTATTGTGAACTGTTGTACAGTTGTGCGAATTCAGTGGACGGAGCCATAAATATACTATTTTTACAACATACTATGAAGACACGGTAAATAATGATACTATGTGCTTCCAGGCAACAGTTGTAGCTTTGGTGTGTCTGACAGCTTCATGCCTAGTTTTAACTGAACGTTATTCACAAACCATTCGTTTTCAACTTAACTCAAAGATCGGTGACTTTGAAGCGGACGAAGTGGTTATGTCATGGATGGGTAAGAGAAGAAATCTGTTTTACTTACATACACATAGCGGTGCAATAGTTTTATACTGTCGTGCCCACTGGGGCATGGAGTTGATCTTCCACCAAGCTAAGCCCAGATGGACACGGAGGGAGGAGGATTCTAAGTCCTCAGTTCTAGATCTGGATCTTGTTATGCGTAGCTGAGCTGCACCAGTCTAAATGTTTAGGCAAACTGTCTAAGATTACTGCGGGAAAGAATTTTTGTAGAAGAAAACTAAGGTTCCGGGTTTTACTTGCATCTCTTCTACTGATAATTATTTACAAATTTACACAGTTAAACTGTTTCATTAAGGGAACTAGTTTATCACGCTTGCCTCTAACGTAATAATTTAAGTGATGACTCAAATTTAGAATTTCGACTCGACTGAATTCAACAAGCCCGCTGTGTTATAACACAAATCAAATAAGGTTACCTTGGTATTTGCAGTACGTAGCGTTTTGTTGTATATAAAATCGTTATTTTAAATACCAGCTTGTATTAGCAATATTATAACTTGCAGCACTTCTGTCTGTAGATAAGTGGTTCGCCGGTTATAGTATCGTCGAGTTACTTGCGCCGAAAATTAGTTTGACGAAAGATGTTTATCCTAACTTTCAAAACGTTATATAGTAAAGAGGCACATCAGTCAGCGTTTTATGACTTCCTACATTAAAATATATGGACGTTAGTTGTATCATTTTCAAAACCTAGGAAACACTTGTGGGTCAGTCAAGCTGTAGTTACCGATAAATAAGTAGAGCAAGTTACTAAATCGCTGAATTTGCTTACTCTGTAAAGCTGCAGGCTTCCTAGTTACGGCAATAGCAAGAAGCTAATAAGACTTCCTGGTTCTTGCGTAACGTTTCTTTTTCCAAAAGTTAAGTCCAAAATTACTTTCCATGACAATATGATTTTAAGTTGAAAATAAAGGTTCTTATAAATTAAATTTCTGGTCTTGAGATACAGTTCCTGAATTACGAAAATACAGTACCGGAATTTAAAATTTAACAACTATTTCTATGGAAAGTCAAAGAGAAAAACCGTCAAAACAACTAAATTGTTCTTCTGGCTAAAATACATCAGAACACATAAAAAGTTACACAAAATAGTCAGTGTTTTCGATACACTTCGCACGGATATTAACAAACAAAACCAAACTAAACCTGCACGCACCAATTGCCTATCAAAAGCTTTTATTTCCAAATTTAGTCAAGACAATTCAGGCGCATTACGGAATCAGCAGCTGTTACCATATTCAATAAAGCCAGCTAGAGATCCGTATTCTAATGCATACAATTCCAGTCCACCTCCCATTCTATTAATTCCAAATCGTCTTTGAAATTATTATTATTAATTTTTCATGCATTAGCACAAACACTGTGGCACACATTTATCTCTTATCGCTAAATATCGAGCATAACTTCAGTAGTATATGTCCTTACAAAGACACCACCAACGCGCTCAAGTATTGGCTTTGTAAATTTTAAAAATAATTTTTAACCAATATATTGTGTATTTATCAACCTATAATAGCTGATATGATATGCAATATCGTATCTTGTAAGTGCTTGTAACTAATGCTTCTTATTAATGGGCCATGAGGAATGAAGTATGTGGCAGGCAGCGTAGAGAGTTACGCATTATTGCACAATAAAGTGTAATTGTTTGTTTGATTACTAATGTTGTACAATCAAATACAGGGTGATACGCAACAGTCTAATACACTTGCGGTATGTCTGTTCATCTGTTTGCACGTAACGTTGTGAACAATTCTAAGTACATTTTTATCATTTAATATTTGAATAATTTTACTGAAAATTTTGTTAAAATTCAAAGTTATTTTATAAATTACAAACTAACGGACACTTGAGCAGAGAGCTTGATTTTGTTTATCTTCAACCTTCTAGTATGCCTAAACGAGTATTTGTCGGTTTGAGAAACTTCAAAGCAAAAATTATGGAAGGAAAAAGGAACCCGTTTAATGACCATTACTTATTTCAGGGATAGAGAAATAAAAAAGTAGCAAATACATATGTCAAATTTTTAAGGTTGTTATTACATTTCATAAACTTTCCCTACATCTTCCACATGACGAATAGAGCCTCATATTATTTACTACCATATAGATTCATTTGATGTATATGGGACGATTACCTTACTGGACAAAACTTGATTGACACACGCTGCCAGCACACTTCGTTTCAATTCCCCACTTAGCTGACTGTCCACTTGCAAGGTGGAGTAGCCACTGTCACTTACAAAGTATTTTTTCAGGTATGGTAAAACTCCGTACAAATGCAAAATGTTAGTCTTTAGCATGTATGTGTTGTTTGGTAGGGATTTACGCCATTTTGTACACTTGAAAAGTGCTGTTTCGGGAGATCAAAGTTATTTTGTGTATTTTTTAAGTTGCTGTGTACTGGAAATCTACGCCATTTCGTGTTCTTGTAAGGTGCTTTGTACTAGAGATTTGCACCATTTTGTGCACTTGTATGTTTGTTGAGTACTAGTGACATACGATATTTTGTACACTGTTATCTGTTCACAGAGAGTTTTTACATTGGTACGAGATCAGTAGGCTGTCTGCTGAGCGGCATCATGATGGAAATGCGGAGCAGACGGCGTGCTGTTCAGATTGCTGTTTCCTCTGTATGTATTGGCTGTTTACTAATCGCCTTATCAACTATATACCCATTCATGCTTCTTGGGGTAGCAGGATGTGGTTTTGGGATAGGCGCCAGCATTCCAGGCATTTTTGTAAATAAGAAACTGTGGAACAGGAGAAACATGGTGAAAATGTGAACAATGATTGACAAAAAAACATGAACAAAGAAACAACGCCCACAGTATTTTGTAAGGAGTAAAGGAGTGTAGAGCAAATATTGATTGATAGAGTAGAACAAATATATAATAATAGACACACACACACACACACGCATAAACACACACTTACTTACGGCATGAAGCAGAGTTCTTTTCAGAAGCAAACTTTTTCTCAGCTAGTCAGTAACTTACTCGAATTGTACGGAAACAAAAGGTTAATTAACGCGTTAACATCAGCCCACCACCTGACCGTAACTCGAACCAGACAAATCTAACACAATGTCCCACATCCCACATCCTGAAAATCCTTCTCAATATTTTACTCCCATTTACGCCTGTGCCCTACAAGCGATTCTTACCCTCAGGTTTCCCCACCAAAATTCCGTGTGCAACTTTCCTCTCACCCATACATGCTACATGTATCGCCCACCTCATTCTTCTCGATTTCATCAAGCAAATAATACTTGTTGAGGGTAAAGATCATTCAGCTCCTCATTATGTAGTTTTCTCTACTCCCATGGTACCTCTTCCCTCTTAGACCCACATATGCTCCTCAACATCAGATTCTCAAACATCATCAGCCTACGTTTCTTCCACAGTGTGAGCAACATGGTTTCATACCCACATAAAACAGCAGGCGAAATCATATTTCAGTATAATGTATAGGAATATTTATATGTTTTAGGACCAAATTGAAGATAAAAATTTTCTACCGAATGGCAGCAAGATAAAACATTTCCACACCCATCTGGCTCAATTGTGGTCTCACCTCACGGTGTGGCCACGCAATGTCCTCAGCCAATCAGAACCCCACAGTAGTATTGATTATTGTGCTTCTAGCGGAGAGGGTTAGCCGGGGGGTCTACCTCTTGCCACTGACACTTCTCCGACAGCTGTCAAGCAAAGAACACGTGTTTTGCCCTGCTGTAGTGTTGACAGCGAGACGTAGTGTTAAAACTAACGAATCTGCAATCAGGTAGGTGGTGTTTTGTAGTGGTGATACATCGTTCTGAATGCTTGTTCTGTAAATTGGTGGCAAACTGTTAAAAATTACATCCGGAGAGATATGTTTTGGCTGTGGCAGTCATCTAGACAAAAGGCCGAAAAATTGTTCTGTAAAATATTATTTTTGTGCAGGTATATTTTATTAAACACAAATATTAGTATATTCACTACTGTAACTTTTCCTCTTGTTTTGTGTGAGTGTGAAACTTATTCACTCGCATTGAGGGATGAAGGTGTTTGAAAATAGGGTGTTGAGGGGGATATTTAGGTGTAAGAACGACGAGATAGCGAGGGGATGTGGAGAAAACTACAAAATGAGGAGCTTAATTTTCTGTACTCCTCACACAATATTGTTCGGGTGATTAAATCGAGAAAAAAAAATGGTTTGGCATGTAGCGCGTATGGGGGAGATGAGAGCCGTATACAGGGTATTTGTTAGGAAAACTGATGGAAAGAGTTCATATGGGAAAGACAAGCTAGATGGAAGGATAATATTAAGATGGATCTTCAGGAACTGGGAATTGGGTGTATGGCCTAGATTGATCTGAATCAGAATAGGGACAGTTGGTTGGCACTTGTGGCTGTGGTAACGACTCTTCAGGTTACATAAAATGTTGGAATTTCATAACTAGCTTAAAAGCGGTTAGTTTCCCCAGAAGGACTCTGCTCTGTGTTGTAATTAAGTAAGTAATTGAGTACGTTTATTTTATTAACCAAACCTATATACAGTTAAAATGTATTCTTCTTTCGTTTTTACAATAAATTTTCTTTTTTTAATTTCGTTATTTGTAGCAGAAGTGTGTGAGTTTTCCTATACGTGGCAACGCGAACTCGCATTCACTCTCCCTCCGACTTCACCAACGCAGCCTTACGTCACACCTAAGTCATAACGACACTGACCTGTTTCACACCGAACACTAGCCACCAAGTTTATTAAGCAAATTGACTGAAAATGTGCTGAGGGAAAAGTAGCAATGGTACTTTAGGAGAAGGAGGGGCTACTGTGCGTGTGAGCATCAGTCAACAAGCTGGCAGGTAACAGAATAAGTGAAATAATTCCGGCATATTTGATAATATGAGCAATCTGAAATAACTTGTCTTACGGCATAACAAATGAGAACACTTGGAAAATAATGTATTCAGTGAGTTGGTTAAGTTAGAATATATATATATATATATATATATTGGATACAACAAACTGCAATACCTCTATCCAGGTATGTTCTTAGTGTTACAAATTCTCCAAAACTTATACCCGTACAATAAATGGGGACTTCAAATACCAAGCGACTGTAATTTAATCAATTCACATACTTTTTCACGTCTGCAGCATGTAGCGACAGTTGTACTATTTGGTATCTGCAGCTTGTAGCGACAGTTGTACTGTTTGGTGTCTGCAGCTTGTAGCGACAGTTGTACTGTTCGGTGTCTGCAGCTTGTAGCGACAGTTGTACTGTTTGGTGTCTGCAGCTTGTAGCGACAGTTGTACTGTTTGGTGTCTGCAGCTTGTAGCGACAGTTGTACTGTTTGGTGTCTGCAGCTTGTAG
>Ga0123355_10002962_pt1 | contig 24112 bp, 13 predicted proteins | sample TergutEmb28metaG_3_FD_89872 | JGI IMG/M metagenome (GOLD analysis project Ga0123355, IMG submission 89872) | Embiratermes neotenicus P1 segment gut microbial communities from Petit-Saut dam, French Guiana - Emb289 P1 | ecosystem: Host-associated > Arthropoda: Insects > Digestive system > Gut ... | reverse complement strand
CACACACACACACACACACAAGAACTACAATGTGAAAGAGTGGATCATTGGCGATTTGTCCGCGAAAGTTTTGAAGCTATAGATAGGAAAATTAAAATGTTGTATTTGCTATTTCAATGGGATTGAAACGAATGAAATCATAAAACAATCAGTTCCTTTATCCATATACTCGTATATCGTATGTCCATACAAATACAGGTTCAGGATGCAAATTTTTCGTGGATATTGTTCCTTGTAGTTTCGTAGGTGGGTCCGTCATCAGATTGTTGGCTATGCTTCGTAATCACTGTTGTGAAAGTTAAAAATCTCACCAATTTTTAGATCTCTCATCTACCCATTCACCAGCTTACGCACATACGCACAGATCCATCCGCATATTAACTATTTTATGCATTTTTTCAGGCTTAAATATTTTGTGTAATAACCATACATGAACGGCAGCACACATGCGCTTCGCAAGATGGTAAAATGTGCGGCTGTGCCTTTAGAGAGAATTGCTGCATGCAAGCTGAGAGATGTATGCGTGTGGTTGGCACCAATGGTCACTGACCTTGCAACTGAACTGTGCAATTAACTGTGCCTCTCTAACAATAGCATTCAGTTATTTATGGAACAAGACAATTTAAAAAAAAAAACTTTATCTTAATTTCGGCTAGTTTCGGGCATTCCGAATCCATAAGACACAATATTTGATGAATTCAAAAAATAATACTGTGACTGTACTCCTGTTATTCCAAAAATAACAAACCACTAGCCTCCATTAAATGTATCAGCCACACAGCTGGTTTCACGGGCAGAGTCTGATAGCGATATCTTCTCCATCTTTTTCTAAACCCCAAGGTTCATAAATTTTCAGCTTATCACCGTGGGTTATGGTCATATCGCAGTCCTGTGCAGTGACATTACGCAGTTTTGTAGGTTGACATGAACGTTTTTACTTTCCATTTTTACGGTTACCATTGGCCCCGACCCAGCTGTGTTCTCTCTCTCAGTAGTCACATTCCCTACAACACGCCTTTATAATCAAATAAAATCCTCACCGAAATCGTTTCTGTGTGTACATGCAACTATCGTAGACCCTAAAACCGAAGGTAGCGTGATACTTGAAATGTCGATGTATAAAAGCTCAGCTTTTAAAATTATAATGTTATTCTGTCCCCATGCAACAGTTCCTTCGTTCTTTCTTTCTTTCTTTTTTGTTTGTTTGTTTCTTTCGTTTAGTCCTTTTTTACTTTCTCATGTCGGTGTGGAGGGTTCGTTGGGAATCAAAACATGTGGCTTTATAAAGGAATATTCTTTTTCAAATAGACTTGTGATAGACTGACGCTGTTTGTTTTTATTTTGTAGATGGTTATTGTTGCATCTGATCACATTTAAGGACACACATTCGGTAGGACTCCTCTGGACGAGGGATCGGCGTGGCAGTCATTCTCCATAGTTAAATTGACAAACGCCAGCTAGCAGTGGTAGCCAAAAGCGAACCGTCATTACGAAACAGTCGATTCTCGACCATTTCCGTTCGAAACTCATCTGTATTTATTATGTACCGCATTTTCTGTGTACGAATATTTTTCATGAATATTTGAAGATAATGGTTTGAATTTTCAGTGAAACGGTGACTTCTCAGAATCCCTCAGGGCCTGTAATATATGACCGTATATTTGTGAAAGGCTTAACTTTGGCAATTATACCTAGAGGTTGAATCTATGCAACTGTAACTTCAACTTCAACTTTCAACTGATTGTGTAGTCGTTTTCTATCGTAGGTGGGGTCAAAATGAACACGAAGTTGAGTAGGAGTACCAAATCGTAATACCATATGTATGGACCTTCTCAAAAATCCAACATAACCACATCCCCACGTTAATGAGACCAAGGTCTCTCGTATGGTCGCGCAGCATATGCACAGTTCTCCACTGGAGCTTATAATTCTGCGTAAGTGAATGAAGCCCTCATCTGTCGCTCTGCTACTTCCAGCCACACATTTGGTCGTGGGGCTTAGAATGGAATTGAATGGGTCGGAGCAGGTCTGACCGTCTCGCTGTAGAACAAGCGAGGAGCTAGGAGCGCCAACTGTATTATTGATCCAACAATCACATCGCGTATATTCGCCGCAAAATGTATGCAAACCGTCTGGCATAGGGCAGAAACCTAGATTCCGATAGTGCGTGTCGCTAGAGGGTTTTGCTTGTCCGAACGAAGCGTGTTTTGTATCGTTCAAGTTTGTTTTGATAGTGTGATTTCATTTCCTTTTATTAATTGTTTAAACCACAATGGTTACAAGATTGGACACCAGACATTAAAACACACTGTATTTCGCTTACGGCGTTTATTTGTGTGTTTCGTTCGCTTCTCACAGTCATCGTGAACATCATTTACCGGTTGGTCTTTGTAACGGAGACTTGGTATGTCTTTCGCGATGCAGAAACTGATATTTTTAACATTATTTCAATGAGTTTTGCAGTTCATATATTAATATTACTCACATTATTTCCACAGCTAAAATAAGAGAAAATATACTTAGACGCATTCTTTCATCGGGACTTCGTGTTTATCTCCGCGATGTCCATCGAGAACAGGCCTGCCACTTTTACGAGTGCGATGCCATGATCTGTGGTACACATTTTCAGAGGTTTTGCAGGAACCTGCTTTCTGAATCTTAAAGGTAGAGGAAAAAATTAGGAGACAGTATGTTCATCTGAAACCTTATTAAATTTCTACCCCTAGTACACGGCGTCATGTTCCAGAATGTAACATTATTCATGTTCTTGTACACTGTGTCAGAATATCTAATGACTTAAACGTACAGAAATATAGACTACTGTCTTGTTTTATAAGTCCAATGGAGTAATAGCTGCGGAATAGTTTGGTGCCAAATACAATTCATACTGCAAGCCACCTACATGTTTCGGCCTTTTTCGGCCGTCATCAGGGATGTATTCGAAAACAATAGCCCGCTGATGATGGCCGAAAAGGACCGAAACATATAGGAAGTTTGCTGTATGATTTTATATAGTTTTGTATGGGACTGTTTTGCAGATATTGGATTAAACGTTGTAAAAGCATCTTGCTCCGCGGAATGTGTATAATATTAAATTGAAATTTAATACTTTTTGGATAGTTTTTTTTATGAAGGCGTTAGTTCTAGCTGGGTAGCCAACTCCGGTCCTTCTTTCAAAACCAAAATCTTAATTGACGTTTGAGAACAAAACACCGATAAACATGAAATAAAGGACAATAAAGGTCATTGTAGTGGAGACGTGGTGTGTCTTTTGCGAGGCAGAAATTGATATTTTTAACATTATTGGAATGAGTTTTGCAGTTCAGATATTAATACACGACGGAGATGCCTCAACTTAAGACTGATGAACATGTTTAGCCTTTTAAAGCCTACTGGTTACGTGATACACCAACCAGTTTAACATTCATTAATCGTACGCTCTGTCCCTACACTATGTGTTTTGTACGTAGGTTATTCGGAAAGTAAGTACCGTCTGCGCATCTCTCTCGCGCATCCTCGAGACTGTTACTTTGCGCATGTGCAGTGACTTCCTCTATCAATTGAGAAGCCACAGATGCCATTTCGTGAAATTCGTGGTATGTTTATGTTTGTTCCTGTGCTTTAAACATGTTTAAGACAATTGAAGGGGCCGCCGACTGTGAAATAGGTCTGTAATTCGTTTTTGAACGCTATGAATGTGCTATCAAGTGAGATTCATCACCAGATCTGTCAAATGTATGGTGATAATGCGATGAGTGATGGCATGGTTAGGAAATAGGTTCGGATTTTCAATGAACGACGAGATAACGTGCACGATGAGGAGTGAAGTGGGCGTCCATCTTTGGTGAATGATGATTTGGTGCGTAAGGTCAACGAAAGAGTGCGTGACGACAGATGTTTCACAATTTCTGATCTGTCCCTGTACTTTCCCCAGATTTCAAGGACTCTACTCTATGACATTGTCAATAGTCATTTGGGTTATCGGAAAGTGTGTGCACGATGGGTGCCCAAGATGCTCACAGAGGAGCACAACAAACAGCGTCTTGCATGTGTTTTGACATTTCTGACGCGCTATCACAAGGAAGGAGACGGCATGTTGAGCCGTATTGTGACAGGAGACGAGACATGGGTGTCCCATATCACACCTGAATCAAAACAGCAGTCCTTACACTGGAAGCATACTGGATCGCCGAAAAGGAAAAAGTTCAAACAGACGTTTTCAACAAGGAAGACAATGTGCACCGTATTCTGGGACAGACAAAGTGTTCTCTTGGTAGAATTTTTGCCCCAAAGCACAAAAATAAACTCTGTTGTTTATTGTGAAACGCTGAAGAAGCTGAGGCGTGCAATGCAAAACAAAAGACGCGGAATGCTGAGTGCCGCCATTCGTTTGCTTCACGACAACGCTCGGCCGCACTCTGCTGCTCAAACTCAAGACCTCATCACCTCATTTAAGTTGGAACAAATGGACCACCCCCCGTACAGCCCTGATTTGGCTCCAAGTGATTATCACCTCTTCCTACATCTAAAGAAGTTCCTGGGCGGCAAGCGATTTGACGATGACGATGACCTGAAAGATGCAGCGCAGAAGTGGCTAACATCGCAGGCGGCCGCATTCTATTATGAGGGTATACAAAACATTGTGCCGCGCTACGATAAGTGCCTCAATAATGGCGGCGAATATATGGAAAAATATTTTGAAGAATGTAGAATCTGATAACAATAAAATTTTATACGAAACCTTACTCGATTTGTTTTTACAGCGAAACGGTACTTACTTTCTGAATAAGCCTCGTGTTTATCTTAGAAAACAAACAGCGACTTGTGCCACTTACATAATAAACTGATTGGTTTTTATAACCGAATTGAAAAGTGTTTATTGCGCGGTACGACCTAGGTCTTTAAATAAAGCAGTCTGCGCTTTGTCTGTAAAGGGCTAATCATGTAAATAAAGCAAACTTGGTGCACAAAGTTTACTATGTTTATTTCTTTTCTCTACATGTTTCGGGCGACATGTGCCCGTCATAAGGAGAACTTAACTGGGTTTATGTGACACTTGGTACTTGTTATTCTGTATGGATGACTGTCTGGTGCATACCAGACAGTCATCCATAATCTGTTTTTCTGTATAGATGGCTGTCTGATGCATACCAGACAGTCATCCATACAGAATAACAAGTACCAAATGTCGCATAAATACAGTTATTTCTCCTGATGATGGGCACATATTCGCCCGAAACATGTAGAGGAAGTAAATAAACATACTAAGAAAAGTTGTGCACCAAGTTGGCTTTATTTACAAGATTATCCGAGGATGCACCGTCAACAAAACATAAAATTCGAACACATTTAAATATTTTATTAAAGGTGGCTCCTCTTATAGTCATTTTTACAATTACATTCCTAGGAATTAGAGACATTTCTCGAAATTTTATGTTTCTCAGCACATAACAAGATGAGGCTTTGCTCCTATATTTCATATTCAAAACACTCCAGTTCCATCACTTCACTCTCTCCACTTCCAAGTGTTTCACCACGTCTCCAACCTCCGTTCACCAGAAGGACGTGCAGGCAGTCCCTGGTTAGCTCCAGAATCTTAAAATTTTCTGTCAGATTCCCTGTAGTGACTACAGTTTCTCCCTCTACCTCACTTCCAATCTTCTTTGCCATAATCTATTTTCTTGCTGCGAAAAATTGGACCGTCTATAATCCTGCTCTATTTTGAAGTTTATGCAGCAGCTTGTTGATAGAGAATCAGAATGCTCGTGTCGTACTTAACAGCCTGCAGGCAAAATTATCCCGCATTCAGGGAACATATCCGCTGTCATAGTAGCCCGGGCGTACTTAACACTCCCCCTCCCCTCCCCTCCCCCAAGACATGAAGGTAGATATGCTTCGCTTCATGAAGTTAATCTACGGTTTATCCAGGGAGTTTACAAATTCTCTGACGGTACAACTTTAAAATGTGACAGTAAAATTCTTTCAAATGAAACTTCAATAATACGGAATTTCAGAATTCGTCTTATACATGAAACCCGTTAGAGTCAAATAAGAGAGAGTGAGATTGGTGAAAAGTGTATGAATTAGAGACGTAATAAATTAATGTAAAATGTTGATCGGGAGACTTAAAGGGGTAAGAAATTTCGGAAGACATTGGCTTTTCTGAGGGGATACTATTAAAATGGATATTAAATACGCTAAGTTGGGATGAACTAGGATCACCTGGTAGGAACCAGGGGGTTTGGTGAACAGCACAATGAAACCTATTCTCCCATAAAGAAAGGGGAGTTTTCTGGAGTAGTTACAGTAGTATCACATTTTCAAGAATAGAAAGAAAGAAAGAAAGAAACAAAGAAAAATAAATAAATATTCCCTAAAGTCAGTCAACCTATGCCAACCAGCAGTCCGTCCCTAAACTCCTATAAGTAAATATTTTGTGGAAGTATTACGATTACACATTGCGCTCGTTATACTTAAATATGCCCTTTATTTTTGAATGTCTGAAACAGGACCATCTGTATGTTGCATTGTGGTGTAACACAGTTCAGTGAGACATGTTGTTTTAACATACAAAATCCGGAATTTTTTTATTACATTGCGCCTGCTACCCTGCAGTAGATACTGGCGGAACAGATAAATGTAAAGTGTGTTTTACATTATGAATTTCCATTGTAGACATAACAGACAAACAAAACTCTCCCTTATTATACGTCACGAGTAATATCTTAAATAAACATACATTTTCTGTTGTATCCCTTGCTTGGCTGTTTACAATGTCATATCTTTAAAAGTTGAGTAAACAACCTTGAATTTTGCAAGTACAAAATTATTCTGAGATAGGTTTAAAAAACAGTTACCCTACCGTACGGTACACACAGTCTCCACTATGGAGCCAAGGTGATTGCAGTGCCCGTGCGGTCTAAAACGTGAGTCTGCGGTCGATCGCTTGCTGGGATTGCGGGTTCGACTCCCACCGGAGGCACGGATGTCTGTCTCTTGTGATTGTTTGTGTTTTCTGGTAGAGGTCTCTGCGACGGTCCGATCATTTACTCAGAGGAGAGCTACCGAATGTGGTGTGTCTTGAGTGTGATCTCGAAACCTCAACAGTGAGGAGGCCAAGCGCACTAGGGGCTGTCGAGCCATGGAAAAAGAAATTACAGAGCCAAGCCGATTAATGTCTTGTAGAGAATTATTCGCTGTATATTGCGGTGACCGTGTGAAATACAGAAACACAGTGCGTGTGCAACTGAAGAGGTTTTCAGCTGTAAAGCAGGTGGCATATATCCATGCGGTATACACGTTGCCGTGAACGGTTATTAGCACCTGATAGCTAGCGAATTAATTTCATTGTTCTTTAGAAACGACACAAAAGTGCAATATGACTGTCGTCTGCGAAGTGACATCACACAGAGTGGCGTAAATTTACGAAGGTTTCGGGGTAAACCGGCGGCACAATATTCAGGAATTCGGCACGAAATGTGATTGGTCAGATCTGACATAAAATCCGTGTATCATTTTTACTAGTAATTACAGCAAATAACAAATACCTATAAAACGACTCGACTATAACCTTATATAACATGTAAAATTTACATTTTTCAGCCCCGACGCATATTCTTCAGGGGTTTTCTGAACTGTATTTTCAGCGCTGCAACATGTAGGAATTTTATATGCTGTGTGTAACTTCTAGGCGTTTTGATCTGCATTTTTTGGTACCGTAATTACTCATAAATTGTTAGGTAAGGGTCCGGTCTCTTTCACCCCGGTACGAAATGCATACGATGCTTTTTGGACCCATCCTTAGCGTCTTCTACATGCCGAATGTTTTGTCGGAAATTTAAACTTTATCCTGCTAACTTGGAGAATAAGGTGAGCTCCTAATAATTCCAGCAAATGGCAGATGGGATTTAACTCGGCGTTTAAAGGTTTGAGGGCAAAGGTAGAGTTCACCTTGTAACAGGACATGAAGGCCCAGAGAAGGAGTAGAGGTATAGCTCTACTCCTTCTTTAACATCGGCGCTAGATTGTGATGGTTGTTTAACGCTACGTCCTCTCGCAACGTAAAGTCGGAAAAATAATCGCTGTGTAAGAAACACTTCAACAAGAGAGACAGGGTACATGTGCCATAACACTGTGGTACATTCAGACTTCTGTTTAGGCAAAATAGCTACATTGTTACGTGCATTGAGGGGTCAAAGAACCAAACGCGCAATAGTGTTAACCTTACGTCACCTATTTTGTAGGTGCATTCTGTACTTTGCATTCGCGCCTAAAAATCAGTGACGACGAATAATTTTAAATTATATCAAGAATAGAAGAGCAGGTACTGTCAGTTGTAAAATTTCTATTATCGTACAAAGATTTCTTAATAATTCTTAACGCGAACAAAAGTTCCACGCGCTCCACTTTCACGGTATGCTGCGATCGGTTTACTGATCCTGTTGGTACTATTGTAATGCTCCAACACAACGGTGGGTTTTGGTCAAGGATTGCATACTTACTTACTTACTTACTTACTTACTTACTTACTTACTTACTTACTTACTTACTCCATGGTGCAGAGTCCTTCTTGAAAAGCTAACTGGTTTGCAGCAAGTCAAGAAATTCCCCGCATTTCACGGAACCCGAAGGTTCATTACCGCACTCAAAAGCGTCCGCCACCTGTCTCTACCCTGGGCCAGCCCAATCCAGTCCATATACCCACATACCACCTCCTGGAGATCCATCCTAATATTATCCACCCATCTACGCCTGGGTCTCCCCAGTGGTCTCATTCCCTCCGGTTTCCCCACCAAGACTCTATACACCCCCTCTCCTCACCCATATGCGCCACATGCCCAGCCCATCTCATTCTTCTATATTTTATCACCCGCACAATATTGGGTGAGGAATACAAATCATTTAGCTCCTCGTTATGCAATCTTCTCCATTCGCCCGTCACCTCGTCCCTCCTAGGTCATAGCAAAAAAAATGTTGCAACACCGAAGCATCCTTCATAGTCTCGTGACCTGGCTTAAGCTGATTGTTACCTGTTTCCCTTATAAAATCAGCATTGAAGGGACGGCGTTTTTGTGATGCTACTGACATGATTAGGAATGCGACAGAAGAGCTGAAAAGGCTTTCACAAAATGGCTTCTAGGATTGTTTCCAACACGTTTACAGTTTCTGGCAGAAGTGTATAGTTCCACAAGGGGACACGATGAAGCTTTTGGACCCTATGAGAAACTTTGCAAAGTCAAATAATAACCGACGTAGGATGATGGTATCAAGCTTATCAGTAAAACAGGGAACGGACCGACTGACACACAAATCTCGTTAATACATTACCCGTGAAAGAGAACTCATTCATTTTGGGCAAATTTTTCATAAAATTTGAACTAATAATGTTCTGAGATAGCAAGTTGCTAGCTCACTGCATTCAAAACTGCAGGGAACTGAATGGGAATCTAAGGATGAAAATAAAAGAATTATCTTATGTTTATTGGACCGTGCATCATTATGATAGTTGAAGAATAAAAGACCAATTTGATGTCACTTGCTATTTTATTTCACTTCTTATGTGCTCAACATGTCGCACAAGCTCCTGATTTTATTAATGTCCGAAACATGTTGAGCACATAACAAGTGAAATAAAATAACAAGTGACTTCAATTTGCTCTTTTATTCTTCAAAAGAATTATCTTTTTCGCATTATGTGTATCTTAAACGTCTCTCAGCAGAGTAAATCTTGAGAAAATTGTAATCTTTCACACAAATTACCAATTTTTACGAAACCCGAAATTTGATTTCTGTTACTACAAGATGCCATTAACATTACCCTATGTTGAGCCACGTGTATTTTTATATATTTTAAACCACGCACTTTTAAAAATTATTATATTGGATTTGTGCATTGATTGAGAAACTTTTGTGGTGTGTCCTTTGTAATTCAACTCCATGAGGATGGCAATAAGAGAGGCCAAAATATGTAGGAGGCAAAGTGTCTTTATACTATAAGACACGTTTATATGCATTTGTTGGTTTCGTTACTATAAGTACCTTCACACTGTATTCTTTAAGCTCCGTCCGTTCAGTTTCGTTCCATCAACATCTATATTCTCAGATTGCTCTTCGGTTGATTATGCGGTTCCATGCGTGTATTGCTTCCATTTCCTCATCCTTATTAATTTTACTTCGCTATAACCAGAATGTAGGGACCGCGGTGGCACAGTGGTTAAGGTTCTGTGCTAGAAATCGGAAGGTCGCTGGTTCGATCCCAGCTGGTGTCATTGGAATTTTTCGTTGACATAAAATCTTTCCGATCGCTCTATGGCCCTGGGGTCGACTCAGCCTCGAACAGAAATGAGCATTTCCTGGTGGTAAAGGCGGCCGGGGTTTACGGCTGACAACCTTACCACCATCCTGTTTCGTCATGAAATCTGGGAACCTTTAACTTCCTGGAACCCTCTGGGCTACTCCAGGCCCGTAATGGGACTGCTTTATCTTTATGGCCAGAAAGTTTTATTTTATTTCACACCAATCATTATGGTAGCTAACGTTTGTTAATAGTGCTTGCAGATCTTAAATATGTTACTGCACATTTTAAATTACTACGTACCTATTTTGGGTTTAAGAAGTAAAACCTGGTTGTGTTTCTCCACTATATTAGTGTTTTTAATTATGACTGACACCGAATCAGTGCTTGAGACTACATAAAGTGAAATAATGAATTAGTGAATAATTTACTGCAAATGATGTGGAAGGCAGCCGTCGTGCCCGAGTCTGGAGGTACTGTTCGATCATTTGACTGCGGGGAATGATAAACGCAACGGAAACTCAGACATGTTATACAGTCCCTGGGCCGAAATTTTAAGTCGGCATTTCCTTCCTGCGATGCACGAATACTTTCTGAGATGTTCGTTCTTCACTGATGTTGCGTTCCGTCTCGGTGTGCGTGTTGTTCCAAGTTTCGGGGGCGTGCAGTAGCCTTATCTTCAACGGCCATAGGCTCCTGTCTATGAGCATGTGGCCAACACGCTGACTCGACACGTGGGGCTACAAACACCCAGAGACTGAATGAATGTCCCTGAACAAGGATTTCTCAACTGCACTGCTTCGAAATCCTGAAAACCGTGAAGAGTGCTGCGTACGTGACCAATAGCTTGGAATGCTTGATTCTAAAGTTACCTGCTTGTTTTCATTCACAAAGCGTGCTTATTTATAAACCGCACCTCGCAGAATTACGGGGTAAAGTATTTATGACTGCATCATTTGTCACGACTAATTGTGTGGGTATCTGCCCCTGTGTACGAGCAGCAGTTGCTGACAGCTGTCCGGTGCCGTAATGTCACGGACCGTGTGGCAGGGATGTCCAGCTGAATCTCCGTACTGGAAATTGTTCCTTTTTGCTCTAGTCTTTAGAACTTAGATACAAGCATGTTGCCTATTTCAGGGATTAATGACTTTGATTGAATTGAGCAATAAGACGAAGTGATTTTCAGTGGAGGTCTCCCCGATGTAATAACATAAGCATCCAACTAGATGCAACAATAACAAATTTTATTGATAATTACAATTAGCTCAACATGTTTAGAGCGATAATTTTTCTCATCCTCAGGAGCACTAGACTGTGCTTACAGCTTGTGGTATAAAGCACAGTCTAGTGCTCATGAGGATGGGCAAAATTATCGCCCGAAACATGTTGAGCTGATTGTAATTATCAATAAAATTTGTTATTGTTGCATCTATTTGGCTGTTTATGTTATTGTGTCAGTGATGCGCGGTCACACAAACATAAAAAATATCCCCAATGTGTTTTCAGTAATCAATATAATATATAATTTTACAGTCCAACACAAACCTTATTATGTGAATAGTGTGGAAAGATAATTAAACGATTCTAACAACGACATGTTTCGGCTTTTTAGGTCACAGCCTGAAGATGGTTTTATAAAAAAACCGTAACATGTCGCTGTTATGATTGTTTAATTATCGTTTAACTGTTTAATAAATGCGTTATACTGTAGAATGTTATATATTCTATTGAAGACGAAGTGACTGTGGGCTTTTTGACGACAGTCGGCCTAAATTTCATATGCTGCAATATCAGCTAACTGCTTACGAATAACACTGTGTCGTTCGAAGTAAATCACTAGAATCAAAAATAGTTCTGAATTTTTCTGGGGATTTGAGTTTGAAAATCCCCCATTTTACGTAACTCGGTCACTATAATTATTGGTTATGGAACAGGCGACAGGAAAAAAGTAGTTCTTTCGCTCGGCTGGTTCCAAACGTTTTCATCGCCACAGTGACGAGTTCGACTCTGGAACCCACCCGGCCTCATATTCGATGGTTACCATGGGGTAAAGCAGCCGGCTTGCGAAACTGATCGTCCGTGTATGTATTGCCCATGTTAAGAAGCTAGTCACCATGTTTCTCCACGCCTTGTCATGACGTGATGCTTGATTAGTTAAGTTCAGGCACAAATTTACCCACTTTTATTCCAGACAGTAATTTAACCCTTTTACTCCAAGTGACCGCGCTGTCTACATCGTGGTCTGCGGCCACTCGCTTGCTGAGATTACGGGTTCAAATCCCGCCGGGGACATGCATATTTGTCTCTTGTGAATATTGTGCCTTTTGTCAGGTAGAGGTCTTTGCGACGGGCCGATCACTCGTCCAGAGTTTTCGTGTCGAGTCTTGTGTGTCTGAGTGTGATCTCGAAACATCAAAGATGATTAGGCCTAGCTCCGCTTGGACTTTCGAGCCATGAACCAAAATTAAACCTAACAAAATATATGCGAAGTTGTCACATTTTTACTGCACTGACGAAGTAACTATGAAATATGATGGTTTATATTCAGGAAGTCAATATTTGGCACATTCATACAGTCTAGCACAGCATGTGTATTACATTATATTATTTATTGCATTGCCACTTTATTACAGACAATTCACTTTCTTATTGCATAGTGGAAGTTAAAGCGTGTTTTCATTTTTAGTGTTACGTCATAACGCCATTTACAGTACCAACTGCTGAAACATTTTCTTTTGAATTACACTTGTTACAGATGTTTTAATATAGATAGGTAAATAGAAAGTGGATAGATAAATTGATAGACACATAGGTGAACGGATATGTGGATAGATAAGTTGATAGATGGGTGGAAGGATGGGCAAATGAAATAGTTGCCTTACGCTTTGTTCATTATTACTTTACGTCACTCTGTTGGTGTTTGGTAGATTGTTGCTTTGGGTCATAATGTGATATTCGTTTTTGTAACGATACATTTCCCGTTTAATTCATGTATTTTGAATGAGATTCGGAATGGGGTTTCCGGAGTATCTGCTGCGCAATGTAAATCTGTGAAAGAGTCCATATAGAAATTTTAGAGAATAAGAGATATACCAAATATCAATACCGTAAAATGTAATCCAAATGAGCCTATATTTCAGCGTAAAAACTCGCGGCTTTGAAGTCACCCTTCAAAATGTTTCTTAAACAGAATAAACAAAAGTTTGCAATCAAATTTTCTTTCTGTCTTGAAGCTTTTTCGGCCACAGAAATGAATAAAACCTTCTGGAACAGACAGCCATGTCAAGATGTAACATTTCGCCGACGTTTCATGGACCGACTCCGTCTCCATCTTCAGGTTGTTGCTGGTAGCTGGGTAGAACCAAGGCTGATATCTGACATCTGATATCAGTTGTAGTTCTACCAAGCCATCAGCAACACCCTGTAGTCATTCCCTGAAACGTCGGCGAACTGTCGCATCTTGATACGGCTGTCCGCTCGCGAACATTTCATTGACATTTTCTGTCTCCCCGTTTTTGAAAGTTTTCTGGAATCGCTTACAATGTCACATTAATTCTGTTTAATCTCCATACAGTCCACACTCGCGTGTGTTCCTTTTATGCACTTCATCTATACATTTCACATATGCAGATTGTTTATGTCTGACGTACCTGTCCGAGTGTAAATCACTGTTATTTTTTCCTGTGGCCAGTGTTTAGGGTAGGCAGTTTGTAACATTTCCAGACAGCTGGTTTTCGTTTAAGAGCACAAAGAAAAAAATATTAAGTTACTTTCAAACTTACGAACTTCGGCTTTCACAAGTCCAGTAGTGTTTAATTATAACATTAGACTTTAAATGCCGACACAAAAGACTGCTGGGGTTAGAAGGCAATAATTCATGTTTATGCAGGGCAGCCCGTGATTTACAGCTATTGTGCAGGGTTAATCTCGCTGCAGAGCCTTGATACACTGGCTGCTGTAAACATAAAATGAATAATGTAATTAAGTACTAGAAAAGTAATCCTTTCATTGTTTTTATTGTGAGCGTGCTGAAACGTTTTATGATTTTGTATATGTCTTGTTTCATTGTTAGACGTAGTGAAGTTATTTACGCTAATTTCAGTACATAGACGATGGTACTTATTTATTTGTGAGGTGGTTCTTCGTAATCTTCTTAATTCACAGTGCTTCATATTAATTTGCTGTAGACAGAGAGGCCTTGTCGAAAAGCTAACGCACTTCCGATATTACTTAAGTATAATAACAAGAATTGTATTTTTTACTTTTATTGTAATTATCTCTCTGAGGACGCGTAAACATTTCATATACAATGATAAAATTCGTTGGGGGCTTTGTTGTTCTACACAACATTTTACGTATTTATGGACTCTATGTTAAGCATGTTTTTCGTGTGTGCGTGTGTGTGCGTGCCTGTGCGCAAGCGTGCGCGTGCGCATAGCGTTATCGCCCTGAGCTCTTACGCATCCTAGCCTGATTTGAAACTCGGCCGGGTCGTCGGCTACCTGAATTCCTTTTGATGGATTTTCAGAGTGCCTCCGGGCAGATATTGGTATGATATATCGATTACGTCATCGCTGCTACCTGACAGTATGTCCCAGTTTGTTACCTACAAACATCCTATACTTTGACGTTATATTTCTTAGCTACGGAGACCTTTGTAAAACAAACCGCAAGAAATAATATCTGCTTCTTTCCAGAAGAACACATTGAAATACAATTATGGTAAATAATTCAGCAACCTACTATTAATATTGTCTATCCAGATGAAGAATGTGGATACGATAGACATCCAACTTCGTCATTTTGTACATTTCGGCCGATATCTGAGTTACAAACTAAATTACTGAAATATACCCCCATGTAATTGAAACGTGCAGTGCAGTGCCAGAAGGAAGAACTTTGAGAGCTAGATAAATGAAATCTGTAACTTAATACAAAATCTAGCTGTAATGTGACACTCCAAGTGGGTGAAATGGTCGGTGAATTGCACACCTACTGCACACCATAACCGACAAGGACTTTGTGATACAAGCTGGCAACTAATTCAGTTGTGAACAAGTTCAAGAAAGATGTAGCAGAGTGAGAGAGAGGGAGAGAGAGATGGTGGATAGAACTTAACCTTGGGTCGTGTTCTAATTTGTCTCCATGACACAAACGAAGTAAGATGGTAAGAAACACTTTCCCTGTTTATAAAACGGCCGTTTTCAATGTTAGATATAAACCTGAAATAAAGGAGTGAAGACTTACGAGATTTTTCAGGCTGAAATTTATCAGAATTACATAAAATATCAATTTCTACCTCGCATAGAACTAATTAATTCTCCATGTCAAAGAAAAATCTATTATTGCTTCCTAGGGAGATAGTAGTTCTCCATTGCTACGCTCTGCATTCGACCCATAAGTGCGTTATGTAATTAATATTCCGTGCTTGTAAATATTCAGATGGTACATACAGTTACCACTGGGCTCTCTTCCGTTAGTAAACTGTGCTCAGAATAGTAGTGATTCTGAGTTGTTAATCTGCAGAGTTGTGACCTTTGTCAATTTTATTTGCCATTAGATTACAAGTATTGTGACTGTCGACAGTAGAAAACTTGAGATCTGGAAACCTAAGTTTTGTCTTTATTTTCCAATCCGCTACTAACGTAAAGAAAGTTACTGAACTTTGTTGTTTCACAGAGAATCACGGAACGGACCTTTACTTGACAGACCTGCGCTCTTTTTCAGTAAAATATGAAGAAAGCTTAGAATAACCTCTGGTTGTACCCTGTGACGTAAAGTGTAAATAATGAACACGACTGTCTTAAGGATTGTTATAATAATCAGATTCATACACATTTGGAATACTTTGTAATGGGACTTGACGTCATGTATTCTGATAGAATTGTGTGGGTGGTTATTTTCATCGTCTAACCGCAAAATAGCGGCGTCGTGATCATTAAATGTAAAAAAGAAAAGACCAGCTTATGCCTCCTTTCCGATTTTAACTCTCGAACAACTTAACCATTTTCCACGAAAATTCGTACGAATTTCATGCCACTAGACACCACCCCCGCGCTGAACTTTGTAATTACGTGCTAACATTATGAAGCGTATGAAAGCCGTGCTAACATACCCGGGGTGCTGATAAGTCCTTAGCCCGACCAGGAAGGAAACAAGCCCGGAAGCATGCCAGGGACGCTCATGATTTCAACAACATCGAGACGCGAGCTGTCATCAAGTTCATTTTCTGTAAGGCAAGGTGCCGGAGGAAATTCACGCCATTCTGACAGAAATATTAGCTCGTTTCCTTCCTGGTCGGGCTAAAGACTTTTCAGCACCCCTTACAATGGGATAATGGCTCTAATGTCATTTACCTTGGGCCCAGATTGATGTGTAGCAACAAATCTTACAAGAATATGCAACTGTTGCTAAAATTATAAGTTTGTAAAACATAAAAGAGAAACGTGGAGGTCGTGCAAACAATTTTTTTTAAACTCTCGTTTTGATGGCGATAACCGATGAACTGATGGAGCTAGAGACTTTAAAGTCGGAATTGTGCTGCATAACAACGTCATTGCATTGACACTGAAATCATTTGTAACCCTGCAATGCCAGAATGGCGACTGTGCGGCACTTTGACGTTACATACACCAAGCTAACGTTCACAGAATAAGCTGTCACAAAGCAAAACACAGTGAAATCAAACAACGCCGGCTATAATAGCAATAACAGGTGTTTTGGAACAGAAATATATGGAACAACACAACAGTAGTTTTGAGCTTTGCTCGGATCTCCTTTTCTGCGGGTTATAAGTCGTTATTGTGGTCACAGAGACTTCTTATTGGTCATTAGTTGCTGGCCTATATATTGCTCATAATGGGTTTGTTAATTGATTGGTCAGTTGCTGGGCCTGTCTATAATACCTTGTAAGTGGTATGACCTTGAAACGCCGTCCTGAGGTTTCTTTAACAGCAAATTTATTATGTTAATTCAAAAGTTAAAGACGGAGTAATGATCTGTGTACGGTATGAACTGACTTGTGTCACTTGCTGTAGTTCCTGTTAACTTTACGGAATGGTCTCCTGGGTTACATTAACAATTATTTTTACGCGCGGATATATCGCTTAAAATGTTCGTCGTTGGTTGAGATGTTTGGTTCTTCGTATTTTGATTACCCAAACACACAGCTTTTGCCATTAATGTGAAGTTGTGCTAGCTTGCGAAACAACTTGATTGGTACCAACCAACACGGCAGCACTTTACGTAACAGTAACATTCACTGCTAGAGTAGATCAAGTCTCTTATTCTCTACCAATTATCCACAGTTAAAGCTAGTAAATTATGCTCTTTGACAATAAAAATACACAAAATTTTATTACAATAAACATATATATCAACAGAAAAGTATATTTTTTATACCTGTAGCTTATGTTTGGTGGCTCCTTGACTTAAGCAGCCGTATAAATTGAAACCATGCTCATGTTTATATATTGGGACACGCCCTTTTGTGGCTGCTGCTCTAGATGTGATTGCGAGATGTAAAGCCTTCATGCTAATTACTCGGAGGAGAACGCCTGCTTCCCCCAGGGTTGCCACCTACCCTTATAATCAACAACCCCCACACTGTCTTCAACCCACCCCGAATGTAGACTTCTTTGCTTAAGGAAAGCTGTTTCAGCACCTTGATTTAGAATGGAGACTGCTGTCATTTGAATTGAGCGTCCTCAGGCAGGAAGATTCTTATAACAAAAGTACAGGTTGCAACAAATGTATGTGCTGTCCGGCTAAGTACTGAAGGTGGCAGTAGAAGTTCATACTATTTAAAATATACTGCTGGCAGCTACCTTCTGTCGGCAGTACTCAGTTGTCAGTCGTACAGCAGAGATATCCATGTGGCCGTACCGTGAGGTCTGCTGTTCTTACAGCCATGAACATGAATTATTTTGTCTTCTTGGATGTGACGCATTGTCGACTGATAAAAAGATTTCCCGACGTTTCGAAAGATTATAGTGGTTTCACCTTGAGACTCAAGCAGGACTTCTTGTCCGTAACATCCAGAAGACTTGAATCATCAATAAATAACGCACTTTTATCGCCTTGAGAAATTGTAACTGTACGAGTTGTTACAGTAATTATCAATAGGTAACTAAGTGAGAGCCTGTCCCGGTAGTCGCGCGGTCTAAGGCGTAGGTCTGCGGCCGCTCGTCTGCTGAGATTGTGGGTTCGAATCCCACCGGGGCATGGATGTTTTTCTGTTGTGACTGTTGTGTGCTGTCAGGTAGAGGTTTCTGCGACGAGCTGATCACTCGTCCAGAGGAGTCCTACTGACTATGATGCGTCGTTGTGTGTGTTCAAGAAACCTCAAGAATGAGGAGGCCATGGTCCGCGTTGGGCCTCAGCGCCACCTGAATAAATAACTCAGAAGTTAGGCGTAGACACAAATTTATATTCGACATTCGGTTGGACGTATTTTGTGGTGTTACTCGGTTGCTCCAGACAGATCCCGTAATAGAAAATGACCTTGAAATTGAACATTAGAATTTTCTTCCACGTGTTCAACATTTCGACTTTGTTGAATTCGGAATGCCTTTTAACGTCTGAAGAACCATCTAATGATACTACGCGTGGTGGAACTGCGCTCGTATTGAACTCCTAGTAGTCACTTAACTGGCCAATACATCCCCGGCCTTTAATAAACCAAGACGATTGGTTAGCATGTTCATAATATTCCGCCACTTGTTGACATCCTGAACCGTAGGATAAACTTAGCGTCATCCGTAAGGTAGGTAGGTTTCACTTTTTTAATAGGCCACGAAGGCCCTTAGGGTGAGTAGAGGTATAGCTCTACTCTCGGCACTTTAGATGGGGATGGGGGGTTAGCCCCACTCCCCGGCCGCCTCTACACCCGGGAAAAGACCCGGTACCTATTGTACAGGAGGGTGGGTTGACCCCAGGGCGTGTCTGGATGGGCGGAAAATCTCGTCGCCAACGGGATTCGATCCCGGACCGTCCAGCCCGTAGCTCAGTCGCTATACCGATTGAGCTACCCGGTCCACACCCGTAAGGTACTCTTACAATTACATTCACTCCCACACTTACATCTTTCAAGTGCCAGTTTTGATCGGTTTGCTATCATGGGTAAAACAATACAATCAAAAGCGAACATGTTATTATTTTTAAATTTCTTCTAGCTCTCCTTCTGTTTACACCCACGTCTACTAAATGGTGTTTCACACTCGATATTATGAATATTATTCATCTATAACGTACAACATACGTGTCCGCCAGTCGTAACCCTTTGATGTAATCTTTTCACTCGCAATCTCTTTAGCGAATGTATTTTCCTTAACGTCATCCAGAAGGTTCGTACGTCTTCTCCGTCATGCTCCCGTCACTTCTATCCTTCCCTCTACCTTTCGTTCACGAATGTGTCTTAGAAGGCAGTTCCTACGTACGATGTGGCCAATGTATTTAGCCTTCCTGATTTTTAATTGTTTGTAGCATATTTCTGTCCTTCTTGACCCTTTCTGAAACTTCTTCTTTTATCACAAAATCGGTCCAACTGATCTCCATTCTTCTCCAGGACCATATTTCAAAACTTTCCAGGTGTTTCTCATCTACTGTCTGAAGTATCCGCGTTTAAACACGGTACAAAGTTATGCTCCAAATGTAGCACTTTACTAGTTTGAATGTGGAATGCAGATGGAAAGATAACTGAAACGAGAACTTTTATGGTCTGAGGAAACCCTACCTCAATACTACTTCGTAAATCGTAAGTGCAACATGAATTGTTCTGCGACCGAAACGGTGTTTTCGCTGTAAGGGGCAGACAAATTACGGTGTCACGTGTGACCTAGCTTGTAGGAGTAATTGTATATTACAGAACTTTAGTAATTATTTATGCTGTTTGTAAACATTTTTCTTCTATCGTCACTTTCTTTTTCTGTACCAGTATGTGTGTGTATGTGTCATTAAAGACTGTGGGTCATATTTTTGTATTAAAAGAAGTTTTTTTTTTTTACTCAAACAACGGCACGTACCCCAGGAAGTTTCTTGTTTTGCAATTTTCTACAGCACTCATCTTAGTTTGAAGTTATATATAGTAGGTTTAAAAGTGTTATAAACTCCTTTCTTTTGTCTCCGTCCTCAGTTTCGGAAAACTAGGTCAGTGCATTCTGCCCTCTAAAGGAAAAAGAATTCAAATAGCATGTGAAACGACAAAGGCTGCTGGTATTCATGACAAAGGCGGTCTTGTGTGGCTGGTTGCATAGCACTTGTTTAAAACAGTGTTTGATTCAATAGAAGGTCCATAGTTGTTAGCCTGCAATAGCTGCTAACACACCAACAGCCAGCAGACGGTCCCGGTTGTTGCTGTATCAGCATACTCTTTCATCTACGGAAAGTTACGACACATCCATATCAGCGTAGTTTTATACTCGGTCATTCCGACTTACATTATGCTTCCTTGATATTTCCAGTGATCTTATTGTGTGCTGTCATTCGAGTGCAGGAAAGCAACCAGATGTAAAGATGTGTTCACAGCTTGCTGGACGGTATGTGGCGCAGTGGTGGTTGGTAACTGTTACTGATATATCGGGCACGTTGTTATTACCATCGTCATGGCAGGCCAAGTAGAGTAATACTAGCAAGTAGGCATGAAGCCAATAACACAACTTTTGTTTAATTAGATGTTATATTCTAGGTCAAAAGACTATATGTTTCGGCCGGTAGAGGCCATCATCAGGCCTTTGTCATTCGACACACTTAAGATTATTTTATATAAGTGTGTGGCAGCGTGTTTGATGAGATCTCTACATCAAGGCCTTTGTTTGAGTGTAGTGTATCTATGTTAAGTGTGTGGGGGAACTGCTTTGTAATACATAAAGGTATGTTTCGCTAATATCAACAAACCAAAGAAATCAGGAACTAAAAAAGGACCAAGAGAAGGAGACTAAGAAACAAAGTACAACAAAACAAACCCAATTAACAAAAAACACGAAACACAAAAAACACAAGGGGGGGGGGGCCTGGAAAGGTCCTGTCGTGGGGAGGCTACTATGTACTGTCCTCGTGCGGGTCAAATTTAGAGTAATACTATTTTCATACTACCGTAAATATGGAAGAATCAGTCTGCTCCGAAACGCCAATGCCACACTGCCGAACAACACAGCGTCGTACATTTCATTGTCAATGTATTATTTTTATAGAAAACCAAGCAGCTCCAGCGGCTTGACGGTCGAACAAGAACCTTAGAGTTCATTACAGCACAACGATGCACTACGATATAGGAGTCTGTAGCTGTCATTTGGTGTGCATTTACACATCTTCGTGATATATGGTCCCGTTTTGAGGGGTCTCTGAATTTTTAGTTTCTTATTACATTATCAAGGAAATGCTTTGGTACACTGGAACAACTCTCAGATGGAAACTGTATTTAACGGAAAGTTTATAAGTGGTATAATCTCAACTTTCCCGAAAGTGTTGAAGGAAGATTGACGTAAATTACCTGTAATAAATGAATGTGCCCTGAAACTGAACGGAAAATGATAAATTATTTTCAGCAAATATAATGTTACAGTCTGTAATCATTTCCTTGTTGGTTATTTTGTTTGGCGGGAAGAAATGAGGGGGAAGAATGCGAGATACCAACTAACTACTATAGTTAACTCTGAACGAGTTAGACAGATTTACTGCAGTTACATTCTAAACAGGCAGCCTACATTTCCGCTTTGTGCGCGTACGGTCTAGAATTGGAATTCAGTTCCGGCTCAAAGACTGGCCACTTTTTTGAAGATCTCCTTCCTCAGTTCTTTAAAGTTACTCCAAGGATATTAGCTCAAAGCAGAGCAACAGTTTAGAAACTGCCACTGAACAACGAGCCACGCCATTGTAAAACATCATCAAATGGAAGATAATGAAAAAGACTAGACCACGACCACTTACTTCCTTTAGAACACTTTCAGATTCTTTGAATACGCTTTTGTCCAGTGCGACGTACATAATTGTCTCATGCAGTAAGCAGTGTCAGACGACAAACTGTATGCGCAATTTGCACTGTGCTGCCGAAACATTGCACACCTATTTTAGATTAGGGCGGGGCGCGACCCGAATGTAGGTTGGTTCATAGACTGTTATAATACACGTTTTCATGGTTTTCTTCAGACTTTCACGGCAGTTTGTGGTGTCAAAATGTAAGGAAATACAGGTCTTATACATAATTGATCACTACGCAATAGACACGTACGGAAGAGTGGAGGGATGTTCCCACTTACTCATAATCTCAGAACTGGATGGACGTGAGTTTCTCAGAAACTTTACCCACGTGCACAGAACCACGTAGACCTATCATAAGTACCATATGAAATTATAGCAGAATTTATCCCACGAAGTGTCCAGCTTCAGGCGCAGGTAATATCAGTGAGTCTGGACTGGTGCCACAATTCGGAAGAGTACGTGAATTCGTTTGCGACTAGATAAGTGTATTTCTGCGATCAGTGCCGTGGAGGTGCCAGTATTCGCCTGCCTACTTAGCAGCTGCAATCACGTGACTGAGGTAGGAGGAACGTAAAGTTTGCGAGACTCGCGTTGAAGGTTGAAACGCAAACTGACACGGTTTGGGCGGATGTAATCACGCCATACCTTGTAGATAGGAGGATAATATTGACACGAATCTCACAAAATTGGCGGAAGGGTGTGGAATGGTTGCATCTGGTTTATGATATGAACCAGTGGCGAGTTATTGTGGACAAAGAAATGAGCGTTTGGAATAAATAACATGCAGTGAATGTCTTCACTAGCTGGGAAATTATTACTTTGCCAGAAGACCTTTTGTACATTGTTTCAACTTATCTTTCCTTATCTCCTCATTTATTTTATTACTTCATTACCTCCTATTCACTCTTTTCACCTCGTTTATTACCGTCTTTCTTTTTAAGAGACAAACCATTGTTTTCAAGAATGAAGTTTACAAAGCCGTCCCTTTCCTTACTGTAACCATAGACATTGCCCTGTATTTTTCTTCTGTAACTGCGTGTCTCACATAGCACAAAGAATCACTTCCTTACTTTGTTCACTATCAGATTCTTATAAAGTAGGCATGAGTTGTCATGGTAATTGTAACAGAGAATAAAACTCTAACCCTTTCAAAGGCCGAAAAAATAGAATATACTTTTCTATCAAATTCTCCCCGATTGAATAAAGAGCAATGCCTTTTGGAAGGTTCTTAGGTTTCGCCAGTTTGTCTTCTGGTAAGTTCAGCGTGTGCTTGAAGATGAGTACGTAGCTGTGGTGGAATGATACTGACGGGGTGAAACAGAAGTACTCGGAGTAGATCTCATCTTATGGCCACATATTTCATCACATACCCCACGTGAATTGACCTGGGATGGAGCCAACGCCTCCGAGCTGAAAGGCCGGGTGATTAACAAAGCGTAACAGAACTGAGACTCATCCCCGCAATTACAGGAGGGTGGAGGAAGGCAACATGCCTGCCACGCGCATTCATTGCTTTTCGTCGGAACCAGCCACAGGGGAGAGAAAAAAAATTCTTTTAAGAAGATAACTACTAAAAGTTGAAATCCCGAAAATCGAAAAGTCACTGTGAATGACATAATGAAGATATATATACATATATATATATGTATATATATGTATATATATATATATGCACAGAGGTACAGTGATACCTCGGCTAACGAAGATAATTAGTTCCGGGATCACATTCGTTAGCCGAAATCTTCGTTAGCCGAAACGCGATTTCCCGTAGGTTTCTATAGAAAATCGTTTAATTCGTTCTGGATGCTGCCCACTATTTAAAGATAAGTTTTATAAAATAGT
>Ga0123355_10002961_pt1 | contig 24117 bp, 21 predicted proteins | sample TergutEmb28metaG_3_FD_89872 | JGI IMG/M metagenome (GOLD analysis project Ga0123355, IMG submission 89872) | Embiratermes neotenicus P1 segment gut microbial communities from Petit-Saut dam, French Guiana - Emb289 P1 | ecosystem: Host-associated > Arthropoda: Insects > Digestive system > Gut ... | reverse complement strand
TATAATCGCTGGCGTTGCTTTGATGCTATGGTTTATCCCAATATGGGCATATGTGCAGCGAACTACACCATTAGACATTCTGGGAAAAGTCATGTCTCTGCTCACAGGCATCCCCATCGTGGCTATGGGTCTGGGCTTCTTCCTGATTGGAGTAGTGCTTGAGCGATTTGACAGTGTGCCATGGCTCGTTGTATTTATCGCTGCTTTTATCTGCTTGATTACCACTTTGCTTTTGTGTAAATATTTTAAGGATGCGCAACGTGAGGTGTAGATAAACCGCATAATATTGTGCCTTGACCAATTTGTCTTAACCTGTTGCAAAAAATCCGCCATCAGTTTACAATATGATTCTCTTGAGCAATAAACAGCTCATTATTGATGACAAAATTATTTAAATGTGGAGGTTTGTATACATGAATGGTCGTCTTGCAGGAAAGGTCGCTATAATCACAGGTGCCGGCAGGGGTATCGGCGCTGCAATCGCTAAGCGTTTCGCCGCAGAGGGCGCAAAGATCGTTATTTGCGATTTGCTCAAAGAAGGTCTGGAGGAAACCGCATCTGCGTGTCCGGAGGGCAGTGCGCTTCCCTTCCCCGCTGATGTGCGAAAAATCGAGAATGCACAGGCCATGGTGGATGCAGCGCTCAAATTCGGCGGAAAAATTGATATCCTTGTCAATGATGCCGGAATTACACGCTCCGGCGGGGTCGCAAACGCAGATGTTGACGAGTGGATGGATGTCATCGCAACGAATCTGTTCGGTCCATTTTATATTATGCGCGCTGTGATTCCTCATATGATAGATGCAGGTGGAGGCTCTATTGTCAGCATATCGTCACTGGCGGGTATCCGCCGTATGCCTGAGGCATCTGCCTACAGCACGTCGAAATCAGGACTTATCGGGCTGGCGCAATCCGTTGCGTTTGACTACGGAAAACATGGCATACGCAGCAATATTATCTGCCCCGGATTGACGCATACTAAGAATGTAGATATTATGGCAGAGAATCTGGGCAAAGCACATGGCTTGGCAAAAGAAGAAGTGCTTGAAAATATGGTGCGCTATTCACCTATGCGCTGTCTTGTCCCACCTGATGAAATCGCTGCCGCTGCTGTGTATTTTGCAAGTGATGAGTCCACCTCAGTTACCGGAACGGTGTTTTCGATTGACTCAGGCGCGGCTATTGTTGATGCGAGCGTGGCGGGATTTGACCCGCATGAACGACTCCGTTAGCACGATTAAATCAACACCGTAAACCCACTGCGTGGGTATCATCTAAATGATTATGCTTTTATAATAATCCAGTGTCCGAAATGACCGATCCAGATGTGCCAACAAGTACCCTTCCGCTGCAACCTTAAATTCCCGCAGCGTCTTTTGACCGAGTGTAAATGCAAACAGTTTCTTTGCATCGCAATGCGCAACATATCGCATCGCACGCAACGCACCTTCACTCAAGAGTGCGCCTTTACCCGCACCGCAACCGGCGCAGCTTATAGTTCCTTCTGAATAATCCAGATAACATGTCGGCGGTTGCTGTTGCCCGCAGATGACACAATCACTCATCAGCGGCGCAAATCCCGCCGCAACCATGAGCCGCAATTCAAAGGCAGGTTTTACATAATCCGGCGCTTTGATCTGCGCACTGAGTGCAAAAAGCGCGTTTAAAATGAGCGGCAAGAGTTCTTCACTCGGCGCATCCTCGTCAGCAACCGCTTCCATCAGCTCTGCAAAGTATGCGCCGAGTGACAATAGCCCAATATCTGTTCTCAGACCAATAAATTGCTCGACACTTCTCGCCTCGGTCAGTGTCCATCTGCCTTTGCGCTGGTATAGTGTCATCTCCGAAAAAGCAAGTAGCTGCGTTACCGCAGCGATCTTGCTGTTCTTGCGTAATGCGCCATGTGCAGAAATGGTCAGCTTTCCGTGTCCTGCGGTCATCACTGTCAATATTTTGCTTGAATCTTTATATGCGGTCTCTCGAAGTACAAGACCCATTGTATTGACATACATAGATAATTTTCTCCGTGGGAAACCTACTTAATATACCCAAAATTCTTCATCAGCGTCTGACTGTCACGCCAGTTTTCCTTTACCTTGACCCAAGTTTGCAAGAACACCTTAACACCCATAAATCTTTCGATATCCTCACGGGCATATTGGCCTATTTTCTTAAGCATTACGCCATTTTTGCCAATAATCATGCCCTTATGGCTCGCCTTTTCACAATAAATCGTTGCATCCACATCAATAATCTCATCGCCCTCACGCTCAGAGAACTTAGTGATTTCAACCGCCGTGCCATGAGGAATTTCACGATCTAAGCATATGAGCAATTTCTCTCTGATGATCTCCGCGATGACTTGCCGTTCCGGCTGATCGGTCGTCATATCTTCGGGGAAAAGTTGCGGCCCATCCTTGGCGTGCTTGTCAAACTCTTTTAGGAGCGCCTCAATGCCATCGCCTTTTTTGGCAGAAATCGGGACGATTGCATCAAATTTCATCTTTGCGGAGTATCGTTCAATGATCGGAAGCACCAGATCAACCCTGACGGTGTCTATTTTATTGATGACCAATATGGCAGGTACTTTGGATCTGCTGATATGCTCAATGAGCATCTGCTCTTGTACACCGATATTGTCTACAGGCTCAACCACCAGTGCCACGGCATCCACATCAGCAACGCTTTCTTTTACAAGACCGACCATATAGTCACCCAATCTGGTCTTGGCCTTATGAAATCCAGGTGTATCCAGAAGCACGATCTGCGACTGACCGTGAGTAAATACACCAAAGATCCTGTTTCGGGTCGTCTGCGGTTTCGGCGTTACAATCGCAACCTTATCTCCGGTCAACACATTGGTCAACGTGGATTTACCAACATTGGGTCTGCCTACGATGGCGATCATTGCTGTCTTTGTTATCATATTAATGACTAATTCCTTTCGCTTATCAAAAGCCGAGCTTCTGCATGATGATCTTTTCTTTATCACGCATTCGTCTCTTGCTATCACCTTCATCCACGTGATCATATCCCAACAAATGCAGCGCTGAGTGTACTGTCAGATACACACTCTCACGCTCAATGGAATGCATAAATTCATGCGCTTGTTCCCGCACTCTATATGCTGAAATCACAATCTCTCCGAGCGGTACCAGACCCGTCTCAGGATCTACCGCACCATCACCCGGATCGACCCATCCGGGCGGCGAAAAGTCAATCATCGGAAAAGACAGCACATCAGTCACCTTGTCTACGCCCCGAAACTCACGATTGAATTCACGGATCGTTTTGTCACCGGTGATCAGCACATTCACTTCACAAGGTCTGTCCACATTTTCAAAGCTCAGCGCTTCTCGGACAGACTGTTTTACCAACGATATCTGTAGCCTGCACGAAGATTTCACATTCTTATGCCTCACATAAATTTTATGCACCATATCTACCTCATTTCATAGTTCCTGTAGCGTTTATACATACTGTCCCGCTACCGCTTCGTATTTGGCTTCGTACTTGGCTTTTTCTCACGTTTGTCATACGCCTCTATGATCCTTGACACCAACTCATGGCGCACGACATCTTTTGCTGAAAGTGAGCAAATCGCAATATCCGGCACACCTTCAAGTATGCGCATCGCATCACGCAATCCGCTGGTCTTATCGGGCGGCAGATCGATCTGCGTAATATCCCCGGTAATTACTATCTTAGACCCAAAACCCAATCGGGTCAAAAACATTTTCATTTGTTCTCGCGATGTATTTTGCGCTTCATCTAAAATGATAAACGAATCATCCAATGTCCTGCCGCGCATATAGGCCAGCGGCGCAACTTCAATATTCCCGCGTTCAAAATACTTATTATATGTCTCCGCACCCAACAATTCAAACAGCGCATCATAAAGCGGACGCAAATAGGGATCTACCTTACTTTGCAAATCACCCGGGAGAAAACCCAACCGTTCCCCCGCTTCAACAGCCGGGCGGGTCAATATGATCCTATTGATAGATTTACTGCGAAACGCAGCCACAGCAGCGGCTACAGCCAGATAAGTCTTGCCTGTTCCGGCAGGCCCTATGGCCAAGGTCACAGTATTGTTCATGATTGCATCGATATATTTTTTTTGCCCCAAAGTCTTAGCCTTGATCGGCTTGCCCTTGGCAGAAATACAAACCACATCTTTAGTTATATCACCAATCTTCTGCTCTTGTCCATCTTTTACTAATCCAATGATATAACGCACATTGCGCGCGTCTATCGCCTCACCCTTTGCCGCAAGCATCAACAGCCCATCGATGGCCTTTTCAGCATAATAAATATCTTCCTCGCTTCCCGAAATATTCAGCTCAGAATTTCTGTCCACTATTTTGACATTGAGCTCTGTTTCAATCAATCTGAGATTTTCATCAAATGAGCCAAAAACAGAAATGATATTTTCTAACCTGTCAACACTCATGGTCTTTTCGCCCATATAATTAACTCCCTTATCGTATTAGTTACCTGTGTTTTCAGAGGCACTGTAACCGGTAACCATCTCATGCTTAAACCCTCAACGCATTGACAAGCCCCTCGTCCGGCGCAACCAAAACCGTCCTAAACCCTGTATATATTACCATACCCGGCCGCGATCCGGACGGTTTTTTTACATTTTTAACGAGCGTATAATCCACAGACACCTTACCCGAAGACCGCGCCGCAGAATAATATGCCGCAATTGCCGCCGCCTCACGCAGCGTCACATCGTCCGGCACCGAACCCTTACAACTGATCACCACATGACTGCCATGTATCTTCTGTGTATGCAACCACATATCTGACTTCAATGCAGACTTTAGCGTCAACTGATCATTTTGCACATTGTTTCTACCGGCCAATATCTGCATCCCGGTTGAAGACAGAAACTTCATCGGAACTGCTGCGGAAGACGTCTTTACCTTCCCTGCCTTAGACCGCTTATCTTTGATATACCCTGTCGTCATCAGCTCTCTTCGGATTTCTTCTATACCCTTTTCACCCTCTGCCAGAGCAAGCGTCTCCAGAACACTCTCAAGATAATCCGCTTCACGCTGTCCGAGACTGATTTGCTCAGTCAGAAATCGCTCGGCATTTCTTAATTTGGTATAATCCTTATAATACTTTGCCGCATTTTGCTGAGGCGTCTTGAGCGGATCGAGCTTTATGACACGCTCACCACCGCTTTCAGAAAAAAAATCCTCAGTCAAAAGCACATCTTGCCCTTTGCTCATTCGGTGCATATTGGCGGTAATGATATCCCCACACTCACGAAAACCCTCACGCAATGCTGTTTTTTCAAGTTCGGCCTGTTGCGCAATGAGCTTACGCAAGATACGCTCGCGTGCGGTCTTCACCGTCTTTAATGTGGCCGAAGCGCGGGCTTGTTGTCTGGCACGTTCTGAAATCTTCGTATAGTGATCATCTAAAAGCTGCGAAAAACTTTCAGCCCTATCTATCAGCATCGCTTGCTCATATTGTCCTATTTTAACATAGGAGAAGTCCCGCGGGCAATGCTCTAAATTATAAATACTCCACGGCTCAAATCTGCCGGACTGCACGATCTCGACAATTTCGAAAAATGCTTGTTTGAGCGCCTCGCCGTGATCATTAAGCACATCTAATCTTTGGTCGCAAGTTTTGTATGCCCGCCAGACAATTTCCCTGCAAATCAGTGGCGAAAAACCAAAAAAAGCGGATTGAATCCATTTGTCCGCATTTTTTTCAAGCTGTGTATTAAATGCAGCATCCCAATCTGCCGGTGTTGTTTCCAGCGGGTTTAATTTCCCTTGCTGCGGCTCAGGTCTGTGGTACATCAGACCGGGAAGCACTGCGCGTTTATCCGAAAGCGCACCGCCTACACGCCTGAGACAATCCATGATGATGCCGTCCGAGTCTACCAAAATGATATTGGATGATTGGGCGATCAGTTCAATGACCAGCCGCTTTTCACTGCGCACGCCCAGTGCGTCAGGCGCATCAAAAATAAGTTCTAAAACACGTTCGGCCGGCGGCTGAAAAATCGAAATCAGTCTGGCACCTACCAGATGTTTTCTCAATAACATACAAAACATCGGTGGCGCATCGGGGTTTTCATGCTTGTGCTGTGTCAGATGTATGCGCATATCACCTGATCCGGCAGATATAAGCAGGCGGTTTGATGCGGACTTTCCACGCATGGCGAATATCAGCATGTCACGCGCAGGTTGCTGTACTTTGTCTATTTTCATATCTGCAAGCTGCTGAGAAAGTTCTTCTTTGAGTGCAGTTAAGCATAGTGCGTCAAGTGGCAAATTTGTTTCATCCTTTCATTAGAGGGTACTCCCTCAATCAGCTTCGCTGCCAGCGCCCTCGCGAGGGCGCTAAAACTATCTACCCACCCTCCACAATAAGCGCAAACAACACATTGAGCCGCTCAGTCTGTCCATTTAAATACAAATACCCAAAAAGCGTCTCAAGCCCGGTCGCCCGATGATACTCATCATGCGTCGAACCCTTAGGTACCGAATGGACATGCGCATTTCTACCCCGCTTGAACACCGCAAGCTCCTCATCAGTCAAATGCGTATGGACCTTTGTAAAAGCCACTGCCTGAGCTTTGGCAGAAACAAACCGAACCGCACTGCCATGAAGCCCCTTCGCCGTAGACTTACCCGAACTGAGCAACCATGTCCGCACCATCAGTTCATAAACTGCATCTCCGATATGCGCCAAACCCAAAACAGAAACACTTTGAAGATTCAATGCTGAAATCTCAGGCCTCAAATAATCACTCAACTTGCGTCCCCCGTAAACTCTTCTTTTTGATAATAGAAATATTCAGCACATTACCCATGATGAGAATAATACCGCATGTATATAACCACACCATCAATATAATAAATGACGCCAGTGACCCATAGAGCAACGCATACCTTAAGGACGCCGTCACCATCTGTGAGTATACCATACTGGCTGCAACCAGAACAACAGAAGCCGCAATAGCCCCCGGTAAACATGTACGCCTCTTGCGCACACCTTTCGGAATGGAAAACACATAGACCAAAAGTATAATGCAAAACAGCAACAAGAATAAGATTACAAACCTCAGCCAATTCCACAATGCAAAAATTTCAGAAATATTAAAGTAATCCCCTATACTCTCAGCAATCCACCCACCGGTAACGATCACCAGACCGGAAATATAGATCGACAGTAAGAACACAACCGAACCCACGAAACTAAAAATTCCATGCCGGACACCTGTGTGACGCGCACTACCCTGAATCTCATTCATCGTACCGATAAAAGAGCGATAAGCCGCCGATGACGTGGTCAGCATCGTCACAACACCAACAACAATCATCAAATCAGAACTAAACATACTGACATATCTCAAAAAATCATATATGACCACAAATGCACTCGATGGAAGAAACTCACGCAGATAATCGCCTAAGTCCGAATCCACAAGCCATGTACTTCCAAGTATGGCACTGACACAAATAAGCAAAGGAAATATCGATAGCGTCAAATAATAGGAAAGCGCTGCAGCTCCTCGTGTGACACGCTTTTTGACAAATATCTGCGCCATATCTTTTACAACCATAAAAGGATAGCTTTGCACGATAACACCCCATGATAAACTTTTATGTAATACAGCGCCGGGTGTAGCCCAAAAATGGCGAGGGTGGTAAGTTCCGCCCCTCGCCTAAACTACGCACTGTATATTGTAATTTATTTTGAATTAAAAATCTTAAAAATCGTATCAAACGGATCTTCCTCCGGTGGAGGCGATGGCGGAGCAGCAGTCACCTCCGGCACTTCCGTCCTCGTGAGGATATCTGTATCTACATCGATCGTACTCGGAAGCTTCTCAGAAGAGGATACCGACGAAGCGAACATATCAGGCTTCTTATCCATTGCACTCACTCCGGTAATACCGGGGATCGGCTTGGCCACCTTATCTTCAAAACGCGTGGCAATAACGACTACTCTGATCTCATCTTCCATATCTTCATCAAAAGACGCACCGAAAATAATATTCGCCTCAGGATGCGCCGCCTCTTGTACCAGACTTGCAGCAAGCTCTACATCATCAAGACCCATATCTAAAGAACCGGTGATATTAATCAGCACACCGCGCGCACCGTCAATCGATGTCTCCATCAGTGGGCTGGTTACTGCCGTACGAGCAGCTTCCTCAGCCTTACCTTTACCGGCTGCATGACCTACACCCATATGTGCAAAACCCGCATCCTTCATAATTGAAGTCACATCGGCAAAGTCTAAATTGATAAATCCGGTGTTCTTAATCAGCTCTGAAATACTGACCACCGCTTGATGCAATACAGAGTCGGCAATTTCAAAAGCATTGGCAAAAGTCAGCTTCTGCTCAGAAACATTCTTTAGCCGATCATTCGGGATCACCAGCAGAGAATCTACCTTACCCATCAGGTTCTTTATGCCCTCTTCGGCCTGCTCCATTCTGCGTCTGCCCTCGAAACTAAATGGCTTGGTCACAACACCGACCGTTAGCGCTCCGGCTTCACGGGCAATATCCGCAACGACAGGAGACGCACCGGTTCCGGTTCCGCCGCCCATACCACCTGCAATAAATACCATATCTGTACTTTCGATCGCCTTTGCAATATTATTGCGGCTCTCCTCAGCAGCTTTCTTCCCAATCTCAGGGTTCGCTCCGGCACCTTGACCTGCGGTAAGCTTTTCTCCGATTTGGACTTTGATATCCGCATTTGAAACAGCTAGAGCAGGCTTGTCCGTGTTTACCGCAATAAATTCAACACCTTGTGTTCCTGCGGAGACCATCCGGTTGACAACATTATTTCCGGCACCGCCTATGCCGGCAACCTTTATAACGACAACATTGTCAGGACCGCTTTCCAATGAAAACGCCATGCTTAAATCCCTCCGTAATAAATGTAATTAACCATATAACTCCGCATACCACATGACATTCTAACGTTTTTTTGCGCTCAGGTCAATAGTAAATGCGGTTTTTTTCCATAAAGTACCATTTACAAGGCATTTTTCTGCCCTTTGATCCCTCATTTTGTACCAAAAGAGTCTATGGAGATCTATTAAATATGACCGCTGCCGGATTGGTCATGTTTATTTCACCCGGCACACCCTCACCCGCTTCCATATCAATCCGTGCAATCGTGGCCGGATTGCGCAGCATCGTTATTTTTTGACTCAAGCTCGTCGGCCCGCCCAGAAGCACCCTAAATCGATCAGTATAACCAAAGCTGATCTGAGACATATTGGACATGTCCAGATATGAAACATCTCCGAACATATCTTCCCTTTCAAACAGAGAAAGTATCTCTCGCAAATATTGCGCCTGCCTTCCATCTCCTGTTGCAACACGAAGCGGTCTGCCTTCGTCGGTTTCAATCGGAGCAATGCCTCTGATTTCAACAAGACCTGACACACGTACATCTGATATTTCGAGCACGCGCGCAGCAACGTCTAAAATGAGCACACGATCCGGCATTTCAAGCATCGCAACCGGAGCGCTATCTTCCACTTCTATTAAAATTCCGTCAGGCATCACCCGTGATATCGTCACTGAATCGATAAATGGCATCGCCAGTATGATTCTTTGCTCAATGGCATCAGTGTCCAAAAACAGCAAATTGTCTCCTTTGGATATCCCTGATGCTAAAATAATATCATCCGGAGCATATCGGGTAATCCCATCAACTTCGATCACCATGATCCTCATAAAGCTGCTTACACCTAAAATGGTGAGTAAGATTATCGCCAGAGCGCCAACAGGGATATATATAGTTGCACTCTTACTTTTTCGCCTTTTGATCAGCTGTTCCATTGCAGCGCTCCCCCTTCCGGAATAATGAATATGATATAAGCTCCAAGATCATTCCCAACCCATTTTCACACCTGATTGAAACGATCTGTAATATGTCATGTGTTTGTGCGGGCTATTAAATCAAAAACGATGTCTGCGATTTTTTCAGCAGCTCTTGGCACAGCCAGTGTGCGTTGGGCAAGAGACATGCGTTTTAACTTATCCTTATCGTCCAGCGTGGATGAAATCAGATCAAACATCCGCTGACCGGAACAGTCTCTTTCGAGCAAAACTACTGCACCGCCGGCTTTTTGCAATTGCTTTGCATTTGCTTCTTGATGGTTGTTTGTCACATAAGGTGACGGCACGAGCAAGGCGGGTTTGCCCATGGCGGTGAGTTCCGCAATGGTCGACGCTCCGGCACGACATACCACCAAGTCTGCCGATGCCATGACCTTCGCCATATCACTGATATACGCTCTGATCTCCACGCCGTCAGGCAGCACTTCCGGCACACCGAGCCGCCTCAGTCGCTCTTGCATCATTGCAAACTCACTTTTACCTGTTGCGTGAATGTGTTCAAACTTGTCTTTTTCTAAGTTGAGCTTGATGCATTGCGCAATGGCTTCATTCATACGTGCGGCACCTAATGATCCCCAAAATGAAACCACACGCGGCTTTTTTCCGATTTTCGTTTCACTGTCATCCATCGGAATTTCAAATCCCTTTCGGATCGGCGTTCCGGTAAAAATCACGCGATCGGGTCTTCTGTAATGACCTTCCATACCCGGAAATGATACCAATACTTTATCTACAGTAGCACTGAGCATCTTGGTCGCCAGTCCCGGTATTGCGTCAGCGCCATGTATTACTGTGGGAATGCCCAGTTGCGAAGCTCTTTTGAGTATCGGATAACAAATATAACCGCCGGTACCGATCGCCGCATCGGGCTTAAACCGTTTGATGAGATTTCCCGCCTTGATTCCGGCGGTCGTCAAGTTTCTTAGCGTTCCGAAGTTGTACATTATACTTTCAGGAGATAAACTGCGCCGCAATCCACTCATCCGAATATTAACTATATGAAATCCCGCTTTGGGTACGAGCCTATTTTCCAGCTCCTTACCTGCGCCGACAAAAAGAATCTTAGCCTCAGGATTTCTGCTTTGAATTTCAGAGGCAATGGCAATGGCTGGATTGATATGTCCGGCTGTGCCACCGCATACGAACAGGACATTCATATCATATGCTCCTGACCTTCAAAGTCCTCCTTAGACTCCTGACTGATCACCGGGATCTCACGTGATACGGAAAGAATGATTCCAATCTGCGCCAATTGCATCCAGAGCGCCGTGCCTCCATAACTAAACAACGGCAGAGATATGCCCGTAGCCGGTATCAAATTAGTTACCACCGCTACATTGAAGAAGACCTGTATGGCCATCAAACTCGTTATGCCGATCACAACGAGAGAACTGTATCGATTTTTCGCATGGAGCGCCAGCCAATATCCGCGAATAACAAGCAGTGCAAAAAGTGATAAAATGAGCATCGCCCCGACAAAACCCAATTCCTCTGCAACAATTGCAAAGATAAAGTCATTATGCTCTTCCGGCAAATACTGATGTTTCTGTCTGCTTTGACCGAGACCCTGTCCCAGAAGACCGCCCGAACCTACCGCATTTAATGATTGACGTGTCTGAAAACCACCGCCGAGCGGATCGGCATCCGGATCAAGCCAAATATCAATTCTTCTGCCCCAGTGTCCCAGACTGCTAAAATCAAAGCCGGAGTTTTCCACTTCTTGTGCAATCGCATCTGCACCACCCTGCACACCACCATCTCTGACCGAACCGATCAAGGTCGGCACGATCATCAGTCCGGCAAGCACGACCGCAGCCACCACAGGTAAAACGAAATATCGAATGCGTGTTCCGCCGGCAAACATCATGACGATAGCGGTCGCGAGAATAATGATTGCCGCAGATACATGAGGCTGCCACCAGAGCAGTATGATAATTACCGCTGTAATTGCTGCAAATGGCATCACACCGTATTTGAGCGTCTTCATTCTTTTAGGGCCGAATTTGCATATGATTTGTGCAAATGAAAGAATCACTGCCAGTTTTGCAATCTCGGATGGTTGAAAACTAAAAGCCGTATTTTCACCGCCGATACCCAACCATCGGGTGGCGCCATTGATTCTGATACCAATGATCAAGACGAGCACAAGCATGATTATGGATGCCACAAGCAGATGCGCTGACCATTTACTGATGACTCTGATACTGATTCTTGATATAAGCAGCATGATAAACACACCACTGACAGCAAAAATCGCCTGATTGCGAAATAGCCACAAAGGCTCGCCAATCATATAGATCGAACTGGAAAAGCTCGCCGATAGGAGCATGATCAGACCTATGGTCATCAATACGAGCGTGATGACTAAAAAGGGCTTATCTACACCGGGGCTTCTTCGTCCTTCATCTACATACTCAGATGACAGCTCACGCTTTGTCCAACTGGGCATACCCTCTGTTTTAGACTCTGTAGCTGCCGTCGCATCAGTCTGTGCCGCGGCTTGTGCTACCGCTGCGGCTTCTGCCTCTGCCTCAACACGCGCACGTGCACGCGCTTGTGAGCGTATTCTCTGAAATTCCAGTATTTTATTGTCTGTCGTGTTTAAGTTATCCATACGTCTCTCTCAATCTATACAAGCAAATGGGGGCGTAACATGGCTATGCATATCTGTGCATTACACCCAAATAGGAAATCAAAGCAAATATTGCAGACACCGTGGTAAACACTGTAAACAGCTTATACTCACTCCAGCCCAGCATTTCAAAATGATGGTGGATCGGCGCCATTTTAAACACACGCTTGCCCTTGGTCAGTTTAAAATAAGTGATCTGAATAAGATCAGATAAGGTTTCGACAAAATACACAATGCCCAGCGGGATGAGGATCAGCGGCATATCCAGCGCAAACGCCATGGCACACACTGCGCCGCCGAGAAATAGTGAGCCTGTATCGCCCATAAACACTTTTGCCGGGTGAAAATTAAAGAACAAAAATGCAATCAGTCCGCCGACAAGCGCCGCTGCGAATATGCCGACCGAAGCCACTGACCATGACAGGGCAATAATGACAAACCAGATTGCAACAGGAATCGTTACACCGGTCGCTAGGCCATCCACACCATCTGTTATATTTACAGAATTCACAGTCCCTACAATTACAAAAATTGCAAACAAGTAATATATGGGCTCAGGAATGTGCCATGTGATATTGACGAAGGGAACATATAAGCTCGGGTTTAAATTACCGGTCACGCGCATGAATATGACAAATCCCAGAGCGACCAATGCTTGCAGGGCAAATTTTTGTTTTGCCCGAAGCCCCAGATTTTGCTTTTTTTTCAGCTTCTCATAATCATCAAGGAATCCAATTGCAGCAAATATCAAAGCAAATACCAGAATAAACACATGACGAAAATCACCATTGCGCAGCGCTGTAAATCCAACAGTAAAGCACACCACAGTAATACCGGAAATAAACATCAGCCCGCCCATGATTGGAGTACCCTGCTTTTGATTGTGCCAAGTCGGACCGTCTTCACGTATGGACTGACCCGCCTTTAAGCGGCGCAGGGTTGGGATCAAAAACCTTCCAACGATAGCGGTTACCGCAAGTGATATGAAACTGGCGAGCACAAGCTGCACGATCATCATGTAAATTTCCTTCACTACATTAAATATAATCAAATCTGTGGTCTGCGTTATCGGGTCTGCACACTAAGCAACCATATATGGCTATATTTGCTATGTTTTATACTTTTCAAAGTATTCTGCCACAACTTCTCGTTCATCAAAACGAATCTTATCTTTGCCGATGATCTGATAATCTTCATGTCCCTTACCGGCTAAAATGACCACATCCCCCGGCTTTGCACTTTCCAATGTCCAAAATATTGCTTCTTTTCTATTTTCTATAACCTCATAAGGTGTCTTCGTTTGCTGCACACCTTTGATAATATCTGAAATAATCGCACCCGGCGCTTCTGTTCGGGGGTTATCAGAGGTCACCACCACAAAGTCTGAATGTTTTGCTGCCATCTCACCCATGAGCGGCCTCTTCGTACTGTCTCGGTCTCCTCCGCATCCAAACAGGGTAATCACTTTACCTTGAGCGCCATCACGCACCGCACTGATGATCTTTTCCAGAGCATCCGGAGTGTGCGCATAGTCGATAATAATCGTAAAATCGGCAGGAGCCGACACAACTTCAGCTCTGCCCTTAACACCCTCACACATCGGCAGCGCCTCTGAAATCTGCTTGATATCAAGCCCCAGCAAAAACGCAGATGAAACCACTGCCAGCGCATTATATACAGAGAACAGTCCCGGTATCGGAAGCTCAAACCGCACAAGACTGCCAATCATCAAAGCACAAAAATATATCCGATCAGAAAGCTGCTTTACATTCTTTCCGACCAAATCCGCCGAATCATTGTCAATGGCATATGAAAATACAGATCCCGCAGCCTTTTCAAGCATGACACTTGCATATGCATCATCTATATTGATCACCGAATGCTTGCTGAGTGCAAAAAGCTTAGATTTTGCTTCTGCATACGCTTCCATCGTACCATGAAAATCCAGATGATCTTGCGACAGATTCGTATAAACACCGACCTCAAATTCTATTCCACGTACTCGATCAAGCACCAGCGCATGAGATGATACTTCCATGATCGCATATGTACACCCTGCATCGACCATCATCGCCAGGAGCTTCTGCATTTCAAAAGATTCGGGCGTTGTGTGTATTGCCGGTATATGCTGCTCGCCGATCATATTTCCACTGGTGCCAATCAGCCCGACCTTGGCTTTTGTGCATTGCTCTATAACACACTTGAGCAGACTCGTCACGGTTGTCTTGCCGTTCGTCCCTGTGACTCCGACTATTTTTAGTTTCCGAGCCGGATAACCAAACCATACCGCCGACATCAGCGCCAGAGCCGCTCTGGAGTCTTCGACCAGAGCATAAGGTGCTCTTATATCCGGCGACCGCTCACAGACCACACAGGCCGCTCCGGCTTTTACCGCCGCTTCAATATACTTATGACCATCCGTTTCAAAACCTCTTATCGCAACAAAAACATCCCCGGGCGAAATTTTTCTGCTATCATAGCAAATACCGGATATTTCCATATTCAAATACTCAGGTACGTGAATCGCAGGCACATTTTCAAGCAAATTATTCATTTTCAAAACGACGCACCCCTTCTCTCAATATTACTCATTCGATGTTTTGCTTCGATTATTCCCAAATCGCTGTATCTGAATCGTTATATTAATGCATCTGCTCAACGATATCCCGATCAATCAGCGTCACTTCTATCACAGATCCAAAAGGCACTTCGTCCCCCGCTTGGACAGACTGGACAGAAACTCTGGCTCTAATGTCCGACTGAGGTACGCCGGTCGTCCGGATAAACAAACCACGACTCTCCAGCGCACGGCGCGCACCCTCAAATGTCATCCCCGACAAATCGGGAACACTGACATCCTCATCAGGCACCTCGGCATCTGTAATCAATATCACCGTACTGCCCGGAGCGATCCGCATGTTCGGCGCAGGAAACTGTGCACTGACCATCTGACCGTCACCCACAACGGTGTGCTCTAATCTAACGCCCATAAGCGATCCTACCGCACCGCTGACATATCGCTCGGTCACACGGGGTACATATACACTCAGATCTTGCAGCTCTTCTTCGGTATATTGCGGCATGATGCCCATCGCCAGCGGAAGAATATCCGCAAACATATTAGCCACAACAGGAGCCGCCATCGAGCCGCCAAAAATCGGAAGTCCCGTACTGTGACACGGTGTATCAAGCATCAGTAAAATAACAATTTCCGGATCATCCGCAGGAGCAAATCCCACAAATGAAGGTGTGAGATCTTTGAGCGCACCATCACCGGCAGTGACGATTTGCACGACATTTTCTGATGTTCCGGTCTTGCCGCCCACTCTATATCCTCTGACTTGTGCGTTTTGACCGGTTCCATTGACAACTACATTTTCAAGCATGATACGCATCGCTTCAGACGTTCCGGCGCTGACCACCTGACGAATCACCGTTGGCTCATTGGCGCTGACGATGTTTCCATCACGATCTGTGATATGAGAGACCAATAATGGCTGCATCAGATAACCGCCATTTATCGTTGCCGAAACCGCCGATATCATTTGGATCGGTGTAATCGTGAATGTCTGACCTATGGACGCAGCGGCAAGCTGCGAATGATTATGTCTATTTAAAAATGTAGGACGATCCCACCAAAGGCTTCGTGATTCCGATGCATTATCAAGTCCTGATCTTTCAAATAAGCCAAAAGCTTCTATATAATCATAAAATCTCGTAGCGCCCAATCTCAACGCAAGTTCAACACATACTACATTACATGAATTCTGCATTGCTTCATCTAACGTCTGTGATCCATGCCCCCATCTGCGCCAACAATTGAGCGGGAGCGGATCTCGATTGCGATCTACACGTCCGAGCACACTGATACGCCCATGACACTCAAATACAGTATCAAGATCGGCGATATTCTCTTCTATAGCCATAGCTTTTGTGATGATCTTAAATACAGAGCCCGGCTCATAAGTGTCTGTCAGCGCCCTATTGCGCCACTGACGAAATTGCGCATCACGCAGCGCTTCGCGTCGCTCGTCTTCATCTTCGATGGCAGTGATCCGTTCCATGTCTCTATCACTGATACGCAAGAATTCATTCGGATTAAAATTTGGATAACTCGCCATTGCAAGTATTTCACCTGTTCTGGCATTCATGGCAATACAAATCGCCCCATTGAGCACCCGATACTGATCAATCGCCGCAGTCAAATGCTTTTCCACAAAATATTGTATGGTCGAATCAATCGTCAGATGCACATTGTAACCATGTTGCGCTTCAAATGTATCCTCAAAATCCCTAAAACTCAGCGCCGTACCTCTGGCACTGGTCATGCGCACTCGCCTTCCGCTGACACCGGACAGAATATTTTCATACCGCATTTCAACGCCATCCAGCCCGGTGTGCTCCGCTCCGACAAATCCAATAATCTGACTCGCAAGATAATCATTCGGAAAATATCTTCTAAATCCCGGTTCAAAATGAACGCCCCTGATTCTGTGCTCTCTGATAAAAGCTCTAACCAGTGCGGCTTGTTCGTACTCTACCTGATGTTTGATCACCTGATATTGAGAATGCGTACGACTCGCTCTTTGAACAATCATATCACGATCTACATCTAAAATCGCACTAAGTCCGGTCGCAATCAACCCTATATCCTGTTCTTCCAGCGCCATTTCAAGCGGACTGATAAATACCGTTTCAACCGCTGCGCTGACTGCCAAAATATTACCATTGGCATCATAAATCGTCCCTCTGGATGCTACCAGAGTGGAGTGATTAAGCTGCCCTCTCAATGCACGTGCCTGAAAATAGCTATGATTTGTGATTTGCACATCATAAAGTCTGGCCGCCAAAACTGCAAACGCAGCAATTCCGCATATAGCCAGAAGGAAAACTGTCCGAAGCAACAGTCCCCTTCTTGAAGTATTTTTTCTTTTGCTCTTTCTTTGCATATCTTCAATAATATCCTTTTATATTTATCGACCTGACTTGCGGTGCGATGAAAACATCGCACCCTACAATAATTCTTTAAACATGCACTATCTCAAGATCTCCAGTAACGACGAAATAAACGAACCAAACTCCCTGAGCGCACCCTGCTGCGGCGGCGCAAGCACCTCTGCCCGATCCATCCCAACACCCGAAATGATCACAGTCTGACCCGCACTCGGTCTGGACATACCCAGAACATCCCTCGCATAACGCTCAACCTCATTCATATCCATCACCGACTCAAAAGTAATCTCAAGCCGCCGGTGTTGTTCGTTGAGCGCACTGAGCTGCGCACCCAGACGCGCATTCTCCGCTGCAATTTGCGCATAACTGATCTGCGCCAAAATAACCAAAAACATGAGCACAGCCACTACCACAGTACCCAAAATGGCAAAAAGCGAAACACCCGGCTGTGCTTGAGGCTGCATCGCCACTGCGACTCTTGCCCGAGCACTCTGTCTGACCTGCGCTTCTGACTGAGGAGCCTCCACAACTCCCGGTGTTGTACCGGGTACATGTTCTCTGGCAGGTGCCGCCGATCCATAGTTATATTTTTCATAATCCAGAACTCTTGCTGCCTCAGCCATCAGTACACCTCTTTCCTTAAATCCGCTCTGCGACCCTGAGCTTTGCGCTCCGCGCTCTCGGATTTTGCTCTACTTCCTGCACGCTCGGCGTGATGGGTTTCTTTGTGATGATCCGGAGCTGAGGACTGATCCCACATACACAAACCGGAAAATCTTTAGGGCAGTTGCAGCCCTTTGCACCTGCCGCAAAAGCAGTCTTAACAAGCCTATCCTCACCTGAATGAAAGCTGATCACACATATTCTACCGTGGATATTCAGATGATCCGGCGCCCCTTCGAGGAGCTTTACAATCGAACCTAATTCATCGTTTATGGCGATTCTCAACCCTTGAAAGCACCGTTTCGAGGGATGTTGCGGTTCACGTCTGGCCGCAGCCGGTATTGCGTAAAGAATAATATTGTTTAAGTCAAAAGTCGTTTGTATGGGCTGCTCGCTGCGTTTTTTTACAATCGCTCTGGCGATAGACCCCGCATAACGCTCCTCACCGAATTCATAAAAGACTTTCTTGAGCTGCGCTTCCGACCAATGATTTACCGCGTCAAATGCGGTCTCCCCTCCACTCGTATCCATCCTCATGTCCAAAGGGGCATCGTGCATATATGAAAAACCGCGTTCACCTTTATCCAGTTGAGGCGATGAAACTCCGAGGTCAAAGAGCATTCCATCTACACCCTCGATATGCATATCGTCTAAGACTTTCGCCAAATCACTAAAGTTCCCATGAACAAAATCGATTTTGTCCCGATATGCGCTGAGCAGAGTCCCCGCTTCTTTAATGGCATCGACATCTCTGTCTATCGCAATCAGTCTTCCGGTATCCAGCCGCTCAACAATCCGGCGTGCATGTCCACCTCTGCCTAATGTGCCATCTACATATATACCATCGGGCTTTATATTCAGACCTTCTATACATTCATCAAGTAAAACAGGTACATGTTCCATTAGAAATTGAGCTTTCTGATGGCGGCTTTGACACTGTCAAGTCCCTTTTCTTTCTCACCGGTCGGTTTCCAAGTGTCAGAATCCCAGATTTGTACATACAGGCCGGTTCCGACGATGGTCACATTTTTCTCAAGGCCGACAAAATCACGGAGGTCTTGCGGCAATTGAATACGTCCCTGTCCGTCAGGAACACATTGTGCGGCATTTGAAAAAAGCGGACGCAATTCCATTTGATCTTCTTGCGGCATCGTTCTGAGCTTGGCTAAAGCAGCTTCCCACATTTCCAGCGAGTAAATTTGAAGACATGATTCACCGCAAATGGTGACATAAAACTCGTCACCGAGTGATTCACGAAGGCGTGCAGGAACAAACATCCGTCCTTTTGCATCGATGGTATGATGAAATGTACCGACCAAGTTCCTCGCCTCCTTTTGTAAGTGCTATTCAAGGGTGGATCACCACTTTTATTCACTTTCGCTCCACTTTCCACCACTTCAATGCTTCTGATTATACTTATCCCCCACCTTGATGTCAACAAGAAAAGAAGAAAAAAGCTGTTTTTTTTTACATTTTTTTCACAAACCTCAACCCTTGTGGCATACAAAAAAGGCACATACAATATGTAGTGCCTTGTTTATGATCAGTCTATGGGGGTGTTATACTCCACTTTGCGCCATGGGAGTGAGAGCTGAACTGTAACAGACGCCTTCGCAAGTGTTTGTTCATTTCAAAAATGAATTGCATATATTGCAAGTGTTTGTTCATCCCAAAAACAAATTGCATATATTGCAAATATTTGTTCATTTCAGAAATAAATTGCAATATAGATCGCCCTCGCAATCCTATGCCATAACGCGTCGATTGTGGGAAATTATGGTTTTCGACAATTCTTGCTACGCGGCAAAGAGAAGGTGCATGTTGAAGCGTTGCTCGTTGCTATGGCTTACAACATTAATAAATTACACCGAAAAATTCAAAACAATCGAACTAGTACTTCATTCTTGAAATAAGTTTGCAAAGATTGTGGTAGTTTTTTTCGTCTGGCAAGGCAAAAAACTGCGGGAATACCACTGGTCTTTCAAGGTTTTTTAACGAAGGCAGACGGAACAAAGATGCCGCAAGATTTGTAAGCTTATTTTGAGAATGGAGTACTAGGCAGCAGTTGTTCGAAAAACTTTCGGTTTAATGCCTGATAAAAGTAAAATAAAGCTCGTTTTTTTCGACATAGATTAGTCGACTGCTTGCTGACTGCTTTTTTGTAACGAAAACGGGAAAATTTGACTTCTTGAGGGAAGTTCGATCAAAAAGAGGGCGTGTACCAAAATTTTTCGTTTTGATACATGCCCATTTTTCTTACTATTTTATTTTTTGAGATGCCAAAATCTGTCACTCCTTATAGCGCAGGCATCGTCTGCATTTAAGCTACTTTTTCCGAATAATTCACAACCGCAATTTCTGCAAGTGCTACGGCAGTCACGGCATCCACAATTTTCTCAATATGCCGTGTAACCGTTCCGCTATACCAAACCTCACCGCATTGTGTGCAAACCATATCCGGAACGTTTTTTATAATCACAATGCAACTCCCAAGGTCAGCCGTATGTGTCACTGCCTTGTTTTCCATATCGCCATTACACAAGAAACAATTCATATTCAACGCTCCTTTCTGGTTTTGTAATCAGCTTCCCATTTTCCTAAATCCGGATAGTATGTAGTTATAATCCAAAGTCGCCCATTACTCACGCCGCAGACAACATGCAGGTGTTGTTTATTTGACACTGTAGCGCCCAATATCAAACAACTTGGATACGGATAATCATCGCGGTACTGTTCAATAATCTCTCCGTTTGTTATTGCATGAATCACATCATCATATTTTATGCATCCACAGGAACATATATGGTCGCACCAGTGGCAGTGAAATCTTGTGTCATGGTTATGGTCGTTTGCTCTGTTATGCCTTGATCTATGAGATATTGTATCGCATTGCCCAGATCGTCATGGCTGGATACTGCGAAGATGTGATTCGCCGAGAGATAACTCAAATCAGTATCTCCTGCATCTTCTGTAACTGTTAAGTAGAACCCACTTGCATTTTCAGCGATAAGTCTATCACTATAATCCACAACCGATACGGCTTCCCCACCATCAAAATGCCGAACAGTCAAACCCGGTGTACCCGATATGCCATCAGCTCGGAAAGTATACATTCCGGGCATCAGCACATACTGATATCTGCCAAGTTCAGCATCTACCAGCCAACTATAGCCTACTCTGTGCAGGTTTTCGCCGTTAAGTTTGTATAGTGTATGATGGTCATAAACGGCTCTAGTAAGTGGAAAATCAGCTCTAGTAAAAACAGTACTCGTAGACTCACGAATTATTCGATTATTATCTCCACTAAAGACACTGATGCCCTCTACACCTTGAAGTGATACCGATATCATGTTTCCTTGGAGTTCCCAAGCGATTATCGGTTGAGCATAGCTAAAATCATAAATCTCCTGTTCGGTAAATATGTTTGTGGGAACTCTAACTCTAAACTCATATCCATGTTGTGCCCTAAAGGCGCCATCTCGCTCATTATTATGTGCAAAACGTATTTCATCCGTTGGCCTATTGCGATCCCACGAAAAAGTCGCACGACGAGTCCATGAACCGGAATATGGATCATACGCAAGAGATATACTCCTGTCTTGGACGACGAAGGGGATACCTATTCTTGATAAATAAAAATTCTGAGGCACACTTAGCGGCACATAAAGTTCTCTTATGTTTCTTAATATATAACTATGACGTCCATGTTCTTCTACTTCGTCTAAATTAGAAATAACAATGTCAGCTAAGAGTTGCTCTATGCTTACATATGCCATAGGTGTCGGAAAGCAAGGTATTGCGGTAGTTTCAGACAAAGATTCTGCATTACAACCGAAAACACTGAAAACGATTATCACTATTAAACTTAACAAACTTATTTTTTTGAGCATCTTAACCTCCTGCGACTATTGCCGCCAGTGCCTGCCTCGGTTATTAGAAATACTGTGCAATTTCTATGCATCCACCGCTTCTCATAGGGTGCTCAAGTGTCACGATTTTTCACATCATTGTGCATTTTATCACTTTTCGTTTGCAATGTCACTTATTTTTTGATATCATTTACAAAGAATTCATAGATTACTATTTTTCTATCTAAGTAAGCGTTACCTCCCCAAATCTATAAGCCCAATCTCTCCAAAATTGTAAAGCTAAAATCTCCAAATCTGTAAAATAGCAAGTGCAATTTATTGTTACTTGGTTTATAATACGTTGCAGGAGGCGAGCAAAATGGATTATATCAAAAGAATCATCGATGATGTTATTGAATTAAAACTGCAAGTTACCGGCGGCATCTTAATCAGAGGCCCTAAATGGTGCGGAAAAACCACGAGTGCAGAGCAGTTTGCAAAGAGCACACTGAAACTGCAAGATACCAAGACAATTCAAAAATATAAGCAAATAGCGGATAACGATATTTTTCTGCTCCTAGAAGGTGAAAACCCTCGTCTTATTGACGAGTGGCAAGTGATTCCAAACATTTGGAATGCGGTTCGGACTGATATTGACGAAAAGAATGAAGCAGGTCTATTTATATTAACCGGTTCTACTATACCGCCTAAAAGAGATGAAAAACTCCATACAGGAATTGGGCGATTTTCGTTTGTCGAAATGAAGCCTTTTACGCTTTTTGAAAGCGAAGATTCAAACGGAAGCATTTCGCTAAAAGATATTCTCGACGGCAACGCAGTGGTTCGAGGGCAAAAGTCCGACATTGATTATAGACGCCTGGCTTATTTAACTTGCCGTGGCGGATGGCCTACTGCTCTAAAAAGAAGTGAAAAAGTGGCTCTTGAAATTGCGAAAGAATACGTCAAGGTGTTGACAAATTCAGACATTTCCGAATATGACGGCGTGCAAAGAAAAGCAGATTTGGCTCGTACAATTCTGAGAGCATACAGCAGGCATGTTTCCACAATGAGTAGCAACAAAACAATGTTTGACGATATACGCGCTTTTTACGGCAACGTGACAGACGCAACGATTTACGATTATCTGAGTGTTTACAAAAGCCTTTATGTTATCGAAGATGTCGAAGCGTGGAATCCGAATTTGCGCTCTAAGACAAGCATTCGAACCTCGCCCAAAAAAGCATTCGTTGACCCATCCATAGGAATTGCCGCGCTCGGCATTTCACCGGGGGAATTGGCACTGGATCCTGAAACATTCGGACTGTTTTTCGAAAATTTGGTCAACCGTGATTTGAGTGTTTACGCAGGTAAAATCGGCGGAACTGTCCGGCATTACCGTGATAGATCCGAATTGGAATGTGACCATGTTATTCATTTTGAAAATGGCAAGTATGGTCTTGTCGAGACGAAACTCGGCTCAAAACAAACCGATTACGGCATCGAAAGATTGCGAGAAATGCGTGACTTAATTAAAACAAAAAACGCGACTGCAAATCGAACAATCATAAAAGAGCCGGATTTTTATATGGTAATTAACGGAGGAGAAACCGCATTTACTACCGAGGACGGTATCTTTGTTGTGCCGATCGGATGCTTAAAAGATTAAAGACAATTGATTTTATTAGTCGCGCCAAAGAAACTTCACAAAGAGGAGGACTTACGCAATGGAAATCATGATCGACAACGAATTTAAGAACCTATTACCGGAACTTGACCCGGAAGCATTTGCCGCATTGGAAGAAAACCTGCTTGAACACGGTTGCCTAAACCCTCTTGTTTTATGGAATGGCATACTCATTGATGGCCACAACAGATATAAAATCATCCAAGAACACGACCTGCCATTTCGCACAATCAACATGGAATTTGATTCTCGTGAGCATGTGACCATCTGGATCATTTCTACTCAGATTGCACGCAGGAATCTAAACCCCTTGCAACTGAGCCACTTTCGGGGTCTTCACTATAATACGAAGAAGAGATTGCTTGGAACGAGCAGTAACCAGTATTCAAGAAATTTTGCTGGTGGTCAAAATGACCACCAGCAAAATCCCAGATCT
>Ga0123355_10002960_pt1 | contig 24119 bp, 20 predicted proteins | sample TergutEmb28metaG_3_FD_89872 | JGI IMG/M metagenome (GOLD analysis project Ga0123355, IMG submission 89872) | Embiratermes neotenicus P1 segment gut microbial communities from Petit-Saut dam, French Guiana - Emb289 P1 | ecosystem: Host-associated > Arthropoda: Insects > Digestive system > Gut ... | reverse complement strand
GCCACTTGGGTATCCACCCGGGTAAAGAAAAAGCGCGAAACCAGATTCGAACTGGCGACCCTCGCCTTGGCAAGGCGATGCTCTACCACTGAGCCATTCGCGCGTTAATAGGTTGGTGCATTTGCTTGTTGCTTTGTGGGGTTGGTGAGCTTGTTAAGTTACTTTGGGTGCTCACAACCTCGCAGCTTCTTTATAGAGTACGAATTCGCTTTTGGCGAATTGTCCGCTTCGTAAACGTGCGGTGGTGTGTTTGCACAATTACTTCGCTGGTAGCGGGTGACGGGAATCGAACCCGTGTATCTAGCTTGGAAGGCTAGTGTTCTACCATTGAACTACACCCGCGCGTTACAATCGTTTTGCTACGTTACGATTGTGCAATCCCGTTTAGTTGCCGGGAAAATGCCCAGGAGCGGAATTGAACCACCGACACATGGATTTTCAGTCCATTGCTCTACCGACTGAGCTACCTGGGCATGGAACGAACGGATGTCCCGTAGGCGAAGGGCAGTATAACGATAAATATTTTGCACGTCAAGGCTTTTAGCAAATTTTGCAAAAAAGAAACCGCGCCGGAGGAGGAGACGCGGTTTCTTGTCTTGATTAAGGGCCTTACATTTTGAAGGAGAAAATTGTTATTTAGGAGAGATATATACAGTATAACACCGTTTTTTTTCCTGCGGGGCAAAGGTTTCCAATTATTAACTATTTCCGCGAGATTTCCAAAAATTGCACGCGATTTCCCTTTTGCGTTCGTCACAAACATGTAATATACTGAAAACAAAAAAGGAGAAATACATATGACTTGTGAATATTGCGGCACCAATAGCTTGCCGGGCGCATCGTTTTGCAACGGTTGCGGTACGGCGTTGAAACCGGCAACGCCCACGCCGCCGCCCATGCAAGATCAGTCTGTCACGCACAGTAACCAACTGGGCGCGCCCGACCAGTCGATGAGTACGACTCATCAACTGACGCCGCAACTGCCCCCCAACCCGCCGCCGTTTTACCCGCCGCCGCCGGTGAATGACAATTCTAAAGTGATTACGATCATTGCAGGCGTGATTGCGGTGTTCTTGATCGGCGTGATTGCGCTGGGCATTTTATTTTTGGTGGTGCGCCGTGGCAACGAGACGGTCACAGTGGATGGCGGTAGAGACAATGCCGTTTCGCGCCCGCTGGAGACATTAACCGCCGCAGAAATCTTCCGCCTAAACCGCGATGCGGTTATCGAAATTGGCTTTGTCAATGATGCGGGACAAACATTTATTTTTGGTAGCGGATTTATCGTGTGCCCGACGGGCGTTGCTGTTACCAACCACCACGTCATGTACGGTTGGACGAATTTGGTGGCCGTGTTATACGGCAACCGCGTGTTTGATATTGTGGGTTATTACTTCTACGATTTCGAGAATGACTTGGCTTTGATCCAAATCGAGGGTGACGGATTCACCTTCGACGCGGTCGAACTAGGCAGTTCCCATGATGTGCGCGTGGGCAACCATGTGTACGCCATCGGCTCGCCGTATGGGGATCCGATTACTTTTACGCAGGGCATGGTGTCGCGTATTGTACATGAACCGTTTTCGTTTGGGGCATATACCGTGCAGGGGATGATCCAGCATACGGCGGCCATCTACGGCGGCAATAGCGGCGGCCCGTTGGTGAACGAATACGGCCAAGTCGTGGGTGTCAACGCCGCCGGCATACCCGGACGCGGCAGTGCGCAATTCGCCGTACCTGCCAGCCGCATCATCCTGCCGCCGCGCGGCGCCGACTTTAACGCACTGCCCGTAGGCGGCGATGCTACCACGTACCGCCCGCTCCCCACGGGGCAACTGTCGTTTTTCGCCGGATTCCCGTCGGTGCCGGATTTCCTTTCCGTCAGCACCAATGCTTCGTTCCTCTTTAGCGGCACCCCCGCCAATTTGGGGCTGTTACCGGGCGATGTCATCTTCGATTACTACGATTATGTCTTTATGTACAGCATTTCGGCCGATCATTGGATACCCGACACGGACGCCTACGACCGCATCCTCATGCAACACGGCTTCATCATGCAAAACATTATCCACCACGGCATGGAAACGTGGGTTTACCTATACAATGCCACCCACGACATCAGCGTGTCCTATTCCTTCGATTGGGAACACGATACGCTGCTGTTGGCCATCGTCGCGGGCGATGTATACACACGCTTCTACCACGAAGGCATCGGCGAACACGCCACGCCTACCCAACCCGCACCCACCGCTGATTTCTACGCGCAATTCCCCTTCATCCCCAGCTTCTCGTCAATCAGCAACAACGCCGAGCTGATATTTGAAGGCACTCCCGCCGAGTTAGGCTTGTCCACGGGCGACTTGCTCTACGACCTCTACGACTTCGTGTTTGCATACGACTTGGCGCAAAGCGTATGGATTGCCGACACCGACGCATTTGACCAAGCGTTGTCGCAGCACGGCTTCGTCATGCAAAACATTGTCCACCACGGCAGGGAAACGTGGGTCTACCATTTTAATGCCGCCCGCAATATCAGCCTGTCTTACTTGTTCGCATGGGATTATGACATGTTGAGCGTCCTCATCGTACCGGGCGACGCGTACACGGCCTTCTACCACAGCGACCCGCAATTGGGCGGTGACACAACGACCCTGCCCGCCATCGTAGGCAACTGGGTCATGGAAGGCACCAACGACGACTACTTCTGGGATATCATGATGGACGACATGCACATCATCTACATCTTCGAAGCCGACGGATCCGGTTATTGGGCTATCAGCTGCGCCATCGACGGCATCGTATTAGAAGAATACCCCATCCGCTGGGAAGTCCAAGGCAACACACTCACCGTAAGCTTCGTGTATGAAGATTGGGTGTATGTCTATTTCTTCGAAGTATTCACCATCGGAAGCGAACGCTTCTTGGATTTGGAATTTAACAACGACTACTGGTTCGAATTCTACGAAGTGATATTTTAACGAGGAGCTAGTTGCCGAACGAAGCGTAGGCAATAGCATACACACGGCTGTGCGGTTTTGGCCGTTTACGATACCCTCTCGCACGCAAATCACAAGCGATTTGCTAGAAGCGGTTACGTTAGTCAACTTATTGAATCCCTGCATTTTGCGATGCGGGGATTTTTATTGCGTGGGCAAAGAATCAAAACAAAAATCCCCGCACCAGCCAAGGCGCAGGGATTCATAAGGTTGTTCCACGTAAGCACTCAATGAGAGGGCGTCGCAAACCCCCAAAATCCGTACTCGCGCATTGTATTATCCGCCGCACATGCGGCAACCCACGAATCTACGCCTCACCGCTCATATAAAAGGAACGCGCGGCGTCAATTTGCACGCATACAATATCGCCGGGTGCCGGGGTATTCTGCCCCACATAGTTAAAATGGACCAGGATATTGTCGTCTGTGCGGCCTTTGCCACCCTTGCCTTCGGCGTCGGGGGCTTCTTCCACCATGACTTGTACGGTTTGGCCGATACGCGCCTCGTTGTGGGCAGCCATGATGGGGTATAGGGTGGCGGTTAGGCGTTCGAAGCGTTCGTTGGCGGTTTTGCGGGGGATGGTGTCGGTTCGGTCGGCGGCGGGGGTGCCGCTGCGTTTGCTGTAGATGAAGGTGAATGCGCTTGCGTAGCGCACCGTTTCCACCACATGCAGGGTTTCTTCGAAGTCCTCGTCCGTTTCGCCCGGGTAGGCGACGATGATGTCTGTTGTGATGCCGATGCCGGGGATGGCGGACTGCAGCTTGGCGCACAATTCCAAGTATTGCGTTTGAGTATAATGGCGGTTCATGTCTTCCAGCACGCGGGTGGCGCCCGATTGCAATGGCAGGTGCACGGATTTGCATACACGCGGCAAGTCGCGCACGGCGGCAATCAAATCATCGGAGAAATCCTTCGGATGTGAGGTCATGAAGCGGATGCGCGCCAACGATGGATTTTCGTCATGCACACGACGCAGCAATTCTGCGAAGGTGATTTCCCCGCGATACGCGTTCACATTCTGCCCCAACAACATGATTTCCTTCACGCCGTCGTCCACCAACGCGCGCACTTCGGCCAAAATCTCCGCCACAGCACGGCTTTTCTCCCGCCCGCGCACATGCGGCACGATACAAAACGAGCAGAAATTATCGCAGCCGTACATGATGTTCACACCCGCCTTGTGCGGATATTCGCGCGTGGTGACGGGTACGTCGATGAGTTCGGGTACGCCGTCGTCCTCGCTGATATCGACGACCTGCCGCCCCGTTTGCAACGCCTGCCAAATAAAATCGGGCAAGCGGTGACGGTTGGCCGTGCCGCACACCACATTAATGTATTTGTGCTTGCCACGGAAGGTTTCTGCTACCTCTGCCCGCTGCGACATGCACCCGCACACCACAATAAAAAGCTCCGGATTGGTGGCCTTTCGTGTTTTCAAGCGGCTCAAATGGCCGTAGATTTTATCTTCCGCGCTTTCGCGCACGCAGCAGGTGTTGTACAAAATCAAATCCGCGTCCGCTTCTGTCGGCGCAGCGTCATAACCCAATTGCGCCAACAATGCCCGCAACTTCTCCGCATCGCGCTCATTCATCTGACAGCCATAATTCCGCACGAAAAAACGCGGACGCAAACCGCCCGCCGCTTTTTCGTCGTTATATGCGCTTAACAAATACCGCGTATCATTCGCCCGCACTGTCTTAACCAATCAAAATCGAAAATTCGCGGCTATAACTACCCCCCGCGTTGCTGGCAGTGATGGTAAACGTAAAGCTACCCGCTTCTGTCGGCGTGCCATTAATCACACCCGTGGCAGCAAACAAAATCAACCCTGGCGGCAGTTCACCCTCCGTCACATGGAAGCGCAGCGGTGCCCAGTTGTTGCGATGCGCCGTAATCCGCGCACTGTACGCCGCACCCACCCAATGGGAATGCAGCGATTCCTCATTTATCACCGGTACCGCCACATAAGGCGCAGACACAGAAGTGGCCGCATCCAACACCGCGAAGAAATTGGGCTTGGTTTGCATATCGCGGTCAAACAACAACGGATGCCCCCAATGCCGCCAGCTTTGGTGATCGGCCTTGCCCCACACACTCACACGCTCGATATAATTGACAAATTCCATGTAATACCCAAACACACGCGCAAAAGCCTCAGCCTGACGCGCCGCGTCTTCTGGCGAAAGGGGATACGATAACGTGGCGGGGTGGTTACCGCCCTGCCCGCCGATAGTGATGTCCAACTCCGTAACGCTCAAGCGCACGCCCGTTTCTGCAAAGCGCTCCAGCGAGGCGCGTACATTGGCCAAATTGGTGCGCCATTGATCCAAATGGAAGTGGCTTTGCAAACCGATTCCTTCAATTAACAAGCGCCCCGCATACACTTCACCATACGGCACGGCTTCGTAGTTATTTTCAAAGTCATGCGCCCAGCGTTCGTTGATTTGCTCCACCATTTGGGCAATCGCATTGCGTTTGGCGGGGATTTCTTCATTATAATCGTTGTAATACAGCACCGAGTACGGGAAGTAACGCCGCGCGAAAACAAATGCATCATAAATATAATCGCTGGGATGCTCGCCCGCTTCGGGGTCGTAGCCATTGGCATACGCGCGCAACCAAGGCGAATCACGTAGTTGCAAACGCCAGTCGCCACTCCAAACGCCGCCGCCGGACAAAATCGCTTCATTCACCACATCCCACGCATAGAATGCACCCAGCATCCCCTGCGCTGCCCAATGCTCAGACATGGTGCGGATATGGAATTCCATGTTGTCGCGTGCCTCGGCACGGGTCAAGGGCACGTCGTTGGGCACATCGTACTTCAACCACATGGGCGATTGGCTGTGCCACACCAGCGCATGACCAATCAACGTCAATTCGTTATCCACCGCCCACTGCACAATTGGGTCGGCATGTAAGAAGTTATAACGCGCCGGGCGCGTTTGCCCGCGGTTGTTAAATGCGTCAGGTTTGTGGCTGTTCTCCGCCGTCACGGCATTAAAGTGATGCAAAAACGCATCCCGCGTGTTGCCCTCGTCCATGCGTTGCGGCGTTGAATAGATATTCCCGAACAAGAAATGCGGCGCAAATGCCTCCGCCAACGAAGGTGCATTTAACCAATTAACAGGCGCAGGCACGTAAATTGGCGGCTCCGTTTGAGGTACAGTAAGCGGTTCGGTTGCGGGTTCCGCCGCTGTTTCGGGCTGCGTGGCTTCTGCAATATAATTAGTTTCCGATAGATAATCATCGGAAACTTCACCATTTGTTTCATTGTTAGTACACGCGGTAAAAATGATTGCTGACAAAATCAAAAGGGATAAAACAAACAGCGCTTTGCGCATAAAGCATTTCTCCTTGACAAAATTATAGATTTTTACATAGATTATGGTACTATATACCCAATCATGACACGAAACAATATTTTTTTCAAAGGGAGTGGATTAGTTTGATGCAATTATTCAAGCGATTTTTCTTTGCGGCTTTGGTGGCTACAGCATTTTTGGTGCTGATGCCCATGGCAGTTAACGCCAGTTCGGCTTCCATCATCACTTTCAACATGGACCGCACCACTGTACAATCCGGGCAAAGCATTCTCATGGTTGTACAAACCAATAATACAACCACACACGTATTCGCGTATGTGGGCGGTGTGCGCACGCAGGGTGTCCAAGGCAGTGCCGCCGGCGGCATCATTACATGGGTAATTTCCTTGCAACCTGCCGTGGGTAGTGCCGACGTCCGCATTTTTGCCAATACCAATAATTCAACAGCCGGCGCAGCTAATTTGACCATTCCCATCACCGTAACAAGCGGGCAAACATTACCGCCAGCGACAACTGTGCCCGCCACCGCGCCGCCAACCACCGCACCTGCCGGCGGCAATGTACAACACGCACCGCTTGCCATCGTCAGCATTACAGAAATTCCGGCACTGGCGCCCAATCAAATACGATTGGAAATTGTCACCGGTACCGGCGCCAACAACGTATGGGTGCGCACCGCTACTTCCAATATAAACCCCAACACCAACCAACGTATTTTCTATCGCCAAGCAACACGCGTCAGCCACACCGCCAATACCATTACCTGGCATGTAAACCTTACTAACTTACAACCCATGCAACAAACGGTACAAGTATCCGCCAATACGGCATTTGTGGTCAGCGGTGCAACCAATGCAAATTTCGCATTACAACATTCTGAGCCGTTTGTGGCAGCGGCTACGCCTTTTATTTTCCCCAACACCATTACAGCCAACCCACCGCAAGTTGCAACCGGCGGCAACAGCGTCATTACCATCATCACCAATGCCGATGTCAACTATGTATGGACAACGGTTAACGGCATGCGCGTAGACGCAGTGCGCGCCAACCCCACCGCCCCAGCCAACGCCTTCCGTAATTGGACATTGACGGTGGCACCCGCCACAACAAGTTTGATTACCGTATTTGCTAATACCACCAACACCACCACGGGCGCAATCAGCGAAGGCATTACCGTGAATGTATCCGCCACCCCGGTGCAAATTAATTCAGCCGTTGCCATTTGGTACCCCGGCAATGCCACCGTTAATAATGCCACCGAGGTACGTATCCTCGTAGAAACCAACTTATACGCCACCGATGTTTGGCTTAATGTAGGCGGCAGACGTTTGGACTTTGACCGCGGCATTAGTACGGTATCCGGCAATACGCGCATATGGGCATTGGTAGCACACCGTGGCGCAGAATTTACGTCTACTGCACCCATTACTGTAAATGCCAGCGATTTGACCAACCCGTTTGGTGCGTGGCATACCGTATCGGGCACGATTCCCGGTGTTGGACAAGTTTTTATCCATGACACCGCAACACAAACAGGCCCCAACCAAGGCGCCATCATCAATTACAACTTCAACCGTACCCATATCCACCGCGACCGCTTGTGGGATTTGGTGGGTACCTTCACCACCGCCGATGACATTACGGAAATTCGTGTACGCGATGCCGCAGGCAACTCTGTAGGCTTGGCCACCTCGCACTTCACTGTTGGTGCCAACAATACACGTATTTGGACCATTGGCAGCATGTTCCCCATCGTGCCCACCGGGGCAAATTCGATGGACTTGATCGTACAAATCCGCCGTGGTTCAGGCAGTTGGGCCGATACACCGGCAATCACGCTTCCCGTATTTTAATTTATTTTTAATAAGGCTGACGCATGAAAGATGAAACCCGCGTTACTAACGACGCGGTTTTCATCTTTCACGTGCAGCCTTTTTTTGGAGGTCTCCATCATGTCAAGATACGATTTTCGGTCAATGGAAAAAAAATGGCGCGAACGCTGGGCGCAGCACCCCATTCAAACGAACACTGCAAACAAACCTAAACATTATTGCCTGGACATGTTCCCTTTCCCGTCGGGGTCGGCGTTGCATGTGGGGCATTGGCGCGGGTATGTGCTAACAGATGTGCTGAGCCGGCAGAAAATCTTGCAAGGTTATCACGTGCTGCACCCCATGGGATGGGATGCATTCGGCTTGGCGGCAGAAAACAACGCCATCAAGCAAAAAAAACATCCCTCCGTTTCCGTTGCGGAAAATATCTCCATGATGAAACGCCAATTTGGTGAAATGAGTGCCATCTACGATTGGAACGACGAGCTTAACACCACCGACCCCGCGTATTACAAATGGACGCAGTGGATATTTGCGCGGATGTTTGAAAAGGGGCTGGCATATGAACAGGAAATGCCGCTCAACTGGTGCAACACATGCAAGGTTGTACTGGCCAACGAAGAAGCCCAAGGTGGCATATGCGAGCGCTGCAAAGGTACCGCCACCAAAAAAAACTTGCGCCAATGGATGTTAAAAATCACCGCTTACGGCGAGCGCTTGTTAAACGACCTTGACGGATTAAATTGGCCCGCCAAAGTCAAAAAAATGCAAACCGATTGGATAGGTAAAAGCCACGGCGCGGAGATCGACTTCGCGGTGGAAGATGCAAACAGCGCAACGATAATTAAGGCATTTACCACCCGCCCGGACACCTTGTGTGGTGCAACTTTTATTGTATTGGCACCGGAGCATTCGCTGGTGGCAGAAATTACTACGCCCGATCAATTCGGCGTGGTAGATGCTTATGCGAAGGCTACTGCGGCACGGTCTTCGGTGGATCGGATGCAGGACAAGGAAAAAACGGGTGTGTTTACCGGGCGATATGCGATTAACCCGCTTAACGGGGCGCGGATGCCTATTTGGGTGGCGGATTATGTGCTGGTGGATTATGGCACGGGGGCGATCATGTGCGTGCCCGGTCATGACGAGCGGGATTTTGCGTTTGCGACGAAATTTGGGCTGCCGATTGTGCAGGTGATTGCGCCGCAGGAAACGGACATGGATGACGCTGCGGGCGCAGCATTGCCGCCGCTAACGGAAGCTTTTACCGGCGATGGCGTGCTGGTTAATTCCAACGCGTTTGATGGATTGTGCGTAGTGGACGGAAAAAAAGCCATCAGCGATTTCTTGGAAAAAAATGGCCACGGCAAGGCCACTACGAATTATAAATTGCGCGATTGGGTATTTTCGCGGCAACGTTATTGGGGCGAGCCGATTCCCATTATTCATTGTGATGCGTGCGGACCCGTGGTGGTGCCGGATGCAGATTTGCCCGTGCTGTTGCCCGATGTAGCCAATTATGAACCCACCGACACGGGCGAATCACCCCTTGCCAACATTGACAGTTGGGTCAACGTCCCCTGCCCCACGTGCGGCATTCCTGCGCGGCGCGAGACCAATACAATGCCTCAATGGGCCGGGTCTAGTTGGTATTTTTTGCGGTATCCGGATGTGGACAATGCCGAATCTTTGGCGAGCACTCAAGCGTTGGAAGATTGGCTGCCTGTGGATTATTACGTGGGCGGTATCGAGCATGCGGTACTGCATCTTTTGTATGCGCGTTTTTACACGAAATTCTTGTATGACATCGGCGTGGTTAAATTCGAAGAGCCTTTTACTACGCTATTTAACATTGGCATGGTTAATTATCACGGTAAAAAAATGTCAAAGGGCGAAGGTTATGGCGTGAGCCCTGACGAAGTACTGCCACGTTATGGCTGCGATGCGCTGCGCCTTTACGAAATGTTCATCGCCCCGCCCGAACAGGATTGTGAATGGGATGATTCGGGCATCGAGGGTGTATCGCGCTTCTTGAATAAACTGTGGCGGCTGGTGGATAGCGCGAAATTAACCGCTCCCACGAATACGCTGTTGCGCGCACGGCACAAAATGATACACGACATTTCCACGCGGCTCGAAAATATGGCGATGAATACCGTGGTGTCGGGTTTTATGGAGCACACCAACCATTTGACGGCGTTGGCTGCCGACGGCATCGACAAGGAAACGCTGGAGACGCTGGCCATCCTGTTGGCGCCCTTCGCGCCGCACATGGCCGAGGAAATATGGGAGAAGCTGGGGCACAATGATTCCGTCTTCGCGCAGAAATGGCCCACTTATGACCCTGCCCTACTCCAATCCGATACCATTGAATTGGCATTGCAAATTAACGGCAAACTGCGCGGCAGCATGCAAATTTCTGCCAAGGCTGCCAAGGATGATGTCATCGCTTCAGCCAAATCTGCGTTGGCCGACCGCTTAACCGACGTAGAAATCATCAAAGAAATCTATGTTCCGGGCAAAATTGTGAACTTGGTCGTAAAATGACAAACTTGGTTTTATAAAAAAGGGGGCTAATATGCAGTCGCATGTTCGAGCAAACAGGGGCATCTTGGTGTTGGCCATTTGGATGGCGGTGGCCAGCAATGTGTTGTCGGTGGTGCTCATTTTATTGGGCTTCGACTTTTTTGTTACGGTTGGTGTTTTGCAAGTGGTTGCGTTTGGCTTGCCATTTGTTGTGTATTTGCTAGTTACGCGACAAAGCCCACGTAAGGTATTGACATGGAGGGGCATGTCATGGAAAAACACGTTGGTTGTCACCGTGTTGTCATTTTTGCTCATTCCGGCGGTGCATTTGCTTGCGTTTGTTACATCTTTTGTGTTTGCACCTGTTACCATGGACATTAACTTTACTGCGTTTCCGTTGTGGTTGACGTTGTTGGTGATTGGGGTTTTCCCGTCGGTGTTTGAAGAAATTTGGTTCCGCGGAATTATGTATACGGAATATCAGTCAAGCGGCATCCCCTTGCGCAAAATCGCGCTGGTGACCGCTTTATTTTTTGGGCTGATGCACATGAATTTTCATCAAGCGATTTACACGGCGGTGTTTGGATTTGTTTGGATTTACATGCTTTATTACACGCGGTCTATTCTTGCGCCTATGCTGGCGCACTTTATTAACAATGGCTTGACCGTTGTTTTGCAATACGTGGATGCGTATGAGCATTGGTATGACGGGCTTTGGGCAAATCCGCTTATGTTTTTATTAATCATAGGCGGCATTACGCTGGTTACGCTTCCGCTGGTGTATTTTTGCATGAAATTATTACGGAAACATCATGCGAATACTGAACCGGAAGTTGCACCGGAAATGACACCGGAACCCGAACCGGCCTTTGAAGATGAAATGATACCGACCCCTGCTGCGCCTAGAGCTTTCACCAAGAGTTTGTGGGCTGCGATGGGTGTTTTCTTGTTTATGTGCGTGGTTATAGAGTTAATATTACGATTTAGCTAGGAGGCTGTTCATGTACGACTTTGTTATTGTGGGCGCGGGGCCGTGCGGTATTTTTGCGGCTTATGAAGCGCGCAAACTTTCCCCCCGAGCGAAAATCCTTATGATTGACAGCGGCAGAAGCATTTATGACCGCGCATGCCCAATATCGCTGGGCAAGCTGGCCAAATGCCCGGATCCTACGTGTGCGCCGGCGTGTTCCATCACGAGCGGCTTCGGCGGGGCGGGGGCTTACAGCGACGGCAAATTTAACATTACATCGCACTTTGGCGGCTGGCTGGGCGATTTCATGCCCGAACGGCAATTGCTGGACTTGATCCAATATGTAGATGATATAAACCTAGCGCACGGCGCACCCGATGAAATCACCGACCCCGACACGGAAGCCGTGCGTGAAATCGAACGCAAGGCTTATGGCGCGGGGCTCAAATTGCTGCGTGCCAAGGTGCGCCACTTGGGCACGGAAATAAACCTGCGCGTGTTGAAATCTATCAGCGACGAATTGGCCAACAAAATCGAAATGCGCTTCGCTACCGATGTGGCAGATATTTTGCAACACGCGGACGGCAGCGTAGCAGGCATCGTAACCGCCGCCGGCGAAGAAATACACGCACGCAAGGTACTGTTGGCGCCCGGACGCAACGGCTCGGCATGGCTGGAGCGCATCTTGGCCAAGCGTGGCGTTCAGATGTGGATCAACCAAGTAGACATTGGCGTGCGGGCCGAAACTTCGGACGTGATCATGCACGACATCAATAAACACTTATACGAGGCCAAGTTGCATTTCATGTCCTCGACTGGGTCGGTGGTGCGTACTTTTTGCGCCAACCCGTCGGGCCATGTAGTAGTGGAGAACCACGGCGGCGTCATGGCGGTTAATGGCCATGCTTTCCACGACGCGTCACTGGGGTCGCAAAATACCAACTTTGCACTGTTGGTATCGCACAAATTCACCCGCCCCTTTAACAAACCCAATGAATACGCACGTGATATTTGCAAACGTGCCAATGATTTATCCGACGGTAGCGTCATTATCCAACGCTTCGGCGATATACAGCGCGGCAGGCGTTCGACCCCGTCACGCATCGCGGAGGGCTTCCTCACGCCCACACTCAAAGAGGCCGAACCGGGCGATTTGGGACTGGCTTTGCCCTACAACACGATGCAAAGCCTAATTGAAATGACCCACGCGTTGGACAAGGTAACCCCCGGCTTCGCCAGCGAGCATACGCTATTTTATGGCGTGGAGGCCAAGTTCTACTCCGCCCGGCCGGATTTGGACGCAAATTTGCAAACACCCATCCCCGGACTGTACTGCGGCGGTGACGGCGCGGGTACGACACGCGGGCTGGCGCAGGCAGGTGCAGCGGGCGTGTATGTGGCGCGAGCGTTATAAAGCGCATATAATTTGACTATGCGTATATACATGATATACAATGATTCAAAAATAACAAAGGGGCAAGATACATGGAAGCGGTCATTTCAAAATGGGGAAATTCCTCCGCACTACGCTTACCTAAAACCATTTTACAAAAACTGGGGATAAAAGATAACGATACAGTAAAATTAGACGTGCGCGATAACGCTATTTTTATCGAAAAAGTGATAAAAGAACGATCATTGCGCGATTTAATTATGGACGAAACCGGCCAAACATTAACACATTATGTAGAAGCAAACCCCTACGACACAGCCGCTTATATAGAATTCGGCAACGCGGGGGGTGAAGAAATATGATTAATCAAGGCGACATACTTTGGCTGGATTTAAACCCGCAATCCGGCCATGAACAAAAAGGCCGCAGACCCGTCGTCGTAGTTAGTAACAATGATTTTCACTTTCTTACGGGTGGAAAGTTTGCCATGGTGTGCCCTATAACCAACAAAGCACGCGGGCATTTTATGCACATTGCTTTAAATGAACAAACAGAAACAACTGGTTATGTCATGTGCGAACAAGCAAAAGTTTTGGATATCCATGCAAGGAATTATACATACATCGAAAAAATGCCGACGAATATTTTTGAAAGCGTCTGGCAACGGGTGCGGGCGATTATATAATTATCGCCTGCCAATTAAAGCCAAGCCAGCCTCAAGCGCATCGCCTGTTACCCACAAATCCGGAATGAAGCCCACGCGTTCTTGTTTGACATCGACTCTTGTAATTAGTTCTTCGGCTTTTCGTGTGGTACTGCTTCCTGTTGGCGCAGCTGTTTGATCTGCACCTTCAATTGTCTTGCCTCGCGGAGGAAACTGCTCCGCCTGTTGGGGTAGATAAAAAAATAACGCTTTCGCTTCAGTTATGCAAATATAGATGTAACAATAATAGATCAACCAACTCTAACGCTTTGACGCTCAGAACGTGATAATGCTTTAAACACGGCTAACACTTGCTCTGCATTTTCAACTAAGTCTGTCATGTCAATGGGGTATGTTAAACCAAAATCTTCAAGATTAATTGGTTCTCGAAAAGTACCTCCAAGTTGATCGACAGTACGACTAATGAAACGATTCATTGTGTTTAATGCCGTTTTAGTTGCATTTCGGTCTACCGGCCACGCAACAATAATATTATCCGGAAAATCCTGTGCTTCTTCACGGTTTCGCACAAAAACCAATTCCGTATAAAACGAGCTGCGTGTGGGGCTACCTGGCCACAACATATTAAAAGCGTATGTTGAAGGCCTGCGATGTTCACAACTGCTTTCCATGACTTCACCATCAACCACAATCCGTAAATCAAACATAAATGTTTCTATTGCAAACATTGCTCTATCCCTATCAATCATCACTTCATATCTGCCTTCATTTCTTGTTTCGTTATTGCATCCTGTAATCATCATGAAGCATATAAAGAAAATAAATAAAGCAGCCACTTTTTTCATGTTATTCCTCCATATTAAAAAGGCTATTATAATAATATGAATGTACACATCTACACGGTTTCCACGTGTTTAAACATGTGCTCTCATACCGTTTTATCAATTAACAGGAAGTTCAATTTGTACGGGCGAAAGTAGATTTATTATTTTTCCAATAATCGACGGAGGATTGATTCGGGTTCGACGCTAAGCCATTCATCAAATGTTAAAAATTCATAAATTATTAATTCGATAAGACGTGGATTGTTACGTGCTTCATCTTCGGTAAATGGAGGCAATGGCATGGTCGATACGGTATGATTTGTGTTATTTACTTGATTAATCCAATCTAAATTTATATAACTTGGGTCGCGGCTTATAATTAATTCATTAATCGCGTCCAATCTTCCAGGGAAAAGCAATCGTCGCATTATTCGATTCGTTTCAAGTTCGTGTTCGTAAGCAGATGCATGACTTCGTATTGTAGTGTGCATGTCAGACGATAATATTTCCCAATAAAATCGACTTACTTCATCCCAATTGTAAATTAAATTATCAACCGTTATTGGAAAAGAAAGCCCTAGTGATGCCATAAAATATTTATAATATTCCAACATTTCAAGATAATATTCCATAGCATTCATAGATTCCAACATAGCCAAAGTATATATAGAAGGCCACGCAATCATCGTATCCAAAGGCAAACCATATTTTATAGCGGCATCTTCGGAGTGTACAAAAATAATTGTTGTTATCATTTGATCGTTTACAATTTCTTGCCAAGACCCTAATCGATACCGTATAAGGTGATTGTCAAAATTGAAATCCCTTGCGAATGTTACTTGCGAAACCATCATCATTTGTGCAATAAACAATTCGCGATTGACTTCACGTTCTTGAAAGCCTCTATAATTAACAATTATACAAGTTGTTATTAATAATATTAAAGCAATCATTAAAGAGGCACTTATAATAAATATGCGCTTCATTATTAATATCCCCATCTACGTTTCATGAATATCTTTATAAGGTGAGGGCGAATGTGTTGGTGTAGGTGTAGGTGTTGATATAGCAGGATTGTTCATGTCGTTTAAAATTGTATTACGATTTGCAGCACCTATAGACTCCCACCATTCATTAAATGCTATGGGATTACTTAATAATTGCTCAACGGTTAACCCGTTTTCGCCAAAAACATTGTTTGATGTAGTATTGTTATTTACAGCCGTGACAAAATCACTTGTCGTTACAGAACCGTTATGCACTTCAAAAACGCGTGGGATGACAAAGTTACTGTATACCTCTATCTTAAAATCAATTGGGATGCTATATGAAAGCGCGGCAATCGCTTGTGCATTGTAGATTGATACGCCAATGGCAATGTTTCTTGCACGTTCCATTTCTTCAAAATTTCTGGCACCTAAATATTCCAACCAACTAAAAAGAACATACAGGCCAAAACCTACAATGCCTCCGCCGTATTTTTTTAGGCCCGCTTGTAAAGCAGGGCCTGATACCAAATTTCCAAATTGCCAACCGTATGTGGCTGCGACATCTGCTAACACAAAACCAGTCGTGCCGGCAAATGCTGCGCCAACAAATTTGTCTCCCGTATATAAACGAAGAAAGTCCCTAAACCTTATTGCTTCTATTGAATTAATAAATTCATTGTAAGCTCTGCCGTGCGTTCGTAAAAATATATCTGCATCTCGAGTGCCGGTTATAATATTGGAAGATATTATTCGCTCATTATTTACAATGTGTGTAAAGTTGCGCGACACCAAGCCTTCATAACTCCATGTTTCTTGTGTCCGTACACTGGGTGCATTAATCACTATAAAATCAAGTTCATTTTTTGTAATTGTACTTAAGTTTAATATTGGGCGGTCGTCACCGCTGCTTATAAAGAAATCTTCTCCTGATGCCGTAAGTCCGCTCAACGCACCAAAAAGCCCCATTATTTTATGAGGGCAAACTGTCCAAGCATTAAATTCGACTCTCCTGCCGTTCATAAAATCATAAATATAGGCTTCCATGCCAAGTTTACGTAGCATTTCTACATTTTGAGGAATAAAGCCAATAGCATTTGCACCCATCCCGCCATCAGTCAAGGTAAAGGTATCTATGATGTCGGGAATATACCGAAGGAACCGTTCAATGTCGCCCAAATAATCCATATCAGCAAATATCCTAGCCAATTGATTGAAATGACTAGCTGTTAAGTTGTCGGCATTTCTGGAAAGCAATTCCTCAATGCTTTTCCAAGTTTCTTCAAGCACAATTGCAGAACTATTCGAAATAAGCTGCTTCCAACCCATGTTCAAAGCTTTGGCCAAAATATTAATATGCTCATCCGCCGTCTCTGCATTACTCATCAGCTTTGTCACAACCGATTGACTGGACGAACCAAAATACACCATGCCATCAGCCTCGGAGGTGAACTTATTGCCGACGGAGTCGCGTAGGTCGCCGATGCGGTGGATTAAATCTTCGAGTCGGTCTATCAGTTCCTGCGCCCTGCCGGCGTAATAGTGTTCAACGTCGTTTTTGGCTTCGCTTATCTTGGCGAACAGGGCGTTGGCTTCGGCGATCTTTTCTTCCAGCGCGTCTGCGGTTTGGGTGAGCTTGTTGGCCGATTGCATGAGTTCGTCTACGCGTTCTTGTTTTTCGTCGGCTTCTGCGGTGTACTTTTCGGCTTCGGCGTGTAGTTCTGCGGCTTGCTGGCGCAAGTCGTCTACCTGCGATTGTCTTTCTGATGTCGCCGATTCGTCTACCACTAACTCGCGCGTGGACGACGCGGGGGGTATGCCCGGTACCGTCTCCCATCGCATGATGGGTAGCGTGGCTGCGATGCTGTCGGCTTGGCGGCTGAACATAGCGGCTTGTGCGCTTAGCTTCGCTGCCCGCTGGCGGCGATCTTGGATTATTGCTTTCAACTGCTTGGCCTCGCGGAGAAATTGCTCCGCTTGCTGGTGCATATCATCTACCGAGCCCTGCATGGCGGGCGGTTTGACTGTCGCGGCGGATGTCTTCTGCCTGTATATCATTCCATACAAAATCCATAATACGCCTCCTTATTCTTGTTCAAATCGTTTTGGAAAAGAATCTATATATTCGAGCAATTCTTCCGTGACTTCCATGCATTTCGCTTTGCCTTGTTTCAATAGTTCCATAAATTGGGCTTTTTCTTCCCCTAGTAATGTATTGGCATTCAATTCGGCACCCAACAAATCCGTCATCATACTGTGCCATAAGGTGTGCACTTCTTGGCGTTTGTCATTGAGTTCAACTTGCAATTCCTCGTACCTTTCACGGGACGGCTTTTTCATGTGCATCCTCCGTTTATGTATCTTTTCCGCAATAATACATTGCAAAAAAAAACAACATATACGGTAAATATTTTTGTTGGACTACCGTTTGTTGTGTCATTTTATCCAACTATATTGCAGGAACGTTGCGGGTAAATAAAAAAATCCCACACAAAGAAAACAAACTCTTGTGTGGGATGGATGGTGAATGCGATGCCCCCTCGATTGGGCATGCTTGTGCGCGGGGTGCATGGGTGATGCTTACCGTTGGCTGCGGTGGTTCTTGTTGTTCTTGCGGCTTCCGGTTTCTTTATCTAGTTGTATGTGTAACGTGGGTTAGGGAGGGCCCCATTAAAGTACTTACCTAGTGTTGACTCTCGCTGGCCAGCGTTTTGTGAGTCTAAGTCCGGTGGTAACGATTCGATCCTTAAGCATGTGCGTTACGGGATGCACGCAGGGACGTTTGCATACGTTTGGCATGAGAGCCGTGTTACATGTGCGGATGTCTAGGATACGCCGATGACTTGGGGGCAGTATATTGCACTTAAATGTTCGCGTTTGGTTTGACATGTTTGCACTTTTGTGATAGCGCGTCATGGATGGTGTCTTCGGAGGTCTAATTTTCATATACATCCTCCAGCCACTCATCCGTCCTTGTAATCGCCTCGCGCGCTAGCACATCGCAGCGTTCGTTTTCGGCATTGCCTGCGTGGCCTTTGACCCAATGGCACGCCACTTCGTGCCGCTCCAGCAACCCTAACAGGCGCTCCCATAGGTCGGGATTCAAGGCAGCGTCTTTTTTATTCCGCTTCCAGCCGTTGGCACGCCAGCGTAGGGCCCAGCCTTTTTCGATGGCGTCAATGACATAGCGAGAGTCGGAGTATAGGGCTACGCGGCAGGGTTCTTTTAGTGCCTCTAGGCCGATGATTACGCTTAGGATTTCCATGCGGTTATTGGTGGTTTGGCGGTATGCGTGGGCAATTTCGCGGCGGTGAGTGCCGTATAGCAGTACGGTACCTGTGCCGCCGGGACCGGGGTTGCCGGAGCATGCGCCGTCGGTGTATAGCGTGACTTGTTTCATTATATATGGCCTCCGATGTGGGCGAGGTCGAGGATGGCGTTGGCGATTTGCATGTCTTCGGGGGTGGTGATTTTTAGGTTGCGTTTTTCGCCGGGGATGATGTAGACGGTGCCGCCGTTGGCTTCTATTAGCGATGCGTCGTCGGTTAGATGGGATATATCGGCGATGTTTTCATACGCCGTACAAAGCAACGCGCGGTTGAAGCCTTGCGGCGTTTGCACCTGCCACAAGCGGGCGCGGTCAACGGTGGCGGTGATTTCGCCGGATGCATTTACTTGCTTGAGCGTTTCGACGCAGGGCAGGCCGGGGATGGCCGCGCCGTATTGGCGTGCGGCTTGGGCGATGGCAGCAATGAGCGCGGTGGAAACAAGCGGCCGAACGCCGTCGTGGATGAGGATCATATCGGACGCGGGATGGATGGCGTGGATGGCCTCGCGGATGCTTTGCGCGCGGGTGTTGCGGCCTGCGATGATGCGGGTCACTTTGGTGAATCGTCGCAGGGTCTGTTGCAATTGCGTTATGTAATTAGCGGGCGCGGTTAGAATAATTTCATCGATGCACGGAGATTTTTCGAATGCGGCTACGGCGTTTTCCAACACGGATGCGCCGTTTTTCATGGGCAAGAATTGCTTGGGCACTACTGTGCCAAAGCGCGCACCCGTACCTGCTGCGGTGATGATAACTGTAGTCATGCGGTCTTCCCCTTCCTTTTGCGCAAGGCGTTCTGCACCGCGCCATTATCGCATATACATGAAAAAACGGACAGGGGGTAGATGTTTATGGAGCGTGCACCTTACAGGCGGTACCGCGATACTGCCCATGAAATGTATGACGAAGCGGAGCCCTCCGACCCCAACGAAGGCCTGCTGGGCGAAACTTTGATTTTGCAAGGCATCATCAGCGGCATCATTTTGGTGGTGGTTACGCTGGTTAGCATCGTATCGCTGTCGGTGTTGGAGCCCGTGCAGGTTGCATTGGCGGAAACCTTGTCCGGCCCTACCACCCCCGCCGCATTAATAAATGAAGCGCGGCAATTTGGCACGGACACGCTGGGCTGGCAATGGTTGGAATAAGCGGCGCGCAACGATGATACGCGTGGGCCGCCCGTTGTGGCTGATAGCGGCGGTATTGGCGGCGTTGCCGTGGACGCGCCCGCTGGGGTTGGTGTTGGGGTCACTGCTGCTGCACGAATGGGCGCATGTGTTCACCGCGGCATGGTGCGGCGCGAAAGTGGAGCCGTTTTATTTGCGCGTGGCGGGTGCAGCGACGCGTGTACGGCGTATGGACAACCTAACGCCGCGTTTGCGCTTATGCGTATACGCCGCAGGCCCTGTTGTGAATTTATTATTGGTAGCGTGGGCCGTTACGGTACATCAACTGTCGTATGTAGGTGTTTTGTGGCTGCGCGATTTGGCGTTTTATAACGCGGTGTTGGCAGGGATTAATCTGCTACCTATTTTGCCGCTGGACGGCGGACGCCTCATGCAACATTTCCTGGGCAATCGCGTGGGCATTTTGCGTTGCAATCGGTTTATGCTGCGCATGGGGCGCGTGGCGGCCATTTTATTGATGTTGCTAGGTTTTGTGCAAATAACGCTGCTTTCGTACAACCCTACCTTGTTATTGGCCGCTGTTTTCATGTGGCGCAAAAACATGTCGATGGCGCCCCCTTTGCGCGCGGAATGTATGATGACCCTGTTAAAAAAACCGTCGGTTTTATTAAAAAAACGTCATAAACCTTCCGACAAGGAAAAGCATATCCGCGCACGCCCAAACATGACCGTGAGCCGCGCATTGGAACGGCTTACATGGTCGCGCTTTTGTGTATTTCATGTAAAAAACCAGGCAGGTGAAACCATCATCGTGCGGGAAGCTGAATTGCTATCGTACCTCTTCGCGCCCATGCAACGAGACATAGCGGCGGTACTGGCTGCACCATTGGCGACGGTCAAAGATCGCCACGAGGTTGTAATGACTGTGTAACTTTAAAGCGCTCTTTATGCTATACTCGCCCCAAAATTACGTTAGGGGCTTTGTTATGACGCACGAAATCCCGCACGACAACGGATACTTCACCAGCCTTGCGCAACTGGCGCATGTGTTTAAGACGCAGGGTTGCGCATCGCGCTTTGGCGGTACAACGGCGGCGGACTTGGCCGCATGGCAAACCGAAAAACGGGCAATTCTGCGCGATTTGCTGGGCTTTCATACTTTTGAAGATTTTGCATCGCCTCCCACCCATCGGGTATATACATTCAACAGCGAGGATTGCGGCACGTACACACGTACAAAAATGGTGCTGCAAACCGAAGCGTTTGTGTATATGCCTTTTTTTGTGCTGCGGCCACACGGGTTGGCAACGGGGGAACGGCGGCCAGCGGTCATTTGCCCCAACGGGCACTTTAACCGTGCCAAGGAAAGCGTCGCCGCGGTTCGGCACGTACCCGGTGTCCTCGAAGATATGGCCGACGCGCACACCCACCACGCAGAGGATTTTGTGCAGCGGGGGTATATCGCGTTTTGCCCGGATGTGCGCGGTTTCGGCGAACGTGCAGAACGCGCCACACAAGGTGGATACGAATGCAGCTGCACGCACTTGAACCGCATGGGCATCCCGCTGGGGCGCAGTGCGCTGGGTATGCAGGTGTACGACCTAGTCAAACTCATCGACTATATCGAAACGCGCGACGACTGCGACCCAACACGCATTTCGGCGGCGGGGTTATCCGGCGGTGGCATGCTGTCGATGTATTTGGCAGCGGCGGATACACGCATCGCGTGTGCGTGTACATCGGGTTACTTCTTCGGCGTGTTGGAATCGCGCTTGCACCGCAACACGCATTGCGATTGCAATTACGTACCCGGCATGTGGCGGCATTTTGACATGGGCGACATCGCCGCGCTCATCGCTCCGCGTTCCTTCATCGTAGAAACGGGCACGTGGGATGATTCCAACGGCATAGGGGATTTCACATCCGCGATGGAAAATGTCTACACGCAAGTACAAATCACCGCCCACGCCTACGTCGCCGCCGGGGCATCGGAACGCTTCAAACACAGCGTTCAAGACGTGGGGCATCGCTGGGTGGGTGCAGATGTGTATCCGTTTTTCGACGCCGCTTTGACATTCGGAAAATCTGATTAACGAAAGGATGAATCAATTTTGCCTAGCCACTTAACCGAACAGGAAATTAAATTACTAACCTTCGCACAACATGACCTCACGCACAACCTCCTTCCGTGGTGGACAACCCACGCGCCGGACAATATAAACGGCGGTTTCCACGGCGAAATCGCCGCCGACAACACCCCCAACCCCCATGCCGAACGCTTTCTTGTGCTGTACGCGCGGCTGTTATGGACGTTCTCCGCCGCATATGAAGTCACGCGCGACGATAACCACAAAACCCTAGCCACCCGCGCCTACGATTACTTAACGCAACACTTCCACGACCCCATACACGGCGGATTTTTCCTATATGTAGCCCCCGCAGGCACCGTCACCAACGACCGCAAATACACCTACGGCAACGCCTTCGCGGTGTACGGGTTGGCAGAATACGCGCGTGTGTTTTCCCACGCCCCCGCCAAAGAGCTGGCGCAACAAACCGCCGCCCTACTAGACGCCAAAATGTGGGATGCCCCGCACATGGGTTACTTCGAAATCGGCGACCGCGCGTGGCATTACCTGCCGCACATCACCATGCACGGCAACGGCGTAGAGAGCCAAAAGACCATGAACACGCACTTGCACGTATTGGAGGCATACGCCAACCTGCTGCGCATCGCTGACACGCCGCTCATACGCCACCGCGTGCGCACACTCCTGCACCTCTTTGCCGACCGCATCATCAACCGCGCCAGCCACCACTTCCACTACTACCAAGCCCGCGATTGGACCGTCACCGACCCCAACTACAGCGTCGGCCACGACTTGGAAGGCAGTTGGCTACTCCACGAGGCCGCCCTAATCCTAAACGAACCCGAAACCACCGCTACCATCCGCCCCCTGTGCATCAACATGGCACGCGCCGGCTACGACATTGCCCGCAGCCCCGACGGCGGCATTTATACCGAATACAACGTCCTCACCCAAACCCCCAGCCCGCAGTTCTCCTGGTGGGAGCAGGCCGAGGGTGTCGTAGCCTTCCTACATGCCTACCACCAAACCCAAGAGGACAAATTCCTGCAAGCCGCCACCGACACGCTCGCCTTCATCCAAGCACACTTCATCGACCGCACCCACGGTGGTTGGCACATCTTCCCACCCACCAGCGGCAAACCCTTCCCCCTCAAGGCCTCGCCCTATTACTGCCCCTACCACAACGCCCGCATGTCCATAGAAATCATCCACCGCCTTGGAGGAACCCGCCCATGAACATTCAAATCTTCGGCAAGTCCAAGTGCTTCGATACAAAAAAGGCTGAACGCTGGTTCAAGGAGCGTCGGCACAAGTTCCAATCCATTGACCTAGCCAAATTCGGCATGAGCCGCGGCGAGCTGCAATCCGTAGCGCGCGGCGTCGGCGGGCTGGACAAGCTCGTAGACGCCAAGTCCAAAGAATACGAACGCCAGCACTTAGCTTACTTAGCCGACACCTCCGACCTCGAAGATCGGCTACTCGAACACCCCGCTCTACTACTAACCCCCATCGTGCGCAACGGCAAGCAGGCAACGGTAGGCTACACGCCGGAGATATGGGCGGCTTGGGAGGCTAAGGGCTAGGTCAAAAGAGGGAAAGTCAAAAGAATGTAAGTCAAAAGACTAAGACCTCGGGAACGCTGCCCCAACGGCTAAAGGCAAGACCTTGGGGCATCCGCCCCAACCCCCGCAAGGGTGCCAGTTAAAGCCTTATTTGGAAGCGTTCCCCTTGACCCGCGCTGTGCTTCGTGCAGCAATAAAAAATCCCAGTTGGTGGCATCTTGTCACCAACTGGGATTTTATCTTTTTGCTCATTGTGCGCGGAGTTAGTCGCGTTGGTATTTCTTTTTGAAGCGCTCGACGCGTCCGCCTGCTTCCAACAGCAGTTTTTGGCTGCCTGTGTAGAAGGGATGGCATTTTGAACAGACTTCTACTCGGATGTCTTCCTTGGTAGAGCCCGTAACGAACTCATTGCCGCAGTTGCATCTCACTTTCGCTTGAAAATAATTTGGATGGATAGCCGCTTTCATTCTTTTCACCATCCTTTCTTCCATATATTTT
>Ga0123355_10002959_pt1 | contig 24123 bp, 16 predicted proteins | sample TergutEmb28metaG_3_FD_89872 | JGI IMG/M metagenome (GOLD analysis project Ga0123355, IMG submission 89872) | Embiratermes neotenicus P1 segment gut microbial communities from Petit-Saut dam, French Guiana - Emb289 P1 | ecosystem: Host-associated > Arthropoda: Insects > Digestive system > Gut ... | reverse complement strand
TTTTTTTTAAAATTTTTTTTTTCTCCTAAATTTTTTTTTACTCTGTTTTTTTTGGATATTTCCCTTTTTTAAAAAAACGCCTTCTTCCCCATTTATTTCCCCCCCCCCCCCCCCGCCTTCCATATACGTATACATAAGTGTGGACCTCAGATGATCCTTTACGAATTATGTGGCCCTCATGTGATTTGAAATTGGCCAGCCCTGTTATAAACTTTTAGTTCCATATAAAATACGTGTTTGTTAGAGTGGAACTACACCAATCGACAACTATCATGTAACAAAAATTGCTCTACACAGTTTTGGGCTGGAACATGCGAACAAATTGTTGGACGCCTGTAGGCATCTCGTGGAAAGTACATAATGAAATAACAGATCCATAACTAACTTATTCTGCACCCGAAGCAAGAATATAAAATTTCGTCCCAATTATTTCTATAAAGCTTTCCTTTATAGAAAAATTCCGTTGTCGATTTTACAACTCGTGTTATTTGCTCACGAGACAGGAATACAACAGGAGTGCAAACTGGAAGCACTAATGTTGTGCTTGATTCGTTTTGTACACAATATCACTATAAACGTATTTGATTGTGGCCCAACAAATTCCTTTTTATTTCCGATGAAAAATATTTCAGAGGTCCTGCGTGAGTTGCGACAGCTGTTTTAGCCCAGCCAAGAAACAAATTTATATATTACACAAGATTAAGAAATACTTCTGAATTAGAGGTTCCCAGGAAGTTAAGCAATCCTCTTGTCTGATAAATCATTTTTCGCACAAAGCAACACAGCATCAAGAATTATTTTCAGAGTATGTTCCAGTTTTTAGGCGCGTTCGAAAAATTGCGAAAACAGACTATTAGCTTCGTCATGTCTGCCTGTCTGTCCGTCCGACCGCATCGAGCAAATCGGCATTTTTCGAAAATGTCACGAAAATTCACGTTTCATTAAAACCTGACAAGAATAACGAGTACTTTACATGAAGACCTACGTACATTTATTCTTCCTAGGCACAGAAGTTTTTAACACAAACCTGCAGAAAAAGAAACAACACACTTAATGTTCAATATTTTTTTTTACACGAATCGTGTGAGATAATGTGTAAAAGTATGATAGAGCCAGACAAGCCACAGATGACAATAATATGGGGCATGCTGGATAGCAAAGGCAAGAATTCAGACACACACTCATAAGATTTAGTACTGGTCATTGTTAACAGCAGTACGATATATTGCGTATCTCGGTAACGGTGCAGAGGGAACTCAATATTGCATTTCCATGGCAACATTGAACACTTCTGTATTTTTGACAGCTACATCTACGCCAAAAACGATAAAAGGGGGATATGTAGTTGCCTTTCCATTGCAACTACGGTTTCGAGCGCTCGGTATGTTTTTCACTAGTCGTGTTCCTAGTGCCTTTGACATGCTCTCTTGTTCTACTGAGGTGTGTTTTCGCCCCTTACGGCACTTTGCCCCAGACAATCGTTTACAACTCATGGTACAAGGTCTTGTTCTACTAGTCTGAAAACAATAAGTGATAAACATATGATAATCGTCAAACACGAGACAATATTAATGTGTTTATTATTTTTTTACCATGGCGCAACAGCCCAAGTAGGCCACGGCCTCCTCGTTATCGAGGATTCATGATCGCACTCAGACACACCTCACTTGTTAGGAATCCTCTGGACGAGGGATCAGCCCGACGCAGAGACCTCTACCTGACAGCACACAACACCCACAACAGACAAACCTCCATGCCCCCGGAGAGATTCGAACCCACAATCCCAGCAAGCCAGCGGCCGCAGACCCACTCCTTAGACCGCGCGGCCACTGGGACCGGCTGTTTATTGTTAAAACCTACTTACTATCAGAAGACCACAATACTAACACGAATTACCTAGCACTGATGATTCAAATGAGCTTAACTGTTTAAACTGCAAAGATGTTGACGTTACAAAACAAAACCATTTTTGAAAAGAGCGGAAAGAATGCGAGAGCGCGCAGCGCCATGTTTGAAATTCACGACTCTTGACTGCAATTCGTCCGTTTCTTAATGCCACAATAGAGGCACATTTTATGTAATCGTTTGCTGCGCCTAAGGTAAGTGCCACAGTCACTTCGACATTGCTACTGTTCTGAGACTTATTCACCTGTGGGAGATGTGTAATACTGGCAAGTTTAGTTTCCTTAGCTTTGGAGGGAGTGGTGAAAATTAAATACATTATTACAATTGGGAACTGAAGGTAACTGAAACAAGATAGACAGTGTACGTATAATGTATTACATATTCTGAGTGTGTGTCTGTAGCCCTAGTTATCCAGCATTCAAAGTTCATGCACCGTGTTTAGTCATCTGTTGCCTGTCTGGCTCTAAAATATTTTTCCACATTATGTCATAAAAGAGGCACGTTTCTCAGGAGAGGAGGGGGGGATTATAGAACATAAAATGTGTGTTCTGATTTTCACTACCACTTTTGTCAGAAACATTTCTCATTCTAAGAAGACTTCAGCCAGATATAATCATAAATGTACATAGGTCTCCACATAAAATACCTGTTATTCTTGTCAGATTTTAATATGATTTGAATTTTCGCGGCACATATTCTAAATGTCCTCGAATACAAACTTTCAAGAAAATCCATCCAGTTGGAGCCGAGTTGTTCCATGCATACTGACAGACAACCAGCCATGATGAAGCTAACAGCCACTTTTCGCAATTTTGCAAACATGCCTAACAAAACTACATAAACAAACATATTAATTCCCAGTATGCAAATGTGTGCATGTGTAAGAATACATTAATGATTAATGCATTTCTTTATTCAACAGTCTGCCAAGAATCCGACGTTGGATCAGATGGGACAGTCCAGCACAAAGGAACAAAAACTTCTGAATGAAAATAAAAGTATGTAACATGAATCAGATAAATGTAGCAATAAACTAGTCACAGAGATGAATGCATGTGAAAAACAAAGGAAATGTTACTGTGCCCAAACACCCGGCCACTCCGTCTCATTTCTTGTGTGAAGAGAAACGCACTGAACCTAGGAAGCACTAATTCAGGTGAAAGTAGGTACATATTATTATTACCTTTATAGTGTTTATGACATGCTGCTTAATGCATTCAGTGCTAAAAACAAAAAGAACATGCCCCATTGCTTTAGGTATATTTAAACGTTATGGGTGAAGGAGCAATGTATCATCAGTTTTACAAATTACAAACAGATTAAGGCCTACTTGTGAGTTTTCTAAAACTGGAACCTTCAGTAACTACAAAACCAATAACCCCCCCCCTTCCCAGAAAAGGTGTTTGTTCTCTATGTTTAAGAATGAACATCAGCACAGAATGCTTACAAATATGCATAAGACAACTGTAATGCAGATAAGAAAAGTGGAAGAGATCAACTGGTGGTTACCAAAAAAATTCATCACACAAATCTAACAGGACAAGAATGAAAATAATAATGTTCACCCACCTGTTTAGGAACTCGTTTCCCAGTTCATCACTTTTGCTAACAAAGTTAGAAAGTGAATAAGAGACATAAAATGTAAGGAACAAAACTGTGTGACCTTGTTGACTGACAGCAATACTGAATGGCTCAATTGTGAGTGTTATTTAATGCCCTTTCCCAGTAGTCATACACTTTTCATCCTTAAAATATCCCATACTCTTGGGTACTCTGTCTTTTGACAGCGGAAAAGAGGGCTGACTTCACATCACTGGTAGGAATTAATAACAATAATTTATTGTAGTCCAGTTGCTACAATTCTTGAGGCTAACTTCCAATTAACACGGGGTTGTTGCGGCGGTAGCCTATCACCATCTTACAATCATGATATATATTTACACTTCTTTTGTTTTATTAAACCATCTACATTTGATTTTGTCCAAATATCTGCCTACATTTCTTATTCTGATCTTTTATTAGTGCTTCTTAATATTTTCCTGTCAGCTACCTGTTCTTTCATACTTAATTGCTTTGCATTTAAAAATTTCATTCTCTGATTTCTAGTGTCCAAGCAATCTAGTAACGTTATTTGACATCATCTTCATCTAAATATGAAGGGCATGTTCCTTTATCTGCATTTCTCCTTATTCAATTGCCACACCCTTGCTAACAACCACATTATTCCACACCTCTCTTCCACCATTCTACACATGTTCTTTAACACCAAGAGTAGTTGATTTCTCGGTATAAAGTTAGTGAGCATTTCTCCGACAATTTTGCTAAAATAATTCTTCTTTCAATCACTGGTAGGAACTATGTTTTGTCTGTTGGGACTACATAAGAGCAAATGCAACATGAGCTCTTGGATTCCAGTGGAGGCACAGGATAATTGATTTGGCATATGTTAGACTTTCAGTGGTGGTTGGGGGAAGGTTTGAGCTCTGGCAGATAATTGGGGTCCATGCACCCTTTTCACATAACCTCTGCCACCTATGTAAGACACTCATTCATTCACAACAGCAATGTACTTCTGATTACATGGCTGTCAGCCCCTCGCATTATACAAAGTGCTGGTGTGGAGTAACGTTTGCATGAAACTTGTCATGACCATCTAGGAAGCCCATAAAGTAATGAACACTATGCTTCTGGATGAAACGTTTCACTGACAGACAACATATCAGTTGTATAATCAGCCTGTCAAGGTGGAAAGATAGCAGCCTTACAAACCAGACTTAACAGTTGACAGACTAATAACCTCTCACAGGAAATTTTGAATACTTGCAAGCCCCAAATACAATGGTCAGGAAGACTGTAATAAATAATAAAATTATAGAACAAATAAATACTTCCATTTACCTAGATTGCTCTATTTCATATCAGAATGAAAAAGATATTGCCCTTAAAATATCGTTATTTCTCCAGATAATGGGAATTATTTACAGAATTTTAAAACCCTCTTAAATCCACAAATGCACTAGACTGAAAATATATAACACTTTGGCATTACCTACTTCATTATACAGATGTAAAACTTGGGCAATTAGAGAACAGGATAAATACAGGGTAATGTCAGTGGAAATGGAATTTATGAGAACAGCAAAATACACATGGCAGGACTACAAAACCAATGAGGATATTTTATCAGAACTTAAAATTAACTCAGTTGAAAGAAAACTCAAAATTACAGAAATACATGGGTAGATGTTTGGCAAATGGACAGAGACAGACTGCCACAATTAATTATGAAATATCAACTGTGTAGGAAAGAAGCCAAGACTTCTAGACTGTTGATGGGACTGGGAAAGGTCACAAGGCCTAAAGTCCTGCAAGCTATACGATGATGATGGTTTCTCCTTTTAAAGAGGGCCAAACATCCACAGAAAAACACACATAACTGTTGTCAACATCACCCACTAAGCAATCAGTTCCTCTTATAATGCGATTTGTGTCAACAGGAGAATGACCACCTGAGAAGGTGCAGGACATGTTGGCATCTCCCATGGCACATGCAATTAATTCTTCACTGAAGGTGTGGGAATGAGTAGTTTTGTAGAACATGCCACAGCTCACAGCACTGCCTTGTCTTGCATTCTCCATAGCTGCAGTGTAGGTCTAGCACTGTTCCCTGTTCCATACTCCCAATATTTGCTGAATCTGGTTCTGAACCCTTTGTCTCCTAAACTGTAAACACCCTACAAGGGTAGAAAAACCTTGAGTGGCAGACTTCAGGCAAAGTACAACAGTTTCAGAAAGTGACAGGATCAGCAGAATCATGGTACATGGTATGGGGAAGACTACTTGCAATTACTTTTCCAACAATTACTTTCCCAACAGTGTATTTTGAGTATGCCAACATACTGTTGATTTTAGTACAAGCTCAGGGAGCTGTGTACATGTAAACACAGACTGTAGGTTGCTTTGTTTCAAGTAAAATCTGTGACATAAATTGTTGGTGTCCACACCATGAAGGCAAACAAGGGAATAGAGGTATAGCTCCACTCATTCTTAACCTTGGCAGTGGATGGAGGTGAGTGGTCAGGTTCATGCCAAGACAGCTTCACCCCTGAGCAAGAACCCTAGTAACTATTAAATAGGTGGCCTGGCGGTCCCGAAAGCCAGAATGCACGATTCTGGAGACAAGAAAGCTCTTGCCCTTGTGTGGGTACAAATCCCAGACCATCCAGCCCACAGACAGTCTAAGTAAAGTATGCCGACACTTAGTTGCCTAACAGTACAATAAGCCACAAAATTTATGTTGAAAATATATTCAAATGTTCTTATCAAGGGCACACAGTATTAATATTAATACATAATTATATGTGCCCCACTGACATAACTCAAACTTACACACATTTGAGAATGATGGCTTACAAACATTTTGTACATAATGTATCCATTTGTTTACGATTACGATTTACATGTCAAGCTCCACTGGTTCATTCGTTACTGCCATCAAATAGAGACATAAACAACAATTAGATTTCATGCAGTTGTCTTGCTGGTCTACAAAAAAAAAATACCTTCACAAAAGTTGCGTATTGTTTGGAGCTCTTCTACCGTAGAGCATTCCATACACCTATATTAACCCTTTACCTGCTAACGTGGAGAATATGGTGAGCTCTGAATTATGCTAGCAAAGGCCAGATGGGATTTGACTTGGCATTTAACAGGTTAAGCAATAAGTGTGTCATTTGTATCTCACACGTTCACATACCACCCTGTTGTTATTACTGGTTGTAGCAAATTAAAAATAAAGAGAGAGAGGCCTTGTTTGCCATAAGATTCATACCAGATTTTGTGGTAACTGGTCACATGGTTCAGATGTTGAAAGAGTTAGCACACGCACACCATCAGACAACTTGGCAGTCGTGTGCCGCTACTTCAAGCCGTCCACATCCAGCCCTGACTCCTCTTTGTATTCAATACTTAATTTTAAAAAATGCTGCATGGATGCAAACTGGACAAAACAAATGAAATACTCACGAAATCCTAAATGTTTCAAGATGCATAAGTGACCACCTCTTGGTAGTTCACACATTCAATAGGACAATGACTCCACATGGGCTAAAGGTGGTCATCAGGCACATAGCCGGGGGGGGGAGTGGGTGCAATGCACCCCCTACGACTCTGGATGTACCAACTAAGAATTTACACAATACCTAAGACAAACATGCTGATCAGCCCCTAAAAAATGCGTGACACCCTACTGCTTCCACATGTTGCATCTGTTGAACTGCCATGGCTGGAAACAACTCATTTTAAAAAATGTGCATATGTGTGAGATGTTTTGTGCAATGTTACAGAGCACAATGTGTTATTAAAGTGTTGATTTTTTTGTCCTGATGAAGGCACAAGGCACCTTTTATGCTTATGCATACATAATACACACACACACACACACATACAGTATATATACTCATATAATGGAGCATTATATATGTATATAAATGTATGTATGTACATTGGCCTGCATTTGAAGATGCACACGCTATATTCATGGTCTGGCTATGGGCCTGCACATAAACCATTCTTGAACTCTCAATACCCTCAACTCTGAAGTCACTGAGAATCAGATTTCCAACATTTCTGACTGTGAATGACATCATAAATAAGCTTGTGTTCACACAAAATAACAAAAATCCCATAAATGCAGGGTGTTTGATACCCTAGCTTGCTTACAAAATTTTGTGACTGTACACAGACAGCAGTAGAACTTGAAATGTGAAAATAACTTTGGTTTATGCATGATAAAGCTCCTGTTCTTTTTACCCACAATACAGAGCTGTCTTTGTACTCTCACTATGCTGACTGAAGGATACAACAATAGGAATCAGTTTTGTAGCCTCTACCACCACCCGTCTCACTCCTAATAACTTACCACCAGTGGCAACATCCAACGGACACAATTTACTTGACGAGTCAACATTCTTTTGTGTTTGATTAAAGTGGTCACTTGCAATTCTCAGCATAATACAAATTCTTGTAATCATATGCCTCAGTCATGCATTAATCCTAACAGACAGCATTGGCAGCAACCTTTTTTTGTGCATTTTGCCAATATTAAGATGCAACTATGAACTTCTCCTAATTACACAAAATGTCTTGTTTGATTTCCCACCTACTGCCATTCTAGCTAGCAAAACCAATGCAACCATGCAGTTATAGCAACTTTCTGGCTCAAATTTTGGAGTGAAACACAATCACTGTAGTCATTTTATATAATAAAAACCACCCCAATTGAATTTTTATTGGCTTTGGGTGGTCTGTCATGTATTCAATAAATAGACTTCACTTGTTCCAAATTCCGAAAATCAAGTTACAGTAAAATGTGAAGCAGGGTTTGACTGTTCTGCAGTTCAGACACAACTGTATCCCGTGCAGTGACTGTCAAAATATGTGTGTGTATCTCAAATGGTTACCAAATGCAGACCTTTCTGTACTTCAATTTGCAGTGTATATTGGTTTGTTTTCTAAATATCACCTTTGCAACTTATCACTAGAAAAACCAACTACTTGCAAATAAAAATTATATAAATTATAATTGCAAATTATACAAACTCTATGCAAATTTTGTATGCTTCATACGTGAAAGTAGTTGTTTTTTTAATAAGAAGAAGCATAAAATGTTGCACGGAATGAACAGTATAAAAATAATTTTCTTTGCAGTTTTGCATACCTAACTGGCTAATTTATTTACTTCATATATAAATCTATTACGAAGCTGATCAAACCACCAATACCATACTGCATGGTAATATACTGTTTAGTGTTATATTTATTTGAACACATACTGTATGAACATTTTTAAAGTTAGAAACTGCAGCAAAATCTACATTTAATGTTAAGATTACAGTACAGTTATAACATGTAGTTTGGGAACATCGGCAGAAGATCAACAGATGGAAACCCATGTCTAAAAGACCAATTGGAAGACCTAAAACACGTTGGGAAGATGACGTTTTGGAAGATACAAAGAGCATGAATGTATGCAATTGGAAGAAAGTAGCACAGAACAGAGGCAGTTGGAAGAAAGTAGTTGAGGAAGCCAGAACCTTGTACAGGTTGTAGCACATTATAAGAAGTTTTGAAACATCCAAGAAGTAATATCCTCTATGCTGGTTGTTACTGCTAATGGGACTACAGCATGTCAGATCCCATAGACCATAAAATGCATACTCACCATCACGAGAACTTCAGATCTGATAAATTTTAACCTATACAAACATCACAGTTATTATATGAGAAACACTTCAATGAAGTCCATTTTTTTCAGATCCAGAAACTGTGGTAACAATGGATGCAGAGCGAGTGCCCATAAATCACCAACACAGCCATGACAGCGTGCACCAGCACAAAGACACCTTGGGCTCTGTGACATGGATGGTGATCATGGGTGATGGCATGCATAACCTAACTGACGGCTTGGCAATAGGTGCAGCATTCAGTGGGGATAATGTTGCAGGCTTTGCAACAGCCCTAGCTGTCTTATGTCATGAACTGCCTCATGAACTAGGTATGATTCGATCAACAAATACATATGCTACTGGGAAAGCAGACTGCCGATAAAGTTTCATTATTTAGAGTGCTCCTCTATTTTTCAAAGTTAAGGTGTCCAGAAAATTGACTCTGTATATTGATAAAGATGATGGCAGGAAGGGGACCGTGGTAGCACAGTGGTTAAGGTGCTGTGCTACAAATCAGAAGGTCATTGGTTTGATCCCAGCTGGTGTCATTGGAATTTTTCATTGACATAAAATCCCTCCGATCGCACTATGGCCCTGGGGTCGACTCAGCCTCTAACAGAAATGAGTACTAGGAGCATTTCCTGGGGGTTAAGGCGGCCGGTGCATAAGGCTGACAACCTTACCACCATCCTGTGCCATTGTCATGAAATCTGGGAAGCTTAACTTCCTGGAATCATCTGGGCCACTCCAGGCCTGTAATGGGACTGCTTTACCTTTTTATGATGGCTGCAAGTTCCTCCAAAGCATCAATACCCACCTATCAAAATACATGAAGTCACATTGCAGGTGACACTAACTGCCATTCACTTCAATTAAAACCTTTAACCTTATGTATAAATAACATTCTTTCTGACTGGTATTTTGCACACTGCTACTGTTCCAGTTTGCTAAAACCATAATGTTTCACAAACTGGTTGTTTCCTTCTTCAGGTGACAGGTTAACATAAGAGATCCTACACAACTGATCCCCTTCCCTGCACAGTGAATGTCTCACATCATAAACCTTTGTGCGAAAATGACCAACAATGCTGGATTCTTTATTGTATCCTGTTTTCTGAACCAGTTCTAGAATCACTGTGCTTTCAAAATGTGAGACAGATGATATCCAAAATATCAGTCACAAAAATCATCCTGAAATACCACTGAGGTCAATCAGGGATTATGCCTGGTGCAAAAATTGTGTAAAGATAGCCAAGACTAAATTCAGTCAAACATTCCTATTAAGAAATCACAGATGTCTGCGAAGATGTGACAACACAATTACTGATACAAGTTCTCACTGCCCTACAGGAGACTTTGCAGTACTACTAAAAGCAGGAATGAGTGTACAGAAAGCTGTTGTCTACAATATTGTGTCTTCAGTGCTGAGTTTTACTGGAATGGCTATTGGTGTATGGATCGGGGAACACAAGGCCGCGACCCAGTGGATATATGCTTTTACAGCGGGAACATTCCTGTACATCAGTCTTGCAGATTTGGTAAGTATGCACAGAGACTACAATGCTCAGCACTCTTTGAACCACAAGTATCAAGCAAGAGGCCTAATGGTTCAGTTTAGCATGATGTATCTATGCACCTATGGCAGTCTATAGTTAGTCCCTATCTAAATCCTACCGGGACCCAATGTCATACCTTGAGCAGACAACCTTGCAGTAGAACTCCTGAAGTGTTCAACAGAACATTCTGTATAATCATTATTAGTTGTCTGCACTTAATGAACCGTTTACTAGAAGCCTTTTTTAACAATGTCTAATAATGTCCTCACTTGTATTAGCATCAAGTGACATGGAAATCTGCAAAAAACCACACACTCTTTCAATTCGAAATAATGCATCATGTCTGTCCACATGTACACACACACACACACACACACACACACACACGCCACCTATAAAGAGGCCCAACATACTCTTGAGTTTCAAGCCTTCAATACATCTACACATGGCAGCAGTTCCATTCTTTTCCAGTATGTGCTGAGTACAAATCTTGTACCACATACATATTATTATTCAAGACTGTTATTACCAAGTGCAACCATACCACAAAATGGCGGCAAAATAGACATCTCCCCTTCAACAAAACAAAGAACCAATTAACTTCACTAATAACACACATTCTTCTTACATGTGTACATTATCTACCCACACATAAGACAAGAATTTTCTTCCATCAGCATCTGGAAAATGAGCGTGTTGGGTTATGATCACGCACACAATTATGCATATATATACATAGAGGTATTTTCCTGAAAATTTAAAATTTGAAAGGAGCCATTTTACATTCAGGCAAATACCATACGCATTTCAACATGTTTGTACGCGCATTCAAACATGGATGTAGGCAACTAAAAGCTTCGGCAGGCAGTTAATACAGCAACAATACAGCACAGAGGCTAAAGCCTTTATGCAACAGTCATACAACCTCCAGGTGCAGTGGAGACAGGTACAACAGCTTATGTGTTCTGACTGGCATAAAGCACTAAACATAATTCACATGAAGTTGGAATGCCAACCAACAGTTGCCGCACCATCTGAACACATCACACTTGCCAGCAAAATGAAGCAAGAACAAAGCAAATATCAAACGTCGTCAACACAGCAGATAAAATCCGAACTATCTTTGAAGGAAGGAACAAAACCTGGTGTTTCTCCTAAAATTCCCAAAGTAAACTGCACTCAAGCAACCAAGGTAGCACAGCCGGCACAACTACTAATCTATGGGCTGCACAATCAAGACCTTATGGTTTGATTCCCGGAGCAGGGGCAGGAGAGCTATCTCTTCTGGTTGGCTCTGGGACCCACCCAGGCTCCTATTTGCAGGGGGTACATATCAACTGGGATGTGAAGACCCATCCAGTAGCAAGGTAAAGAATATGTGGAGCTGTATCTCCATTCTTCCCATATACCTTCATGGCATGCATAGGAGTGACTTCACCTTTCAACAGCACTCCACATAAATGCAGTTGTTGTTGCCAACAGCCAGAATATTTCCACAGGAATGTTCAAAACATGAGGTGATAGAAGTGATCTCCAATTAGCACCATGAGTTTACATGTACAGGTGTGTGTATTCCTATGGATGCTAGTCACCAAGTAGGTTCACATACATATGTTGTTCTTGCAAGAAATGGGATGTTTTTCTGACTACTGCACCTTCAAGGTAAACGGCTAGTGCTGATAAATTATAGCACATGTCCACTGAGCACTGAAAAACAGCTAAAACTAGACGAAACAAAACACTGAACTTAAAAACACAGATATCATTCTTGCAGGTGAAGGAGTAATCCTGTATGGAAAATGCAGGCTGATTGGAACAGGGGTAGAAAAAAATAACATGAGCCCCTGGAATGGGCCAGATCAAATATAAAGTGATAGCAGCAGACACACTAATTTGGGTTTTAAAATGGAACTAAGAATTGTGATGTAGGGGACTTACACCAGGATGTGAAACTTTGCTTATCTTCTACAGGGGTGCTGATAAGTCCTTAGCCCGACAAGGAAGGAAACAGGCTAATGCTTCTGTCAGAATGGCGTGAATTTCTTTCGGCACCTTGCCTTGCACGAAAAAAAAATTGATGACAGCTCAAGTCTCGATGTTGTTGAAATTGTGCGCATCCCTGACATGCTTCCGAGCTGCTTTCCTTCCTGGTTGCCAGCACCCCAGTAACTTAACTGTTTAGTGTAACTACACAAGTATGTACTGTCTACTGCAACATTAAGAAACTGAATTTTTCTCATACAGCATATTTACAAGTTGCATATGATGATGATAATGATGATGATGATGACAATAAGCAATGATTATTCCCCCACACTGCCTTTGTAATGTGGATATGCTGTATTCTCCATAATTCAGAAACTGAATTCTTATAATAAAAGTGAACAAGATGCACGATTTATGAAATTTATTTGATAAAGTGCTCTGCATGTTTCGGACAGGTCCACTGTCCATCATCAGGAGTATCTCAACACTGTATACATGCAATAGGTATTTGTCACGCTAGTTCTGTTGGCTCTCTGAGCAGACGGCCAGCAGAACTAACATGACAAATACCTATTGTGTGTATATGATGTTGAGATACTCATGATGGACAGTGGACCTGTCCGAAACATGAGAGTTCTTTACCAAATAAATTTGAGAAATTGTGCATCTCGTTGGCTTTTATTATAAGAATATAGTATGATGCACGGTCCTCTGAATGTCAAATCAGAAACTGAAGATTAAACATAATTTAGATTAACACTACTCTTCAAACAAAGCAGCAAGCATTCCACTCTAGGCAACAGTCCCATTTTGCAATACCAAAACAGTAATTAACAGAATCTTGCAATATCTGGTACATAACAACTGCAAAGATTGCTCTTGTTACAGATCCCTGAAATGAGCGCCAACTCGGAAAACTCCAAAGGTTTTCTGGCTGTTATCCTCCACCTGGCTGGAATTATCACCGGAGCCACCATTATGCTTATCATTGCACTGTACGAAGATAATTTAACTTCCTTACTTAATTAACTCCTAACCTTCCTACACAACAACCTGTCACTAACAAACTGTGACAGTACTTTGCTGTCTTGATCAACCAGGAGCACAGCAAGTTATAAAAGTACAAGGGCTAATCTGTCTGATGAAGAACACTGTCTCGACTCATGCCACTAGAAGTGCCACTGCTCACAGCAACTGTATTCTACTGACATACATTTACAGCATTAAGACTGTCTTCTGGGATCAAACGCTGCACAGTTTGGTAGACAGGCACCAGTTATTCTGAGAAAACTGGCATCTCCATCTTAACAGCAGAAAAAGTGAAGAAAGGACATTGAACATTAAGGCATACATACATACGCATTGATCACACACCATCACTCCCATGAGAATGTCATCTTAAAACTCACAAATTAACTTCATACTGCATACATTTCCTGTACCTAGCAAACACTCTGTCTCTGTTTCATACTATAGTCAAAGAATTTAATGGTTTTGTATTTTCTTGCTATACTAACTACCACAACATACTGAACACACAACATACTACCTCTGTGCAATAAAAACCAACTTGATGCACTATTTATCCTCGGTGTATTTCATCAATCAACCTCTACATGTTTCAGTCATATTTGTAGCCCATCATCAGGAGGTATATTGCATATATACAACAACTGGTATGTGTTGTATATATACAGTATACCTCCTGATGATGGGCTACAAATATGACTGAAACACGTAGAGGTTGATTGACAAAATAAGATGAGGATAAATAGTGTATGAAGTTGGTTTTAATTGCACAGATGTATCGAGATGCACGGTCAACAAACCATAAAATTTAACATACTACCTGTTACCTCCTCTTTAACATTAAGTGCCCCAACCTGCCATGTTTTACCATATGCAGCAGTAATATGCACACATGTATCCACAGCTAGTCATGCAGGGAACATGTCCAACCATGGACAGTAGTGTAAATATAAAAAAGTGTATAAGTATTTGTACAAGAGCCAAGATGCATCAGTTACCAAGTAATTTCTTTGCTATATTTTGCAAAAAATTGTGGCTTTAGTGAACAACACCATACACACTGTGGCTTTAGAGTTTAAATTGACCTTACAATTGTGCACAAACTGTAACAGAAGGAAAAATGGAAAGTGTTCTGCATGCAAGTATCCCTGTCTTACAAATGTTAAAATGAGTTTTGTGACGTGTCTTTGCCACCATATAAGAAACCTATGTATTTAGCTTCCCAAAATGGACCACCTGATATCACCATGTGGATAATGGGATACACATGTCAAAAATTACTATGTCATGTAACAAACTTCAATAAAGTTCTCTACCATTCTTTGGAGATTCCTGAGTTCAGTGGTATGGTTGGTTTACAGTATACCCCATATAAGTTTGCAATTATGAACTGAGAAGCTGAGAATTCCTGAGCTGCACAAGAAATTCCTGACCTTCCACAGGATACCCCCACTGAACCACATAAGCTTGTATTATTACCAACAGCTGTAGTGCTGATCATGTATGAATTCTACATGGTGAATTAAAACACCATAGTAAGAAATGGCAGGTGTCTACACAATGTTTACATCCATACAAATGGACAGGAAGAGCACAATGGTACTTACAAACAATAAGAATCATATTTGCAACAGCAACTCAGCACCTAATTAAGTACACAAGATTGCCTTCGAATAATCTCAAACACAGAAGAGATGTGGGATGTCCACAAAAGAGATGGGCATTGTGAAGTCGGAAAAGTCCAAAGGTCTAACACTCGAAAAGATGATGGTGATGATGATGAGTGCCTACATGCAGCACCTTTATCACGAGCCAGTACTTCCTCAGTGAGTCAAGAAATTCCCCATGCTTTATGAAAACCGAAGGCTAATTACTGTGTTCAAAACAGCTCACCACTAGGTAACTATCCTGAGCCAGATGAATCCAGTCCATGCCCCCCCCCCTCCATCCTATTTCTTTGCGACCCTTTATTTAATCTTCCCATCTACACTTAGGTTTTCTAAGTGGTCTCTTTCCTTGTTGCTTCACCAAAACCCTACACATATTTATTATCCCGTCCATGCATACTACATGACCCATCCACCTCACCCTCCTTGATTTGATTACCTGAATAATATTTGGTGAGCAGTACCAATCATGAAGCTCCTCAATATGTGATTTTCTCAAGCCTCCTATTACTTCCTCCATATTACACCCCCCAAATATCTTCCTCAGCATCCTGTTCTCAAAAATCTTCAGCCCTTGCTGTCCCCTTAATGTGAGGGACTAAATTTCACACCCAGACACAACAATGGGCAAAATTAATTTATGCGTATAACAACTTCATGCTTTACATGGCAAACAGAGAGACAAAAGGGTGTGGATAAAATCGTAGCAGACATTCCCTGAGTGTAATCTGCTCTATATTTCTTTGTGCATGCAATTTGAGTTCTGCTCAAAGCTCCAAGCTTCAGAGGCATTAATCTTGTCTGCAACCCACTGTTTTACAAATGGGTTAGGTGGGGATGGATGAAAACACACGTGTGTCAACATGGAATGTACTTACTCAGTTAAAGTCCTGTCAGTGGGATGCTGTTTGAAGTTTGGCTGTTCATTATTTCAAAGTGATCATTTAGTTGAGTGCATGGAACAGGAACAGAAAAGGTGATGTTTCTTTAAATTAACCAGCATTTTTCCACCCCATTTCCACTTTCATAATGAGGCCTCTCACAAAAATACCAGATCATACATCACCCAGCAATCAAACTATGGTCACCCAGGCCACAGCCCAGTCAGTATACTGAATTAGTGCAACCCCTGTCTCCAGTGTCATAATACAAGCTGACAATAAAAACTAACATCTGCGTTTCTGAAAAATAAATTGTAAACTACAGTTCCTTCCTAATACAGGCATCCGCATCGTACATGGCAGTACATTGCCAAGAAAGGTGCGGTAACTTTGAACTGTGTAACTCAAAATTTTTGCTAATTGTTTGGTTCCTCTTCCTTTCCAAAACAGGTAATTCAGTTACCCTTAATAACATTTACTTAAATGTCTAAAATCATAATCTTTTGTTTTATACCAACAATCTAGGTATTCTCTATTTTTCATGAACACAAAGTGAACAGAATTCATGTGAAATCACATTAACACAAGATTTTCATAAATCAAAATCAAGCTGAGGGATTCATGTTACCAAGGCCATCCTGTGAAGTTTTTAAGCCCCCTGCAATGACATATTTGGGGTCCTTGGCCCATAAGTTAAACCCAATTACAGTTGCCTGTTACCTTCTCTCCTTTCAACCCGGTCATTTTTCTCCTACACGTTGCCAAAGTGTGATATGCCTTAGTCTTCTTTAAAAAGAAAACAACGACCCATTTCATCCCCCAAAATGTGTGCAACATTATGAAACTTGAAGTACAGTTTCAGCTCAAATGATTCTGATGCAAAATAAATATCACAACCACGAATCTAGTAAAGAAACGCACTCACAGGGTACAAATATGATCTCCCGTTACCAGTAACAACCTATTTTGTACCCCACTGTACTCTCCCTCCCACAGATGCTCCATGTCACATCCCTGCTCCCTACAGCTTTCAAAACATGTCATAACTTTTACACAGTTTCACAGTTTATAGTGTGGTACTGCCTACACCAAAAAACCACCAAAAAAAAAAAAATCTGTAGTGGCTGGTAGAAGACAATCCATTTCTTCTGTGCCACGTACTGCAATGGATGGATATTGTTAAAGTGGATGACCACTCAGCAAAATACCTGGACCCACCTCTTAACTCCTCATGTTTTAACTGACAACATTGCAGTCAAGGATCCATAGTAAGAGAACAGGAAGGTTTCCGTACCTCCGTCTACCAGCATATATTCACTGCGGATAACCAGTGCACCATGCCTTCTACCAAAGACACTCTGTCAGCTGCTCTTGGGATACACTATACTGGGTCTCATACTACTGTGAGTGCAGCTGCCAACATGATATGCTGCTACCGAGCACAACCAAAGGAAGCAAAATTAAGAAGACGGTCATGATATGAAATGTGCTGCTACAGTAAACAAGAGTTGCAGAAAACATTATCTGGTTTCCCCTCTCACTTAGTCTCCATTTAGTCCTTCTTAACCCTCTGCAACCAGAACTGAATGAGAACATAACTACACAAACTGCCTTCTAACTTTGGTGCAAACAGCACACCAGCTACTGGGTGTATAAAAGCCACTAGACTGTACAAGAACATGCCATAATTGGCATGCTCTTCATTTTGACTGTAACCAAACTTCAGAGTTTTCAGCACTGCATTGCACATTGCCTGTATCTGATGTCTGGTTCCAAAGGGTTAATCTGAACCATACGAAACACTTCTAACAGAGTGACAATCCTTGCATTGCATACATATACCCACACAAATTCTGCAACCTCTACATGGACCTTACCACTCTGCGAACACATTTTCTCCAATTTGATTCCTAGCACCTGTTAGAGGACAGGCAAATTTCAGGCTTTCTCTATGAACATTCTCTTCACTACTGTTCAGTTTCAGTGATGAATAACTGCTTGTTTAAGGAAGCATCACTGGTAGTTCCAAATACAGTTGCTGATACGCAATGTGTCAGTACAACACAAGTTCACTACTTGGGAGAGATGGCATCCTGGGTAGAAATATGATAACTAAAGGTGCACAGGGTGAATAAAAAATGCATGGCCAAACCTATACCATCATAAAAGACAAAAAAAATATTACACAAACATAGGCATTCTGAAGCACTGTTTATAATTTATGGCCTCCTGACAATTAAAAAAAATGCTCAAAGTGTCCACCTTGAGTCTCCATGCAGGCACTGCAAGAGAGAGAATTCTGGGACCCTACTTTCTTCCACCGTGTCTCACAGCAGGTGCTTACAACAATTTCCTTTGAAAAGTGTTCCAGAGCAATTGCATGATGTGGATATGCAGACTAGGATTCATTTATGGTTGCTGCATTATGGTGCTCCACCACACTTTCTACTTGCAGTTTGGGAATTCTTCAACAGAGTGTTTCCAGAACAAAGGATAGGATGATGAGGACCAACATCATTGCCAGCTTGTTCCTCTGATTTCAGTCCCTTACATTTTAATCTTCGGAGACATCTGAAATCTACTGTTTGTGGTAGAGCAGTCAGTGATGGCCAGGACTTGTGCCAATGGACACAGAATGGATTGGAGATGATTCTTGTGTGACACCTGGAATTTTCCAGCAAGTCAGGCAATCACTGTTCACATATGCAACATCCTGCATTGAAGCTCAAGGTAGACACTTGGAGCATTTCTTTAATTGCCAGAAGGATGTAACCCAGAAACCATGCTTCAGAAGGCTATGAACATATAATATGTTGTTCCTGCATAGCGTAGATTCATCTTCTGTAGGTTTGGCCATGAATTTTTCATTCATCCAGTACAATCTAAAGCTTTCACAGCCTCTGAATTCAACAAAACCTTCTCAGGCCAGCAGCAGTGTCCGGTGGCTGAATGGAAAACCACCATGCACCATTCAACCACCTGTTAGCCCAGGAAAGTTTTATTGAAAAACTAAAGTTATCACCAAAATCTAATTTACCACCGCCTCTAAACCGCTGCAGATCAAAGACTAAAGCTACACCATACAATTCTGACCAAATGAATTCCCTTCAGAACCTGTCACCAAACTGCCTTCCAAAGATAAAATTTCTATCATCTGAAGTTACCCAAATTTTCCATACACTCAAGATGGTCTAGAACGAGCTTCCAGCAAGTTTCCACTGCACAGCCTGGCTAAGCTGTGTGAATAGCTTCACACTTTCTAGCTATGTGCAAGTGTCACTGTTTAGAAAACCAACAGTCTGAGGTAACAATCAAGCAATGAGATAACTGAAATTGGAGACACTTCACAAGTCAACATGAAAACACTATTGTGCTTCGATGTGGACAATTTGTAGCTAAAACAGAATTCTGCTTATGGCAAATGGATTTCCCATCTTGACTTAGGTCATACTAACAACTTCCACAACAAATGGCAATATATTCTTTGTGGCAAAAGAAGTTAGTTTGGATGGAGTTTTGGCATTTGAATGCCGTGTGCTTTGTCATGTGGACTGAAGGCCTCAATGAACTGGGGGGGGAGTCAGACATGCCACATTGAATTATACCTTGGCATTCACCTTCCTACCCTGATGTAAATCATCAAAAAATCTCAGCTGGGGTGCCAAAAAGTGCTAAACGTATTTCAGTCTGTCAATTTGGCCACACTTTTTGGGGCAGGCAAGTTCAACAGTTCAGAGAGTGAGGTAAAAATGTGAAGAACTTATGAATGATCATCTGCTAACACAGCAGCTTGGAAGATGAACACAAAATGGTTGGTAACGCACCAGAGTGGAATATGAACACAAAATGGCTGCTGCTGCTACAATGCAGTCAACTAAATAACCAAACAAATCTTAAAATCAAATACATATCAAGAAAATATGGCAGTATGAAATGCTAAAATAGGAGCTAATAATTAATAAAATAACATCCATAAGTTGTTCAGAAAGTTTATTCATTACACACTTTTTTACCTTCACTTTTATGTCACAAATACTGACAGTCAACACAATTAAGAATAATGTAACTAATGTCTAGCGTGCAATGAAGCATAATGGGAAAGTAATGCACTTTCTGCATTGTAGGTATAATGGACCAAGTAACTATGCCAGGCAACTTACATGTGAAGTCAATTTATGCTATGGAACTCAAATGATGGCGATTATTTTCATTACCCACAAAACATTATCCATGTTTTGGGAATGTACTGCCACGAACAACTGCAAAGCTTCCAACAGGATAATGCATTGGTTTCCATGGCATAAATTAACCAGCAGCATTCTATTATTATGCCATCCTTCAGCTTCCTTAAGGCACTGTCTTATCTAATACATCTTTCTGCCTCTTGCTTTGATTTAAGTTCTATTGCTCCTCATTTACATTTTATGAAACTCATCATATGAACATCCACATTATGCTTTGTAACAGAAACCATGTTGCTACTTAGAGCATGACATACACTGTTTTGCAGATAAAAAGTTTTCCTCTGTGAGAAAATGGACTTCTGTGTCCCACTAAAACTAAAGAGTATTATACAGATGGTGCAACAGGGTCTGAACTTAAACTGTGGCTTTTATGATTTTATTGCTCTAAAAGATAAAGTGATGTGCTTGCACAAGTGATGAAAACAGTGTAATGACAGTGAACAACTGATGTGAAGAAAGGAAGTGCAAGTGTGCCACCAACAACAAATAACCGTGGACTTGTATTGTTTGGTGGTTCATGACCTGTGTCTTATGAATTTCCAGAAGTGCAGTAACTGAATACCTAAGTTGCCCTGATAATATAGATTTGCAAATCTTTATAATTGAAATGTTATGAAATTACTGCCAGGGATTAAAATTCACAATTGGATCCAAAAATGATATCAAATTTTTTATATTTCCCTTTTAAGAATTTTCTCCTTCAAGAAGTTATTTTTCACTGATCTGGCAAAAACTTCTTATGCAGTAGACACCTTTTGTTTTTAATGGCACAGAACTCTCTAGACAATTTCACAACATACTACCCAGCTTCCAACTCTGCACAACTGGTGAGAACTGCAGTACGGGGGAAGCATTTCATCCCAACTTGACATACTCTTCATAAACACATTATTCTTTTATGACACACCCTTTAATACCAACCAAATACACAATATCTACTGTATACATGCATTTGATGCGTATCTCTTACATACAATGTATATATATAATAGATATTGCTCATTGAGTTGGTATTAAAAAGGCGTCTGATGTCATACAGAAGGCATGGAATAGAAAACTTTAAAATAAACCACTTTCATGTTTTCTGTCGCGTCTGCCTACTTGTCTGTAATCATCACACTTTCAATCTCTTAGTTACTAGAGTATTATTTACAGCTTCCAATTCCATGGAACACACATCTCTCCATCTGACAGAACTGAATAATAATTTGTTACCCACAGATGGACTCCCTTCAGTAATGGAGACAACAGAGTTTTATGTCTTAAAAGTCGATCACAGCATTCAATCATCAGATCTGGTGTAATGTTATCATCTTTCTGCAAAGCTGCGAGCTCAAATTCCTCCACACATTGTTGATGGAGATCACGTTCCACATGTTTGTTACTGAAACGTGTAATAATAAAATTATGATCAGTGTAAAGACAAGAGACAAGACTACAAATCATATCAATTTCAGATCGGGGGGGAGGCCATGGTATGAACAAACCTCCAAGAATGACACACAGCAGACAGCTTTCCCTGCACCATATTATGCTGTTACCTGTGGTCTGTCCAGCTCTACCACACTTTCCACATTATTTCATAAACAGCACAATTTTCTGAAACTATTTATTGAACATAAAATGTTTGTTTTAATTTTATCTACAAGTTTGGTCTGAAATATCATTCTAAGAATAATTCAGTAGATATTACTGCATAGGTATTCATGTAAAGCACCTGCCATTCTAGTCTGATTTTAATGAAACTTGAATTTTTACACCAGATTTGTTTAAAAATATTTAAATATCAAATTTCACGAAAATGCATCAATCGCAGCCAAGTTGCTTCATGCATACAGACTGACAAACATGAGAGAGCTAATAGTCACTTTTTGCAATTTTGTGAATGTGCCTACAAATGTTACATGTGATGCTGAAACAGTAGCAAGATAGCAGTTCACTGACTGGTTGTCAAACTGTGTTACTCTTAATGGCATCCATAATATGCCTTAATCACAGTACAGAGAGATAAATATTTGCCAGTACACAACTTTATCAACTGAGCAACCTGTTCTCAAGCACTGTTTTTGAGATGTTCAGGGTGACACCAGTTTGAATCTTGGCTGCTACACCAGCCAGCCAGACTGATGTCTCTCATTGTTTTCCTCAGCCCTCTGGCCAAATGGAAGACAGCCTTCACTCCTTCATTATGTGCTGCTCACTCTACCATTTAACAACACATACTGTCAGATACTGATATCATAATTAAATAAACCACAAATAAGCAAATCGATAAACAAATTCAATGTCCTCTGAAACAGTGAACTGTAATGTCCATTATACACGAAACTTCAGTATATTAATTGTGGGACAAGACATTTGATTTTATTTCATTTCTGTGCCAGAAACAGCATAAGGGTAATGCATAGTGAATACCATATTTACCACTGCAATGCTTACTTTTCCCCACTGTTTTCAACACTCAAAGTGGGGAAGCACTAAACACATTTTTTTTCTTGCTGCTCCACTGGGGCAACTGTCACCCTTTCTACCACATTTATTTCTCTGTTACATACATATATATATATATACGTTTCTTTCCTGCCAGTTACAGACTTCCTGTATCTGTTGCTGTAGTTGTCTAGTTCCCCTTAATATCCCAGTCTCTGCAGACACAGTAAACCCTACAACTATTACTAAATTTTGTTAATGTATGTACTGTGCATCTTGTACATAGTTTCTATTTCAACCAACCATGCACAAGTACTCAGAACCCCAGGACACAGGCAACATCAACACAGGAATATGTACACTGCATATATGGCCACATAAACATACTATTGATACATATAGTGTAAAAACCATGCAGACTACATTTTATCAACAACTACATAAATATTTTAATTTTATAATTTTTAATGAAATTCTAATAATATAGGAACTACAGAACTTCAGTGAAGTACAACTATGGAACTCCCTGAGGATGATACAAATGTATTGAAAAATGTAGGAGTGATTATAACATAAATATTGTTAAAATTATATATATATACACAGGGTCTTTCAGGTAAAAAGTAAAGCAGTCCCGTTACAGGCCCAGAGGGTTCTAGGAAGTTAAGTTTCCCAGATTTTGTGACAATGGAACAGGATGGTGGTAGGTTGTCAGCCTTACGCACCGGCCGCCTTTACCCCCAGGAAATACTCCTGGTACTCATTTCTGTTACAGGCCGAGTCGACCCCAGGACCATTGTGTGATCTGAAGGATTTTATGTCAATGAAAAATCCACTGACACCAGCTGGGATCGAACCAGTGACCTTCTGATTTGTAGCACAGCACCTTAACCACTGTGCTACTGCAGGTTTTTCAGAAGGAATAGTAAATATTTTGGGAGGTGGTAGTGTGGACTATTCTGAGTAAATAAGTTCATATAAACATGTGTCCAATTTTCAGTGGGTGTAGAGATGCAGCTGTTTGAATGTTACAAATAAAAAGCCTTACAAAAGGTATGAAGGAAAGACAAATGACATATTGATTGCATTTATTGGTTATGTAAATGATCTCAATAAATTGCAACAGTTCAAAGTAAGTGTTCAAAAATCCCACCATCGACTTCAATGCACTTTTCAACCCTCTTGGCAATAGTATGTGT
>Ga0123355_10002958_pt1 | contig 24124 bp, 25 predicted proteins | sample TergutEmb28metaG_3_FD_89872 | JGI IMG/M metagenome (GOLD analysis project Ga0123355, IMG submission 89872) | Embiratermes neotenicus P1 segment gut microbial communities from Petit-Saut dam, French Guiana - Emb289 P1 | ecosystem: Host-associated > Arthropoda: Insects > Digestive system > Gut ... | reverse complement strand
TGTGACGATAATGCCAACTGCAACTGCGCTCCTAATTGCCCATGCAACAACAATAACAGATGCCCCTGCCTAATAGGCGGCAATTGCATATGCGGTGACAACTGCTCTTGTGTTGATAACTACACCGTTGTACAGTCTGATGACGGCTATACATGGTTTGTCTTTGATGAAAACGGCGTACCTTTGGGTAGCTGGGTTTGGAGTGATGAAGAGGATATGTGGTTATTTGAAGATCATGTTCCTCTTGGTGCTTTTGAGAGTCAGCTTGATGAGCTGCCAGCTACTGGGCTTCACAGTAATGTCAATAGACTTGTGCTGCTGCTTGGGCTTTCTGTGAGTGCTGCTGCTATGGCTGGGGTTGGGGTTAGGAGAGAGTTTAAAGGGCGTAGGGCGAGTTAGTGATTTAGATGTTTGTATTTTTCCAAGGCTTGTATTGAAATTATAGTAAATATGAGCCTTGGGGATTGTACTGAAAGGAGAAAACATGGGGCTACAAGAGCATATGCCAAGTTCTGTCACCAAACAACAGTTGGCGAGAAAACTACGTGTAGACATGAAGGACTTTTACAAGGGAGAATCACGGATAAAGGCTGTGACAGAAAAATATAGAAATGCTGATGCTATCTTGACAGCAACAGAGCGGATAAGCATCTACAATTTTATCCTAAACAACAACATTCTTGTAATGGGTGGCTCGGGTAGCGGAAAAACGAGAGGCTTTCTGATGCCAAACATCCTTCAGGCTCACTCATCTTTTGTAGTAACCGACCCAAAGGGTGAGATATTAGAAAAAAGTGGTTATTTTCTCACGAAAAAAGGTTACAAGATTAGAGTGCTGAACCTCGACAATATGTCAGCATCAGACGGCTACAATCCCTTTACATATATTCATCCTGAACGTGAAGGTTTTGAAGAGCGGGTATTATCGTTAATTGAAGCAATAATTGTTAATACCAACGGTGGCGAGAACAAAGGCGGCTCTGACCCATTTTGGGATAAGGCTGAAAGGTTGTTTTTGCAAGCAATATTCTTTTTCGTATGCGTTGGGTTGCCACCGCACTTGCAAAACATGACTTCTGTACTTAATCTTATCGGGCTTTTGAAGATTGAAGATGAAAATGACAACATGGATAGCGACCTTGACAAGTTTGCCGAAAATTTTCGTAATGAGCATGGAGCTGACCATATAGGAGCGGAGCAATATTATGAGTTTCGCTCAAAGGCAAGTGGCAAAACTGCTAAATCTATAGTTATATCGGCTGTAGCACGTCTAGCACCATTTAGAGCTTCAGCAATTAAGAAAATTTTTGCGCATGACACTATGGAGCTAACATCACTAGGGGAAGAAAAGACTGCAATCTTTGTAGTTGTTCCACCTACCAACGGGACTTTTAACTTTATTGCTGGTATGCTTTTTACTCAAATGTTTCAAGAATTACAATATTGCGCTACAGAAAAGTACAAACATAAGGGTCAAAGGCTGCCTGTTCCAGTCAGGTTTTTACTAGACGAGTTCGCAAATACCTGTACCATACCTAATTTTGTTAAAATTCTTGCCTATGCTCGCTCATTTGGTATCGGCATAGTGCCTGTGCTGCAGTCATTGGAGCAGATAAAAAATATGTATAAGGATGAATGGGGGGTTATAGTAGATAACTGTAATGTGATGTTGTATCTAGGGAGTATTTCTCATATGGACACGCTGGAATATGTATCAAAGCTACTAGGAAAAGCTACGTTTGACAAGAAAACGACAGGGCGTACTAGAGGCAAACAGGGTAGCTCTTCTCAAAATTGGGACGTGGTTGGAAGGGAGCTGCTAGATGCATCAGAGATTCGTAAACTGCCAAAAGAAAACTGCTTGCTAGTTGTGGGAGGTCGTAATCCTTTTTATTCTAAAAAGTTTGATTACACCAGCCATCCTAATTATGTGTATACGTCAGATGCCAACCCGTCTTTTTCGTATCATCATACGCCAGCGCACAAACTACATGAGGCTATAACTAAGCCTAAGCAGGCAACAAAAGATGAAAATGCAGAATCCCAAGCAGCTCTTAGAAGCGAACAAAAAACCGCAGCGGCATACAGTGCAGGGATTGCCGCAATTAATAGCGAAGAAGGCTTCGAAGATTGGAAAAAAGATTTGAGTGCTGCAACATTGACAGAAACCCAAGCCTCCCTTGAAGAAAATAAATCACCTCACGGTGAGGTGATGTCTATAGAAGACCAAAAAACAGAAGCAGAGGATGCAGAAACTATTATGTATGATGATGAGCAGGATTTAATACTGGAAGATGAGGTAATAGGAAAGGAGCTTCATGCAATGATGGATGTCGTTCAGAGAGAATGAAAATTGTGAAAACTTAAACTATTAGAAATTAATCGAGAGATGAAAGGGGGTGTATACATGGATAAGCTTAAGAAGATTAAAGCAAGACTGAAAAAGATTGATACATACTCATTTTTTCAATTTAGTGTAGTAATAGCTTTGATACTCTTTATGGTCGGTGCAAATATGCAAACTGTCTTAGCTACAGGCCCTGATGCCGACACTCTTTGGGATACAATCGCAAACTTTGTAGGGACATGGGTTTCTAGGCTAGGTGGCGTAGTCCTCTTTATTGGCGGGATAATGTTTGCAGCGGGCTGGAGAAGTGATGATGCTGAAGCAAGAAGTCGAGGCGTAGCGACAATGATTTCTGGCGGCATGACCATGGCATTAGCATTATTAGTGGGTATATTCTTCGGTACTGAATAATTCCAAAATTAAAAACAGCTTTTGTGTTTATCCAAATCACCTCACCGTGAGGTGATTTGGGACAAGCATAAAAAGTAATCAATAAAAAAGTTAAAAGATTAGGGGGTCGTTTAATGGCATCAGCCATAAGAAATGCAGTTTTAAATATATTTCTAAGGGCGATACAAGGTTTTCATGGGGCTATAGAAAGTGCAATGGAAGTGTTGTCGGGACTTGGGATTTCATTTGATGCTTTTACAAGCGGAATACACACAGTTCTAAGACCATTTGCTTTCACCATAATAGGTATATGTCTTTTATTAGAGCTGATACAAATGACACAAAAGGCAGAGATGATAAAGCTAGAACATGGTGTGAAAGTCGCAACAAAGATAGTTTTAGCTGTAGTATTTATAGACTTTCTTCCTATGTTAATGCAAGCGATTTATGCGCAAGCTGCGGCGTGGATAGGTGGTATTGGGGGAATGGCTGGGGTTGGGTTTTCTATAGAAACTCAAGAAAGTTTGGAAGATTTAATTGGCAATGTGTCTGGTCTAGGTGCTTCTCTAGCACTCTTAGCCTCATCTCTCATAGTAGCTTTAGCCATATGGATAGCTGGAATAATGATACAGATTGTGGCTATAGCAAGAGTTTTTGAGATTTACATACTGGTAGCGATTAGCCCTCTACCAGCTGCTTTTTTCCCATTGAGTGGTAGTGGTGACGGTTCGGGTTATAGCAGAATCACTCTAAAATTTATAAGAATGTTTGCGGCCGTATGCCTTCAAGGCGTGATGATGATTTTGTGCTTACATATCTTTGCTCTAGTTATGACAACCATGATAGATAATGCTGCTAATGCAGTTATAGCAAGTGGCGGTGGAAATGCCACAGCGGACGTAATGGCTCTAGCCCTGGTTATGGTAATGGGTTCAATAGTGTTAGTAATGGCAGTAACGAAGGCTGGGACTTGGGCAAAGAGTATTATGGATGCTTCGTAGCGTTTATGGGCTTTAAGCTTTTGAAATGTTTTTAATTTTTTTACGGTCTTACATACATACGGGGGGTTGTGTTTGACCTTAGGCAAACACAAGAGGGGGGTCTTAACCCCCCTATGGCTCACAAGAGCCATAATGTCTTTGAAGCTTTTGTAAATCACCTCACCGTGAGGTGATTTGAGAACAAGATTAAAATACAAAATCACCTCACCGTGAGGTGATTTACAGGAGGGTTTAAAAATGATAATCGTTAGAATACCGCAAGAAATAAGAAAGTACAAAGAAAAAATTGCTTTTGGCTTAACAGTTCGGCAGATAATATCTGTGATACTCGCCTTTGGAATCTGTGTACCGCTATATTGGTTTGGAAGGCATCATATCCCTAGTGACATTTTAGGCTGGATTATTATAATAGTGGCAGCACCTCTTGGGGGGATAGGTTTTTTTAAATATAATGGTATGCACTTAGAAAAGATTGTGATGATTCTTGTAAAACAGCAGCTAATAATTCCTATCAAGCGTAAATTTAAATCGGAGAACTACTTTTTGGAATGGCAAAATGAATATGATAAGCCAAAAACTCCTCGAACATTTTTAGAAAAAAGAAAGTATCTGCAAATTCAACATCAAGCAAGCTTGGAAAGGGTGGTACTCATGGAAGAGGCCATAGAAAGAGGAGAGCAAGATTTCGATATAAAAAACCAAGAGCTACTAACGGTAAAAGAATTTGAACGCAAACAAAGCATGAAAGGAGCTTCTGATATTTTGAAGAAAAAGACAAAAGAAAAAACTACTGCATCAAAAAGCGCAATCATTATCAAAGCTGAAGAAATAGAAGCTAAGATGAAAGAAAACCCTAATCATATTCTTTCGAAGAAAGAAATGTCTACTTTAAAAGCGGCTAAAAACCAACAAAACAACGCCCGCAAAAAAGAACTAAATGCAAAAAAGAAAGCAGCTGCTCAAAGGTCGCAGAAAATGAAAAAGCGCAGGGTTGTAAAAACGATAATCCCAAGGTCAACCCAGCAAACAATACCTTTCATTGCAGACTACGCAGAAGGACTTTTTGAAACTGCACCAAATAAATATAATAAGATGTATTCAATTAAAGACATTAATTATAAAACCAGTAAAGTAGAAGAACAAGAAAATATCTTCGTTAGGCTCGGGGAGTTTTATAATTATTTTGCCGAAGATGTCCGTGTACAAATGGTTATTGACAATCGCTTTGTCTCTAAAGAAGAGCAGGAAGCGAAGATTCTTTACTCTTTGACTGGTGATGATTACGATAAGCACAGAGAAGAGTTCAATAGCATCTTGCGCCGCCAAATGGCAGCTGGCAAGAATGAAATCCAAACGGAAAAATTTGTTTTGGTTACTATTGAAGCTGGCTCACCAATAGAAGCCCTATTACGCTTTCACAAGATAGATGCAGAAGTTATTGAAAACTTACGCAGAGTTGGTTCTGATGGCGAAGTTTTAAATACCACAGAAAGACTTGCATACTACCATGATAAGTTTAGGCGTGGACGTGAAGGAGATTTCAAAGTTGATTATGAGTTTATCAAAAAGCAAGGTATCAGTAGCAAAGATTATATTGCGCCTTCTTATTTTGAGTTTCAAAAAAAGCATCTACAAATTGAAGATGATTATTATAGAGTGATGTTTTTGAATAACCTTCCAGCGAGCCTAGCAGATGAGTTTATGGCGGATATGTGCAGGAACGATTTTGCAGTGACTACATCAATGTCAATTCAGCCATTGGCACAGGACAAGGCATTTAAGATTGTAAGACGACAGCTAACGAGTATAGAAACAAATAAAATTGATGCTGAAAAGAAAGCTGTTAAGGCTGGCTACAGTCCTGACACTATACAGCACAGCATAAAGGATGCTCATGGGCAAGCCCTAGAGCTGTATGATGATATGCTTAACAAAAATCAAAAAATGTTTCTAGTAACCTTTACATTCATGGTGCATGGAGCAACGCTGGATGAACTTGAAGAAAACTGCAAAATCTTAGAAAGCAAGGCAAGAAAATACACTATGCAACTGCAAACTTTAACCTCTCAGCAAGAAGAGGGCTTCAAAATTACTTTGCCGTTTGGCTATCCACCAAAGGACATTCAAGTAAACAGAGCCTTAACTACTGAAAGCACAAGTATATTTATGCCTTTTAGCAATCAAGAATTGCTTCAGTCAGGAGGCTTTTACTACGGCTTGAATCAGATTAGCAATAACATGATTGTAATAAACAGAACGGCAATGAAAACGCCTTCAGGCTTTGTTTTGGGAACGTCAGGTTCAGGCAAATCTTTTGCAACAAAAATGGAAATGCTGAATGTTTTACTAAATGACAAAGACACGGCTTTACTGATAATTGATCCGGAAAACGAATACAGCGATTTCGTAAGAGCTTTTGGTGGTACTGTGCTTAAAATCAGTTCTGACAGTGCCAATAATATAAATCCCTTAGACATGGCAGAGGATTATGGCCTAGATGAAGATGATGGGCCAAACACTCCAATGGAAGTAAAAAAAGACAAGGCTTTAAAAAAGAAGTCGGAATACATAATGTCCATTATGGAACGCATGGTTTCTACGGGTGGCTCTGGTGACAGCAGCACCATTGACCCTATCCAAAAAACAATAATTGACCGCTGCGTAAGACGTTGTTACAGAGAATATTTAAAACATGACTTTGACCCTCGTTTCCAGCCAACACTTAAAGACCTCCAAGAGGAGCTAGACAAAGAGAAAGGCGATAGTGAAGAGGGTCGTCAGATTGCTGAAGCTCTAGAATACTACACGCACGGTAGTATGGATATTTTCAGCAAAAGCACAAATGTAAATGTAGACAGCCGTTTGATGGTATTTAATGTAAGGGATTTAGGAGAGCAATTGCGGCAAGTGGCTTTAATTATTATTTTTGATTTCATTTGGAACAGAATGATTGAAAATAAAAATAAAGGTCACAGAACATACTGCTATGCAGATGAAATACACGTAATGTTCCAATCCTTTTACTCTGCAAACTTTCTAAAGCAGCTTTACAAAAGAGGTAGAAAGTACGGCTTGTGCATTACAGGACTAACTCAAAATGTAGAGGATTTACTAAGGTCAGAACAGGCTAGAGGCATGATTGGAAACAGCGATTTCATAATGATGTTAAATCAAAACTCCGAGGACTTAAAAATCTTAGCTCAAATGCTAGGTATATCTGATTCACAGTTTAACTATGTTTTTGGTGCTGATGCTGGTAGTGGACTAATTTTTGCAGAAAACACCACAGTGCCATTTGTAAACAGATTCCCGCCTGAAAGCTATATTTATACTCTGATGTCAACCAAATTTGGAGAAGGGCTAACAGAAGCAGAAATAGAGGAAAGGATTACAAAAATAGTGGGCTGATTTAAAGCTTGTAATCTAGTAAGTCCAAGTACCAAGTGCAAAAACACCATTTTGTGTTTATTCAAATCACCTCACCGTGAGGTGATTTGGGACAAGCATAAAAATCATTGCTACAGTGATGTTAAGGAGGGCTAGAAAGATGAGTGAATCGAATACGACTTCTCACTCTAAGATTAAGACAAGAGCAGTAGTCGGCAAAAAGCAGATAGATAAAGTCAAAATTAAAAAGTCGAGTTCGGAAGTTGTTTCTAGTTCTGAAATGATTTCTAGCCCTCAAATAAAAACTGCCATTGCTGATAAGCCAAGAACTCGTATAAGGCTAAAAAGAGTAGGAGCTGGAAGAGAAACTAGGCTTCAGCTTAAAAACGCTTTAGCTAAGCATGATGACTTAGGAACGCAGTCTCTTTCTGGCACTGCATCAGCTGCACTTCGTGCGCCCAATACTATCAAAAGAGTACATAAGTTAGGTGCAGGTGCGCAAGAAGTAATCAAAACTGGAGCTTTAGCTACTGTCACAGTTGCTAATACAATTGTTTTCAAGCGAGCGCAAACTCTCGTAGCTGGTTCTGATGACTTATCCCCTAAGTTCTTAGAACGAGCTAGGCGCATGAAAATAATTGATGCCGTGCCAACGGGCGAAAACTCTGCCAAGATTGCACAGGGAGCTTTAAGTAGATTAAAAACAGGTCATGTTTTACATTCACAAGCTATAAGAACGAAACTAAACCGAACAAAAATATCTAGGTCTGTAGTTCGTGGCGTTAACAGGGTGCAAAGGACGGTTGTCAAAGTTAAAAGAATTGCTACGGCGACAGCTCGTGTAGCTAGTACGGTAGTTATTGGAACGGCTACTGTGGTTCGAGGGTTAAGGCATGGAACTATAACGCTATCAACGATAAGGCAAGCCTCTCTAAAAGGCGCTAAAAACTTAGCTTCATCTGCATACCACAAAGGATTGCCTAAAATCGCTGAAACCATTGATAAAGCTACTACAAAAGGAATTGTTTGGACAGTTAAAAGAGGAATACCGTCTGCTGGCAAGATTTCTCTAAATGCATCTATAGCTATGACACGGAGATTAGCAAGTAACGATATGGGCATACAAGGCGTATATCAATCTTTGGTAGTATCAAAATATGGTGGTCGAGCTGCTCATAAAACAATACAAACTGCACAGGTCGTTGTCAGGGGGACAGCATCAGGCGTTAAGACGGCCGCAAAAAGAACTCATGCAACAGTTAAAAAAGCTCGCCCTCTTTGGGCAGCTGCTAGGAGGATAGGCTTTAGAGCTTCTGCAGCGGCGGCATCAAAATGGGCAGCTCGAAGAGCTGGAGCAGCTATAGCAAATGCTGGCTATTCTATAACAAGTCTTGCTATAAATTTTGTTAAAAAGGCAGCTCTGCCACTGCTTTTAGGCGTTTTAGGAATAGTTGTTTTGTTCCAGTTTATAACAGCACCAATACAAGCGATAGGAGCAATATTTAGTCGTTCCTCATCAGTAACAAATGCTGTTGGTGAGGAGGTTGATGAGATAGACTTGCTAGATTTCGCTTCTCATCCCGAATATGGTGTACCTGCGTTGAGAAATGCTTTTTTAAATGGCATGGTTGAAAGCATTAATATAGCACTATCGGAAGAAGATGAGGTTAGGCTAATGACTGACCTCGGGGATAGGGTTTTTGCTGCTGAAGATGGCGAAATATCTGTTACAATTCTATTAGAATACTTTATGACTGCCGACCAGTGGATACTCATGGTATTTCCGCTTTTTAATACATTTATGCTTGTTGACCATGATTTAAGTGCCACTCAAGAAGTGCATGAACAGATTTTGCAATATATATTTTCATCCACAATGAGGATGCGGCATGAGTACATAAGAGAGTTTTGCCAGCAGTCATTTGGTTGGATGGATCATGACCCATATCAAACAGGGGAGAGATATTATTCCCTGCCTCACTTTTGCGGCCACACTTGGGAAGTGTATCACCCAGGATATTGCAGCGGGCATGATGACGGGTATTCAACGTATTATTGCACTGAGGAATACAGCTGGTATGAAGAGTTTGAGTGTGAAGAGTGTTCTGAAGATTGCTGTGATGACGATTGCTCCTACTCACTATGCAGCATGACAGATGCGAAAAACCTCAAAGCAGAATTTATCGGCTTATATGGAATGGTTCGTTTGTTGATACTAGACCCCTTGGAAGAGCTACAAGCAATAAGTCCACGCACAGAAGATATAGAATACGAAATTGAAAAGCTCGAAACAGCTTTAGATATTTTCATAGCAAATGTGCAGATATTGGAAGAGGAGCTGGAAATAGAATTAATGCCGCCGCAATTGCTACATCTTGCGGGGTAAATACAAAAGCAAAGGCGAGGCGACAACAAATGAATATCAATATGGATACAATCGAGCGTGCTTGCACCAGCAAGAAAAAACATGAAAGTGAGCGAAAGGCAATCGCTGCTGCTCAAAAATACGAAAGAGAGGGCAAATGCCCCCAACGAGCATACTTATGTCCTATTTGCAACTATTGGCATCTTAATTAGGAGGGTGCAGATGAATAGAGTATTAAAAAATAAAAAATTTTCACACAGCAAGCACAAAGTGAATCTCTTTTCCAAAAATACAAACCTTCTTGTTATGGGCGTGCCTGGCAATGGCAAGGGTATGTCACGTCATTTTATAAAGGAAAATTTACAAGGTGATGAGAATAACCAAAAGGAAGATTTTATGAAAAACTCAAACAGCATACATATGAAGTCATTGGCAGATTTGCACAATAAAGCTAAAAAAGCCCTAAACAAACTTAGATTTATGACTGCCCCACTATCTAGAAACTCCAGCTTTTGTTCTCACTACATGGAAACTACAGAGAGATTTATTAGCGATATGATGATAGAAGGCGAGTTGGATTTTGAAACTATTCCAAGAGAAATACGCATTAATTCCACTATATATTTAACAGCTTTCAAAGTAGCTGGAATGTTTGCAGACCCTAGCCGTCAAGACGGTGGCTCGTCTAACCGCTTAATAAAATATCTTCGTATTATAATTGAAGATATTCTTCATGTAACCCAGTACCCAAAAAATGACTTGTATGGATATGTCTTAGATGATGTGCTGTACTTTATAATAAATCGCCTAGAGTTTTACGGATGTTGGGGAGATGCAATCTTTAAAAAATTTATGGAGGAAGAATTTTCGGCATTTGTCAAAAAATTATGTGAGCGAGTGGGAGAGCAGGGTATTATTTCTACATAACACCCATGAAGCCTAGTTAAAAACAAACTTTTGTACCAATTGAGGAGGCTTATTGAATGAACTATAGAGAGAATTTACAGCGAGCTGTAAGAGAAAATAATAACCTAGCACTAGAACTTCTAAATGCTAAAAATATACGTAATGCCGTCTTTATGGTAGCTTATGAACACGCTCGGTATGTTGATGGTATAAACGTGTACGACGATAGTGGCAAAAGAGATGACAAAGCTATCTATGAAAGTTTCGCAAAAATTGCTTGCATAAAGCCACAAGTCCTAGAAGATTTATGCAGCCTTGGGCAAATGAGCAACATGACCAAAGCAGACTTTGCTTGTCTATGCTTCTATGGGCTAGGTATCCCACTAGAAAGCAGCCTAGTACAAACTTGGACTTATCGGTTTGAGTGGTTTGATGTAACACAAAGAAGTATTAAGCAATGTGGGAATAAAGGTGCAAGTTTTAATTGCATAAACAGCTAATTGATATGGGGAGGATTAATTATGCCTAAGGATGATACGAAGAATTTCAACTACGAAAAAGAGCTAGAATCAGAAAGAAGTAAGCTGGAAAAACTCGTGCTTCAAGAAACTGCTATCGGAGTTAAAATCAAAGCTTCTAGGCAACGCATAAAAGAGCTTTCACTTATGAATGACAGCCAAAAGCTCAACCAGTTATCAGAGGCACTAGATAAGGCAGGTTTTTCATTTGATGACATTTTAGCTATGCTTGCAAACGGTGAAGATTTAGAACAGTTAGCTCAAAAAATAAATGAGCCAGCAAGCGAATCACCTCACCGTGAGGTGATTTGAGAAAAAAATTAAGACAGTTTTATCAGATTCAAGTTAAGTTGAAATCACCTCACCGTGAGGTTATTTTGAAGGAGGTTATATCTTGGGGTACGCACTGTGTATTACTGAAAAGCCTAGTGTTGCTAGGGATATTGCAAAAGTTATAGGTGCTGGCAATAGGAAAGAGGGCTATTTTGAAGGCAGCGGCTATCTAGTAACTTGGGCTATTGGTCACTTGGTGGGCATTGCCGAGCCTTTGGACTATGGTTATGTGCCACAAAATGAAATGTATGGTCAAAGAAAACAAGAAGCACTTGATCAGCTGCCGCTCATTCCCGAAAAGTTTATTTTAAAAATCTACGAAAAAACAGCAGCACAATTTGAAATAATAAAAAACCTAATGCACCGTAGTGACGTTGACTACATAATTGATTGTGGCGATATGGGAGCAGAGGGTCATATATTGCAGTGGTTCATTAGAGAAATGACTGGGAACACAAAGCCAGTCAAGCGTTTTTGTGCTACATCTATGACAGATGAAGCCATCAGGCACGCTATGAATAATCTTAGACCCATAGAGGATTTTGAAAACATTGTAAAAGGTGAGTTTTGTAAGAAAAAAGCTGATTGGATGCTGGGTATGAGTATTTCAAGAGCACAGACCTTAGTACACGGCAGCAATATTGATGTTGGCCGTGTCCAGTCCCCAACATTGTATTTTATTGTCAAGCGACATTTGGATGTAGAAAATTTCAAAGTTACAGATTACTATACTATGGAAGCCAAGCTGAAAGAAGGGTTTAGCGTGTTTTGGCTGCGGGATAGTAGTGGTTTGTTTGAAAGTAGTGCAAAAGACAGCGAAGGACGAGTTATTGATAAAATTTCTTTAGATGCTGCAGTGCAAAAAATTAATCAGCATTCAAAAGGCGAGGTTAAAGAAGTAGAAATTCAAAAGAAGGCTACAAATAGACCTCAACTATACGACATTACAGAGCTACAGCGTGATGCAAACAAAAAATACGGCTATTCAGCCGCTCAAACCTTAGCAGCTGCCCAATCCCTCTACGCTACTCATAAAGTGCTAAGTTATCCAAGAACAGACAGCAAATTTTTAACCTCTGATTGGCAAGGTTTATTGGTTGAAATCGTGCAGTCTATAGGCACTCTTCCTAGGTACCAGGTAGCCGCACAAAACCTTATTGAAAAAGGCTTACTCATTGATAAGAGAATAGTTGATGATACCAAAGTCACTGACCATCACGCTATAATTCCTACAGAAGTAATCAAGGGCTTTGACTTATCAAGACTTGTACCTAGTGAAGAAGAAAAGAAGAAAGATGGGCTTACTACTGAAATGTTGAATCACATTTTAGATTTGGTTTTAGCTAGGGTTCTTACTTCTCTTTCGCAGCCTTACATTTATGAGCATAGCAAAGTCGAAATATTGTTTGCAGATGGATTTGTTTTTGCTGCTAGTGGTAGCAGACCGATTTCTGAAGGATGGCGAGCTGTGCAAAGAGAGCTTCTTGGCGAAGATGAAACGGATGAAGAAGTGTCATCAGAGCAAATCTTTCCACTTCTTGAAAAAGGGCAAGAGGTGCATATAGACAGCTGTTTGGTTTTATCTAAAAAGACAACACCACCTAAGTTGCACACAGAAGCCACTTTATTAACTGCCATGGAAAATGCAGGTGCTAATGTTGAAGGAGGTAAGATTTTAAAAGGCAAGGGCATAGGGACACAAGCTACAAGAGCAGAAATTATAAAGAAGCTCTTTGATAAAGGCTACGTTGAAACCGTATCAAAAATAAAGACAAAGTACATAAAACCTACACAAAAAGGCATTGCAATAATAAAAGTGCTACCGCCAGAGCTGTACAGTCCACAGATGACGGCTGATTGGGAAAATAAAATTGCCTTAATTGCCGAGGGCAAAGCTACAGAAGATGATTTTATGCAACCCTTTATGGAATTTATAAGGCAAAAAACCCATGAAATAAAAAACAGCCAGCCTGATAGCTCTTTTGAAAGAGTGCGGGAAACCTTTGGTAAATGCCTTTGGTGTAGCAACGATATTCACCGCTTCGAGCAAAAAAACGACAAGGGCAAGATTGAAAGAATTAGGTACTATTGTTCGGAGAAGTGTGGCTTTTCTCTATATACTAACGACAATGTTTTTCAAATCCGTTTAGGTCGTAACGCTACGGATGCGGAGGCTCGAAAAATGATTGAAAAAGGTTATGTAAACATTTCTGCCAAAAATAAAAAAACAAACGTAAAGGAGAGTGGAAAATTTAGCTTTAAAGAAAGAATTTCAAACGGTATAAAGTATTGTAATGTGCAGCATGAGAGGATTTAATAATTAATAGAAAATATGAGGTGAGGAATTAAAATGAATAAAGACATTAGAAGTCCCGGAGGTCCTAGGAGTATTAGAGAAATGGAGAACCTCAAATATTTTGCAAAACATGAAAGCGAATCACTGACTGTAGGGTTTGAAACCGAGCAAGCACGTGATAAATATATCGAATTGAACGTAGCAAACAATCAAATATGGCAGTCTTGTGAACAGAAAGATGCCTATCAGCTAATAGATTTTAATCAACATCTTTACTGGCAGAAGCGGCATCTGATACACGCAGAGGCTTATCAAGAACGATTTCTAGCCTTTCAGGAGCATTTTGACAAAAACGGAAGCATTAAAGGTTTTGAAGGTTTAGATATAGGCTCTACAATAGGAGGTACACAGCTGACACAAGACCACATTCAAACACTAGATAAAGCTCTAATAGGTAGAGAGCCAGATACAACCTTAATACCTATGAAGCAGGATAGGATCGCATTTCGAAAAATGCTTGAAAAAGAAGGCATAACGTCTATTCATGATGCTTTACCAGTCCAAGATGGCGATTACTTTATACAACGATACAAAAACAGTGTAGCAAACATTGAAAGGATGCAGTCAGTGAGTGTAGAGGATGTTCATAAGCTTATTGCAGAAAGTCAAAAAGATACTGCTAACACTAGACAAATTCCAAAATGGGCAAGTGATCAGATTGCTTTCAATGAAAGAACAGATGTAGATGTCATTCATCTAGGACTAGAAAAGTTTGATATGTCTTTTCGTCATGCTGAAAATCTGCCTAATGGATGGGGATGGTTAGAATCTTATCGCAAAGGAGATGCGCTTCCCATCAATAGAGATTTGTGTGCTCCGGATGGCAAGATAATGTTGAATTTTCATTTTGAACATAAATTACAAGGGAATTTAGGACGAGTCCTTTTAAGAGAAGAATTAGACGACCAAATAATTGTACCTTATCATCATATTAAGTTTGATTCCTTTGATTGTAATTTTTACGAAAACCTCATTAAAGAAAGATATGCCGATTATATCAGTATTGGTGAGGGTAAAACGGATATTTTTCCAGTTCAGGTTAAGCCAAGCGGCATAACATTAACGCCAAATGAGGCTCTCAAAATTCAAGCTAGGCTTGCGCGAGATTATGCCGAAATTTACAAGCTTGACCTTCCCAAACTTTTAGGGGCATTAGGTGAAATGACAAACGTTAGCGACTTAGAACTTGACCGCAAATATAATGCTTTTGAGCTTCACAACCGTATACCACGTGGCGGTGATATTGAGGAATTGCTAAAAACTCGCATAGATGAATTTAGAAAAACAGACGTGCTAACAAGTAATAGTTTGCCAGTTGAGGCTAAACTAAGTCCGCATGATTCTAAATTAGTTGATGACTTCATGGCAGCCGCTAGAAAGCGTGATGAGGCATTTGAGGCATCTAATTTAACCGCCCTTGAATCTGCGCAACTAAATACAGAGCTAGAGTTGCAACGTTTTGTTGATGAAATTCCTGCTAAAATTCGTGATGTCGATGAAATGCTGGAGCGCATTAAAAATGTATCAGCATTGGGGGAGAGGGACGAAGTTGAGCTGAAAGCATCTTCAGGAGAGAGTCTTGAAGATAAAAAAACTTTGAGTGACATAATGGACGAGATAAGAAGTAAGCAGCCTGTAGATGTTCCTGATGTTGCGGACAAGATTCCGCCTTTGGGGCGTGGTGGTGGTAGTTTTGAGAGATAGGAAGAGTTGGTTAACCATGACGGCGTTCAGTCTCAAAATAATCGCCCTATCCGCAATGTTCATAGACCACATAGGAGTAACGTTCCTTGATACCGTCCCTTTTTGGTTTCGTGCGGTTGGTCGGTTGGCGTTCCCCATCTTTGTCTATTTGTTAGCGGAGGGATTCCGTCATACACGGTCAAAAGAAAAACTACTGATGCGCTTGCTTGTCTTTGCGGCAATATCGGAAATCCCCTACGACCTTGTGATGGGTAACACAATCAACTTCGCCGCCAACACGAACATCTTTTACACGTTGTTTCTTGGCGGTGTAACGATATGGTTGTATGAACGTTTAAGAACACGATACGGCTGGCAGACGTTTGCTGTGCTTACCGTAATACTCCCTGCAATGATGGTCGCAGAGATTATAATAGTTGACTTTGGTGGTTTGGGAGTTTTATTTATCTTCGCAATGTATGCTATAAAAACAAAAGTGGTACGGTTGATAGCGTTCGGTGTACTTGCTATATCACAGTTTATTCCTCTTGTGGTGGCTCACTCTCTAGGTATTCTCATATCCACGGAATATCTGCTGATGATAGTGTTTGCGCTTGCTACCGTTCCGCTCATTGCTCTATACAACGGCGAACGTGGCAGACAAATGAAATGGCTCTTTTATGTAGCGTACCCTGCACATTTGGTTGTGTTGGCGGTTGTCGTTTAAGCAAAATAATCAAGAAAATAAGCATTGCAAAAGTGTACTCTTCGGACTTAATAATAAAAATGCTCACGTCCACGAGAGCATTACACAGGCGTGAACGCCTGTGTGCTTCGTCAGTTAGTCTAAAAAGTTATTGTAAAAAAAATTAAAAACATCTTAAAAGGAGAATGAATAATATGAGTTTAAACATTGGAACAGACAACAGTAGGTTTGTTAGGGTTAAAAATCCTACTATTAAATTAGCGTTTTCAGACAAAGTTATATTTGCAGACCTAATTACATCTAAGAAAACAGGTAGGGATAAGCTGGACAAGGATTCAGGCGAGCCAATTCTAGGTCAAGACGGACAACCGATTCCCGAAAGAATTTATTTCAAGTGGGAAGGTCGTTTTGTTGGTGATGCCCTCGAAGCAGCTAGAGCATTTAGCTCATACCAAGTAATAGACATAGAGACTGGTTGGATTGAACAAGAATCTTACAGAGGTAAAGATGGAAAAAATCATGTCAACTATTACGTTGTCATATCTGATTTCAATTTCTTGCCTGATAGAGATTTTAACGAAGCCTATAACGACAATGGCAGTTCAACGGCTGAAGGTGAAGAAGATTTTTATGATGAAGAGGGTAGCAGCGGGGATAGTTTTATTTAGCAAAAAGTATCTAATGTTACAGTTGTATTACAAATGATAATTTCTCTTGACTATATACTTAATTATATGTATAATTAAGTATGTTTAAGTATATGTTATATCTACCTTCTAAGCTATGGAATGTAAGTCTATACTTTTATATATTTATATGTAATTATACATAAAAGTATAGACACCGCCCTGTAATTTTGGTAAAATGGGTGTATAAATTTTAATGGGGTGATTTTATGTCATTAATCAAAGACACTCACGAAAATGTTAAGCAGGACGAAGTGTATAATGCTCCTGCTGAAACAGAGCAGCCTCAACGCAGAGGTCGCATGAAAACCAAGACTAGGAAAATGAATTTCGTAGCAAGCGACGAAGAGTACGATATGATAAGCCAAAAAGCGGACGAACTCGGAATGAGCATGACCAAACTAATTATTAGGGCTGTTCAACAGTATTCCCGCTAAAGTACAGAAAGGGGTTTATCATGGCAAAAAAAATAGCTTTTATTAACGGAAAGGGTGGCTGTGGCAAAACTACATCTATATTTCACATTGCTGGGGTTTTAGCTGCTTCAGGAGATAGTGTGCTGGTACTAGACTTCGATAAGCAGAGAAACACCACAGACACCCTTTTAATGAACTCGGAAATTCCTGAAAAAACTGTCTTTGACGTAATGCAGGGTGATTTCTTTGAGAGAGCTACCAGTCAGGCTCTTTTTCAACCAATAGGACACAGAAACCCACGCTATTTTGGTGTGGATTGTGTAGCAAGCGACATTCGCTTGGAGAATGAAGAGGAGCTTCTAAAGATTGATGGCTCACGCTTTGGTGAGCGGCTTAATGATTTTGTAAATAGCAATAGATACGATTGGGTTTTAATTGATATGCCACCTAGTAATCGTATTTTAAACTACATTTGTTTTGGTCATGTGGCGGATTATCTAATTGTACCCTTTTCGTCTGATATGTTTTCTGTAAGTGGTTACGGTGACATAGTAGAGACCGTAGAGAGAGCTAGAGAGCTAAACCCCAGTCTAAATACTTTAGGTGTGTATCTAGCTAGGTACATGGCGAACTGTGCCGTAGATAGATACATTAGAGATGAGCTTTTAGGGTTCGATACTTTCATAGACATTCAGATTCCTTTGGCAGCAGATGTGAGAGAGGCTGTCATGTTTGGTCGCCCCATCAGCTTCTACAAAGCCAAGTCGCAAAGTCGAACTGCTTATGAGCAGCTGGTCGAAGAAATTAAAAATCGCATTTCTTAGCGTAAAGACGGAAGGAGAAAAAATATGATGAAAATGGCGTTTACTTTTGACAAAGAGGCAGTTATGAGGCGTAGTTATACTATGTCGAATGTCTATAAATCTGTTAAAGAAGAGTTTGCGAGAGGTGGACTTCAATGTATATCTGATGGTGAAACTTTGACTTTTGCTGGAGTAGGTCATGCAGATGATTATTCAAATATGCTTGGCATGATGAGAAGGCTTAGTCGCTGTGAATGGTTTTTTGATGTTTTGTCTTCATGGCACTTCACCACAGACGAGCGCAAAGGCTGGGAGGATGTTTTAGGTCAGCTAAAGAGAGAAGTTGCACGAGGAGAATTGCCATGGGCAACAGCATAGATATTGAAAGCCGCAAGCAAATTTCTTTCGACTTAAAGCAGGACTTGCTCAAAGAATATTACCCAAACCCAAAACTAAGTAAAAGTCAAGGCCATCATAAAAACGCCTATAAAGACATTAAGAAATTCTTCAAAAAGGAAGGATGGGAGCATAGACAGGGTTCTGTTTATGCCTCAAAACAGGCTATGACACATCTTTCTGTTTTGCGAATGGTGGACAAGTTGGCTCAGCAAATGCCTTGGCTTCATAAATGTATTGAAGTCAACGGCATTGATATAACTGATATAGGGGATAATTACAGTCTTTATAAAGATTTACAAAATTCAACCATATCAGTTGAAAGCTTTGAAGAGCCAGAGCTAGGCTTGGGTAAGGAGATTGAAAACAAGAAAACTTTGAGTGACATAATGGACGAGATAAGAAGTAAGCAGCCTGTAGATGTTCCTGATGTTGCGGACAAGATTCCGCCTTTGGGGCGTGGCGGTGGTAGTTTTGAGAGGTAGAGAGGAGGAGTTGAGGTTGCAAACTCTTTTGTTTATATTTTCGCTTGTTACTCTGATGGCTTTAGGGGGATATATGTTTGCACGTATCTATATTTCTTTTAACGAGCAGCGTAAAGCTTCGGAAGAGAAAGAAGCTGAGGCTACTGCTGATGAAGCTTTAGAAAAGTTACTATCTAATGCTAGTGAAGATGAGAAGAAAGAAATTTTGAAAAAACTAGAAAAAGAGCGGGAATTTCAGCGAAGATTTGAGCAAGAACAAGCTATCAAAAAAATTGCTCGTGCTATGGAAAGTAATACGGAAAGTTAAATTTTTGCAGGAAGGCGGGAGAAAGTGTCTAATAAGATGAAAAAACTGGCAGGTGCTAACAGCACCAAAGCCTTTGATGAGGTTGGAAAGAAAAGTGCTGAAAAAGCTAATGTAGTTGTTTTGAAAAACATAGCAGACGAAGATTTGATTGATTATCCTGCAAACAATGAAGATTTACTAGATACAGCAGATTTAGAAAACAGCATTGAAGAGGTTGGGTTTACAGACCCTATAGAAGTTACCAGCTTCAATCAACCCGAAGGAAAGTTTATGATTGTTAGTGGTCATAGACGGCGTGTTGCTGGCAGAAATAAAGGTGTTAAATTTTTTCCAAGCATAGTCAAGTCATTTAATGATGAAAACGAGTTGCAAAATTATGTTTTGCTGGCTAACGCCCATCGGGATAGCTCAAAAGACCCGCTGCTATATTGCAAACGCTACAAGTTGCATGAAGAGTATCTAAAATCCATTAATTTCAAAGGCAGCATCATTTCAGAGGTAGCTAAGAGATTAGGAGTAAGCAGCTCACAGGCTGAAAGATATAAAAGCATGAGTAAGGTTATATCTCCTGTTTGGGATATGGTGAGAGATGATGTGGTGGGTATGTCAAGTGTAACGCCCTTGGCCATCCTTCCGTTATCAGAACAGGAATTGGTTTTAGAGATTTTTAATCAGTACCTTGCAAATGGTATTGACCTAACACGTCCTGTCGTCAAAAAGATTATTGATGAGTTTAAAGATGGCAAGAGAACCTATGATGAGATTTTTACTGAATCAGAGCTGGCTCAAGATAAAATAAACAACACAAGTGAGTTTTTAAAAGATAGGCAAGATTACGACCTACCAGAGCAGACATATGACTATTCTGAAAATAGTTCACCAGCGGCCACAAAAACAAAGGCAGCTGCTGAAGATGATTTTGATTTCTATGATGACGATTCAAAAAGTAAAGAAAAAAAATCGAAGAGCTGCCCGCATTGCGGACTTGATTTATAGGTGAAGCAATGGCGGTTCTTAGAATAATATTCATGGTTTTTTCAGCAATACTACTTGTTGTTGTAGGTATTCAGTACCTAATATTGCTACTCAAATATCGCAAGGCAAAAAAATCAAATGACCAATCACAATCAGAAGAAGCAGAGCAAAAACAGCATCTTCGTAAAAAGAGTAATCAAATCTTGTTAGTTAGTGTCGCTTCTATAACCATAATTGCGATAACTTCGGGTTTGTAATCCATCACCTCACCGTGAGATGATTTACAAAAACTTCAAAGGCATTATGGCTCTTCCGAGCCATAGGGTGGTTAAGACCCCCCTCTTGTGTTTGCCTAAGGTCAAACACAACCCCCCGTATGTATGTAAAAAACAATAAAGAGTTAAAAGATTTTTTAAGACTACAAGAAAGGGTGCGATAGTATGTGCGAGTTGAAACCTTGTCCGTTTTGCGGGAATAATAAAATCGAACAATTCCGTGATGAAAAATACGGAAATACCATCATGTGCACACGGTGTGGCGGAAGAGTTGCAAGCCACCTTAGTTGTGAAGTTGTAATTGACCGTTGGAATATGCGAAAAAGTGAAGTTGCACAATAGCTCAAATCTAGAAAGGAAACAAAAGATGCTTTCAGAAGAACTAGTAACATTAGAAATAACAGATAATGACGGTTTGACAGCTGAATATACCGTCTTAGCGACTTTTTCTGCTAGAAGTAGGCCATATATTGCGCTATCTCCTGCACAAAACCCTGAAACTATAGAGCTTTACAGGTTTAATGGAGATTTAGACGGAGAGTTCAAGCTGGATATAATATACAGCGACATGGAATTTTCGGAAGCCAATGCGGAATTTGAGAAATTGAGGAGTGAAATTGATTCCAATGAAAGCGTAGATGGCGTGTATGACCTGCCAGCCGTCACATTGACAGACGGCATGGGCAGAGAATACCTTTGTAATATAATTAAAGTCTTTGACTACAACGAAAGTAGCTACATTGCTTTAATGCCGCAGAATCAAGAGGCAGAAAATCCTACAATAGAATTATTCGCATACTCAACAGATGAAGATAACGACATAGCTACTATAGAGATTATACCGCAAAATATTTTTAATGACGTTCAGAAACACTTTTTGACTATAGCCAATGAGGAATAATTAGCACCAAATCACCTCACGGTGAGGTGATTTTTAGAAAGTTTTATGCAAAAGAGGTGATTTCTAATATGGAAATAGTAGCAATTATTTTCTTCCTTATAGCCATTCCCCTTGCTCTAGGTCTCTTGGGTATTGCACTGAAATTTCTTTGGATTGTGGCAAGAGCAATGGCTTTGTTGGACTACATATTAATAGGTGTAGGTATGTGGCTCTTGACCCACAGGCTGCTAGAATGGCATACTGTGTTTGTAATAATATCCATAATAATACCTATGGGTGTGTGGGTTGTTTTATCACAAGTTGCATTCGGCAAAGCCCAAGTTCGACCTTTTAATATTTTTGGAGCAATATTTTCAGGTGTAGTAGCGGCAATCTTGCTTGATTCTCAAATAAGACATCCAATAGACCCGCTTTTTGGGGCTAATGTAGCTGAAGGTTACGACACCATTTGGAGAGTATTTACCTTTGTAGTTGTAATTTTATTAGTTAGTGGAATTAGGTTGATTGGGTCTATTAACGATATTGTAAAGAATTTGGAAAGTGGCTCTGATGGCGTGAGCGAGGAAGGAGGATTTTGATAGTGCTAATAAATAATATTTTGATAAGTTCTAGTCTTACAATTTTATTTATTGCAGTTTTCATTCTAATTTTAAAAGTACATAGGCTTAATGAGAGTCTCAAAGAACTAAAAAAAGGAGAAGGTGCAAATGACAATAAATCATAACAGAATAAGAGGTAAAAAGATTTTCATTGCTTTACTATCTGCTATCTTGGCTTTTATGTTGGTCATAAAGGCAGCCAGCATTAATGTATACGCCAACGAACACACGGTGGATTACTACGAGGGGCATAGGCTGTGGATTGAGTTTTTGGAGAGTGTAAGGCAGATACCGAGTGTTGAGGGATGGTACATTAGAATCGGTGGTGTTAATGATGGTATTAATGAGCCTGATAATTATGGTATACAACTTCGACACCGAAATCTTTTTGTAAACACCTTTAATTACGGAAGTATAGATGATTGGAATAACATTAATTTGTTTGAAAGATACATAATGACATATACATACTTGCAGCCCATGCGTCAGATTTTTAACAACATAGAGCGACCAGATGTTTTTAACAGTTTGCAGAACCAAAATAATTTTTTCGATAGCCCTGATAACATATCATATTTTTTAAGTTCTTGGTATTTATGGTTTAGCGACACTTCTCACTTCTTCACCATGCTAGAACTCCACGGCGCACCAAACGCACTACAAGCATACGAAAACTTAATGAGATGGCAATACAACCACATAATGACTACAGGGACGGGCTTCAATTTCGCTACAGGGCTAATAAACACAACACTATTTCAACCAAACATAGAGTCTGTCGAAGTTATACCACCGCCTCTTGAATGGTTTGGCTTCGGAGCTACTCACGCCTTTGGCGGTGGCGATGGCTACATAGGACAGAATGATAATGATTACGACCCTGAAGACTTAGATATATCAGATGAGGTCTTAGATGGGCTACTAGGTGTTTTAGATGGCGCAACTGACGTAATGGACACCGTAGAAGGTGTGTTAGGGGGGCTGGTAAATACAGAAACAGATAGGGGTATATGGGATAATATTGTAGGCTTCTTTCGGAACAATGTAATTATTTTGTCTATACTAGCAACACTTTTAATAGCATCAGGTGTGTTTATCTTAGTCATAAAAAAACGCATGAAATAATTTTCTTGACATCTTTTGCTAAAAGTGGTAGTATATAAAAAGACAAAAAAATTGCAGGTTATCCTACCACAGACCCCTGCAATCTCCACAGTTGTTGTAGACCATCACTTTATCTCACTAAAGTAATGACCATATGCTTTATCACGTTAAAGCAATATTATTGATTAATTATACTACAACCGAAGTATGATGTCAATAGGTTTTTTAAAAAAATTTACGATAGTTTTTAAAATTTTTTTGAAGCCGTTCTTTAACATGGTAGAGCATACGCCCAGCGGTCGTTGGGCAGTTATGCTCTATATTTTTTGCAGTTGCATTAATAAGGAAAGGTTGATTGGGTGAATAAACAATACGAAACTTGGCGTGATTTTTTTCGAGATTCACAAAGAGGTCTAATTAAAGTCAAGCCTTCTCTAGGCAAAGCTAGAGTTGAAAAAAATTTAGTTGAGAGCTTTGTCTTCTTAAGAAGAAAAATATATCGTGATGGAAAAGTGGTTGTAGAACAATTAGAACCTTTTGAAATGAATGGGTGTATAAATAAATTTTTACTGCAAATGGAAGCAAAGGAACTTTCTTCAAAAAGTCTAACTTCACACTATGTAGTATTCAAGTGCCTCTTTAGAGCTTTTAGTGGTGAGATATTTTCCTTTTTGAAGCAAAAAGATTTTGACTTTCCATATGGTGAGGGATTTGGAGAATTTGGTTTTACAGAAATCAGATCATTTAATACTCTATTTAGAATACACGAAACGGAAACAATAACTAAATATGATATAGAAAGTTGGGTAGCAGGTGATGGTAGTAATTGTTGTAGGTTGAGAGGTTTTATTTTAAGTTACAAAAGCAAATCAAATAAGCAAGGTTAAAGGGTAAAACATGGCAAAGCTAGCTTGGGAAATTTTGGATAAGATGATTAGCATTGGAAAAAATGGTCGGTCTCTCTTCACAGTCACAGAGATTATCATGCTAATCTTTCTTTCGCGCCTTCAAGATGATGATGGCTCTGTTTTTGGTGTCCATTACAGGAAGGCATCCAAGGAGCTGAAAATTTCCAAAACTTGTTTTTATGATACTCTACATAGCTTACATAACAAAGGTATTATAAAAGTTAACTATGAAAACAGTAAAGAGCGTAGGTACTGGGATTTAAAAATTTTAAACAAT